>JAAUXY010069947.1_pt1 | contig 15665 bp, 15 predicted proteins | sample 7278121 | NCBI WGS metagenome assembly JAAUXY01 (sample SAMN14350117, study PRJNA611818) | marine sediment metagenome | isolation source: surface marine sediment (1.8m) | place: French Polynesia: Moorea | collected 2018-08 | reverse complement strand
GTGGTGATCTGGTGCTCGAACGACTATCTGGGCATGGGCCAGCACGCGGACGTGGTTGCGGCGATGACGGCGACGGCCGAGCGCATGGGGGCGGGGGCGGGCGGCACGCGCAACATCTCGGGGACGACGCACCAGCATGTTTTGTTGGAGCGGGAGCTGGCGGACCTGCACGGGACCGAGGCGGCCTTGTTGTTCACCTCGGGCTATGTGGCGAACGAGGCCTGCTTGAGCACCATGGCGAAGCTGCTGCCGGGCTGCATCATCTTTTCGGACGCTTGGAACCACGCCTCGATGATCGAGGGGATCAAGCATTCCGGGACGGAGAAGCGGATCTTCCGGCACAACGATCTGGCCCATCTGGAGGAGTTGCTGGCGGCGGCGCCTCAAGACGCGCCCAAGCTGGTGGCCTTCGAGTCGGTCTATTCCATGGATGGCGACGTGGCGCCGATCGGGGCGATCTGCGATCTGGCGGAGCGCTACGGGGCGATGACGTATTTGGACGAGGTGCACGCGGTCGGTCTCTATGGCCCGCGGGGCGCCGGGATCGCCGAGCGGGACGGGGTGATGGACCGGCTGACGGTGATCGAGGGCACTTTGGCCAAGGCGTTTGGGGTGATGGGCGGCTACATCGCGGGCTCGGCGGCACTGGTGGACGCGGTGCGCAGCTACGCGCCGGGTTTCATCTTCACGACCGCCCTGGCGCCGGCCCTGGTGGCGGCGGCGCTGGCCTCGGTGCGGCACCTGAAGGCGAGCCAGACGGAGCGCGACCGGCATCAGGAGCGGGCGGCCCGGCTCAAGCACCTCCTGGCCGAGGCGGGGCTGCCGGTGATGCCGTCCGAGACCCATATCGTGCCGGTGCTGGTGGGCGATCCGGTGGCCTGCAAGCAGGCCAGCGACCTCTTGATGGCGGAGCACGGCATCTACATCCAGCCGATCAACTACCCGACCGTGCCCAAGGGCACCGAGCGGCTCAGGATCACGCCCTCGCCCCTGCACGACGACGCCAAGATGGACGCGCTGGTCGCCGCGCTGACCCAGGTCTGGGAGCGGCTCCACCTCCGCCAGGCGGCCTGAGGCCTTTGTCGGTTCGCGCGCTCTAGGGCTCCTGATGCCGCCGGCGCGGGCCGCGCGGCAGACAGGCACGCGCGCCCATGGGCGCGACCTGCCCGGCTGGGCAGGTCGAGCACAGCGCCGCCCTACCGAGGGAATAGCTGTTCGCGGGGCACCGGAGGCAGACAGTGCCGCCGGGGGAGGGCTGGTATTGCCCGGCCGGACAGGCGCTGCAGGCGGTTGCGCCGCCGGACGAGACGGTGCCGGCCGGACAGGCTTGGCAGGTCGTAGCCCCGGCTGAGGGCTGGAAGCGGCCTGGCGGACAGGCGGTGCAGGAAACCTGGCCTGGCAATGCCTGTGCGTGGCCGGCCGGACAGGCGACACATGCTGGCACGCCGCTGCGCGGCTGGTGTTGCCCTGGTGGACAGGCGCGACAGGACTTCGCCTCGGCATCCCAGGCGCTGCCCGCCGGGCAGACCGTGGCTGGCGCAGACAGGCCCGGCGCTTCCGCCGCGCGTGTCGACAGCGGCGCGACCGTGGCCAGGACCAGGATCGCCGCTGCCAGCGCGGGCGCCGTCATTCGGTTCAGGGTCCCGGCTCGTCCTGGCAGAACTGCTGCAGCGCGCCCACGTCCGCCACCGTCACCAGGCCGCCCTGGACCTCGACGCCGATGTCGCGCAGCCGCTGCAGGGCGCGAGAGAAGGTCTCGGGCCGCATACCCAGCCGGGCTGCCACCAGCGACTTGTCGTAGGGCAGCTCGATGACCTGCGAGTCCGGCGCCGCCGGTCGCAAGCGCAACAGGAAGCCCGCCACGCGTTGCGCCGCTGAGCGGGACTGGACCTGCTCCAGCTGGGCGACCAAGCGCCGCATGTGGCGCGACATGGAGCCGAGCATGCGCAGCGCCAGCACGGGATCCGATCGGATTGCGTTGATGAACGGCCGGGCCGGCACCGTTACCAGGTCCGCTGCGGCGACTACCTCGGCGTTCACCGGATAGCGGGCCGAATCGAAGATCGCGGCCTCGGCAAAGGACTCACCGCGGGTGAAGATCCCCAGAACCGTCTCGTCGCCGGCCGCGGTCTCGCGCCAGAGCTTGACCCAGCCGTTCAGCACGATGAAGAAACGCTCGGCGGGATCGCCCTGGAGAAACAGCACCGCACCCGGCGAATAGGGCCGGACGCGTGCGTTGGCCAAGAGGGGAAAGAGCGTCTCCCGCTCCAGCCCCGAGAACAACGGCACGGCTGAGACCAAGTCCCAATCCGCGGCGGCCAGCTTCGGCATCGCGCCCCCTCGCGCCTCTCGGCGGGCGGCCGGCACGGTCGCTGCCGGTCCCGCAAATTGACCCCAATCAAGGTCTACCGCAAGCGTCCAGGGGCATACAATGGTCTGTTGCGCCGTGCAAAGGCGCTCAGAGGGGCCGGGGAAGGACCAGATCATGGAAGCGGTCTACTTCACGATCGTTGCCGTCGCACTCTATTTTCTGTCCGATCGGCTGTTGCGCTTGGTCGAGGGATGGCTCGGCCGCGAGCTTGAGCACCGCACCTTGGTGTTCTTCGGCATTCTCCTGACGCTGGCGCTGGCGAGCTTTGCCCTGATCCGCCGGCTTTTCGGCTGACCGTCGCACTATCCCGACTTGACGCTGATCAAGGCGCCGCCAAGAACCGCCTCCTATCTTGACGACCACTCTCGCGAGCTTCGCGAATGCCGTGGCTGGGGATGGGCCACGCGGAGGGGAAAACAAGGAGAGTGTCATGGCGGAAGAGGCTCAAGGCGCGCCGGCGGGCGGTCGTCCCGTTCGTGTGCCGGTGATGCAGCGGCTGCTCGATAATCCGTTTCTGTTGCTGTTTCTCGGGGTTGTGGTCCCGACGGTCTTCTATCTGATCTGGGGGATCGTCGAGGTCGCAAACATCCCCATCGCGCAATAGGGAGAGGGGCATGGCCGTACAATCTCCGGAAAACAAACTGTGGTGGAACGAGCCCATCGGTCGGGCGGAGATGGCGTGGATCACCATCGCCTTCCTCTGGGGCCTGATCATGTTCGGCGCGATGATCTATTGGCACATCGAGGGCGAGCAGAACCTGTCCAACGAGGCCTATCGGATCAAGCCCGAGGTGTTCGCCGCAAAGGCCGAGGACATGGTCGCCAAATACACCGTGCGCGACGAGGGCGACACCGGCATCCCGGTGGTCCACCCACCGCCCGGCAGCGACGTCTATCTGATCTCCCGACTGTGGGAATGGTGGCCGATCCTCGAGCTCGAGAAGGACCAGAGCTATCGGCTGCATCTGTCCTCCATGGACTGGCAGCACGGCTTCTCGCTGCAGCCAACCAACATCAACATCCAGGTCCATCCCAACTATGACCTGGTCCTGACCATGACGCCCAACGAGACCGGCGAGTTCGGCATCGTCTGCAACGAATTCTGCGGCGTCGGCCACCACACCATGCTGGGCAAGATCTACGTGGTGGACAAATAGGGGGAAGGTGCAATGGCAGTCGAAACCGCTGAGGGTGTTGGCGCACTCGTAGAAGAGAAGTACCGCACCTGTCCCGAGACCGGCCTGCGCGTCTACGCCCAGGCGGAAACCCTGATCAAGGCCAACGCCGTCGTCGCCATCGTCTTTCTGGCCGTCGGCGGCTTTTTCGGTCTGTTGGTGGCGCTCACACGCTGGCCGGCGGTGCATATCCTGCCGGCCGAATGGTTCTATCTCGTCCTCACCGCGCATGGCGCGGCCGTGCTCCTGTTCTGGATCATCTTCTTCGAGATCGCGATCCTCTACTTTGCGTCCGCCGTGCTGCTCAACTGTCGGCTGGCGACGCCCAGATTTGCCTGGCTCGCCTTCGCGCTGATGGTGCTCGGCGCGCTGGTTGCGACCGTCGCCGTGCTGCAGGGCGAATCCAGCGTGATGTTTACGTCCTATGTGCCGATGAAGGCGGCGCCGCATTTCTATCTCGGGCTGATCCTGTTCGCGGTCGGCGCCTTGATTGGCTGCTTCGTCTTCTTCGGGACCTTGGTGATCGCCAAGGAGGAGGCGACCTACGAGGGCTCGATCCCGCTGGTCACATTCGGTGCGCTCACGGCGGCGATCATCGCCATCTTCACCATCGCCTCGGGTGCGATCATCCTGATCCCCACCTTCCTGTGGTCGATCGGCTACATCAGCGAGATCGATTCCCTGACCTACAAGCTGGTCTGGTGGGGCATGGGCCACAGCTCGCAGCAGATCAACGTCTCGGCCCATGTGGCGGTCTGGTACCTGATCGCGGCGCTGGTGCTGGGCGCCAAGCCGCTCTCGGAGAAGGTGAGCCGAACGGCCTTCTTGCTCTACATCCTGTTCCTGCAGCTCGCCTGTGCCCATCATATGTTGGCCGAGCCGGGCATCAGCGCGGAATGGAAGGTGTTCAACACCAGCTACGCCATGTATCTCGCGGTCCTCGGCAGCATGATCCACGGCATGAGCATCCCCGGCGCCATCGAATCGGCGCAGCGCCGTCACGGCTTCAACCGGGGCATGTTCGAATGGCTGCGAAAGGCGCCCTGGGGCAACCCGGCGTTCGCCGGCATGTTCCTCTCGCTCATCATGTTCGGCTTCCTGGGCGGCATCTCCGGCGTGGTGTTGGGCACCGAGCAGATCAACCTGCTGATGCACAACACCCTCTACGTGCCGGGACATTTCCACGCCACTGTGGTCGCCGGGACGACGCTTGCGTTTATGGCGGTGACCTATCTGGTGGTGCCGCTGATCTTCCGGAAGGAGATCATCTGGAAGGGTTTGGCCAAGTGGCAGCCCTATCTGTTCGGCATCGGCGTCGCGGGCACCTCGCTGTTCATGATGGGCGCGGGGACGCTGGGCGTCTCGCGGCGGCACTGGGACATGGGCTTCACGGATGCCCCGGTGAGCTTCGATTATCCGGGAACGGCCTACCTCATGATGGGCCTGAACGGCGTGTTCGCGGTGTTGGCCACGATCGGCGGTCTGCTCTATGTGCTGATCGTGGTCGGCTCGGTGTTCTTCGGTAAACCGCGCACGGCCGAAGCGATCGCGGCCAGCCCGACCATCCCGGCCGGTGCCGCGAAGGTCGCCGCCTCCTATGGCAGCGAGGAGCATCCCAAGCTGCCCGGCACCCTTGTCCTGGTGACGATCTTCTTCGTCTCCTTCGTGCTGTACTACTTCATCAACTGGAAGTTCCTGTCCGAAGTATGGCCGTTGAGCTGAGGATGCGGGCGGGCGGCAGCGCTGCCGCCCGCCGCCGCTGGGAGGAATCGGGGGTCGGAGGAAGCATGGGCGCGACGTTCGGACAGATCTATGCGGTCTTCAAACTGCGCATCGGCGTCGCCATCACGCTCTGCGCGCTGGCCGGCCTCGCCGTTGCGCCGGGGCAGGGGCTGCCGGCGTGGAAGATCGCCGTTTTGGCGCTGGCGGTCCTGATTTCGTCGGCCAGCGCCGGTGCCTTCAATCAATATGCCGAGCGGGCGTTGGACGCCCGCATGGCGCGGACCCGCAATCGCCCCTTCGCCACCGGCGAGTGGCGACCCGGCTGGTACTGGCCGGTCGGCATCGTGGCGCTGTTGGCGGTCGCGGTGCTGGGCGCCGGAATGGCGCTCAACCCGGCCGCTGCGCTCTACGTCTTCCTCGGCGCCTTCGTCTACGGTGTGGTCTACACGGTCTGGCTCAAGCAGCGGACGGCGTGGAACATCGTCGTTGGCGGGCTGGCCGGCAGCTTTGCGGTGCTGGCCGGCGGCGCCGCAGTGGGCCACGAACTCTCCCCGACCGTCGCCATTCTGGCGGCGGTGCTGTTCCTGTGGACGCCGCCGCATTTCTGGAGCCTGGCCACCGCGCTGCACGAAGACTACGCCGCGGCGCGGGTCCCGATGCTGCCGGTGGTGATCGGCGACGCGGCGGCGGCCAAGGTCATCCTCGGGCATACCGTGGCGCTGGTCGCGCTCTCGCTGCTGCCCGTGTTCTACGGCCTCGGCTGGGTCTATCTCGTGGGCGCCGTGGTCGGGGGAGCCTGGTTCGTCTGGAAGAGCCTCGCCCTCGTGCGGTCGCCCGGACCCGTGGCCGCGATCGCCAACTTCAAGGCGTCGCTGGCGCAGTTGGGGCTGCTGCTGTTGGGGGCCATCCTCGATGGCTGGCTGTTGGGGTGAGGGGCAGGCATGACCGGCCTCGGACGAACGGGCGGGACGCTGCTCCTTGCCGCGCTGATCACGGCCGCCGCGCCGGCCGGGGCGACCACCGCGCCGGAACCTTCGCCTTATGACGAACGCGCCGCGCTGGCCTACAGCCAAGCCGCGCTCGGACGCCAGGTCGGCGATCACGCCTTTCTGAACCGCACGCGCGACACCGTTCGCCTGTCCGACTACCGTGGCAAGCCTTTGGTGGTGAACCTGGTCTACACCGCCTGCTATCATACCTGCCCCTTGGTGGTGGAGGCGCTTGGCGAGGCCGTTGCTGTGGCGCAGGATGCCCTCGGAGAAGACAGCTTTGCGGTGGTCACCATCGGCTTCGACGCCGCCGCGGACACGCCCGAGCGCATGCGCGCCTATGCCCACGGCCGCGGCACCGACCTGCCGAACTGGGCTTTTCTCAGCGGCGACGACGAGACCATCGACCGGCTGATCAAGGAGGTGGGCTTCATCTTCTACCCGTCACCCAAGGGCTTCGACCACTTGGCGCAGACCACGGTGCTTGACCGGGAGGGCCGGGTCTATCGCCACGTCTATGGCTCGGAGTTCCGGCCGCCGGCCCTGGTCGAGCCGCTCAAGGACCTGGTGTTCGGCCGTGCCAGCGAGCCGACGAGCCTGCAGGGCATCATCGACCGGGTCCGCCTGTTCTGTACGCTCTACGACCCGGCCAGCCAGCGCTACCGCTTCGACTATTCCATTTTCCTGGGCCTGATCATCGGTTTCGTGACGCTGGCGGGCATCGCCAGCGTGCTGATCCGCGCGGCCTGGCGCGCGCACAATCGGGGCCGACCCGCATGAGGCCGGTCCAGGCGCCTCTGCGCGCCGCGTTCGATGGCATCGAGGCCGGACTCAACATCGTCTTTCCACCCAGTTGGAACCCGCTGCGCAATCTCGGCGCACTGGCCTTCTTCATGTACTGGATCGTCGCCGTCAGCGGCATTTACGTCTACATCTTCTTCGACACCGGCCTGACTGAAGCCTACGACTCGGTCGAGTACATGACCCACGACCAGTGGTATCTGGCCGGAGTCATGCGCAGCCTGCACCGCTATGCCTCGGATGGCATGGTGTTGTTCATGCTGGTGCACATGCTGCGCGAGTTCGCGCTGGACCGCTACCGGGGCCCGCGCTGGTTCACCTGGGTGACCGGCGTGCCGATCTTGCTGTTGGTGATCATGGCGGGGATCTCCGGCTACTGGCTGGTCTGGGACCGCCTTGCCCAATACGTCGCGATCGCGACCACCGAATGGTTCGACTGGCTGCCCATCTTTGGCCAATCCATCGCCCGAAATTTCCTCACCACGGACAGCCTGGACGACCGCTTCTTCACGCTGATGATCTTCATCCACATCGCCGTGCCGCTGATTCTGCTGTTCATCCTCTGGGTGCATCTGCAGCGGGTCAGTCGGCCGGAGATCAACCCGCCCCGCGGGCTGGCGATCGGCAGCTTTCTCATGCTGTTGGGCCTATCCCTAGTCTATCCGGCGGTCAGCCAGGGCCCAGCGGACCTCTCCACCGTGGTTTCCGTGGTCGGTCTCGACTGGTTCTACCTCGGGCTCTATCCGCTGGTGGACTATTGGTCGAGCGGCACCGTCTGGGGGTTCGTCACGGTGCTGGGCCTGATCTTGATCGTGCTGCCCTGGATGCCGCCGATGCGCCGCGCCCCGGCCGCACAGGTCGACCCGGCGCACTGCAACGGCTGCACCTGGTGCCTGCTCGACTGTCCCTACAACGCCATCGAGATGGGCCCGCGTACCGACAACGCGGCCTTCGATCAACAGGCGGTGGTCGATCCGAGCCTGTGCGTACGCTGCGGAATCTGCGCCGCGTCCTGTCCCAGCTCGACCCCGTTTCGCAAGGGTGGCGAGGTGCTGACCGGGATCGACCTGCCCGGCAGCCCCCTCAACGATCTGCGCCAACGCATGGTCGACGTAGCGGGCTCCTTGTCGGGTGACGCCCGGATTCTGGTGATCGGCTGTGGCCGCGGCGTACCGGTCGACAGTGTCGCCAGCCCCAGCGTGGCCGCGCTGACCCTGCCCTGCGTGGGCAACCTGCCGCCGTCTTTCGTCGACTTTGCGGTGAGCCGGGATCTTGCGGACGGTGTCATGCTGGCAGGCTGTCGCGACGGCGACTGCCATTTCCGTTTTGGCATTCGCTGGACGGAGGAGCGGGTGGATCGGGAGCGCGACCCGCGCTTGCGCGTGCGTGTTCCCCGTGGGCGCCTGGCCTATTGCTGGTCCGGGCCCGGCGGAAGCCGCCGCCTGCAGCGGGAGATCACAGCCTTCGCCGAGCGGCTGAAGGCGATGCCCAAGAGGCCGCGTTGGGAGCCGGCCGCCGGGCCGCCGCCGGCGCCGACGGTCGAACTCGAACCGACGGGTAGCGATGGCTAGCGCGGTGAAATATGGCGGCCAGATCCTGGTCTACGCGGTGATCGCCGCGGTGCTGGGCTACTTCTCGGCGTCGCCCGCCTTCCGTCACTTCCCGGAGGATATGGCGCTGATCAAGCTCGCCTTCGCGCACGGCGCCAAGCCCAAGGGCAAATGCCGCACACTCTCGGCCAAGGAGATCGCGGCGTTGCCGCCGAACATGCGCAGGCCGAAGATCTGCCCGCGGGAGCGGCTGCCGGTGTTTGTCGAGCTTGAGCTGAACGGCGAGTTGATCTATCGCAAGGCGCTGCCGCCGACCGGGCTGCATGGTGACGGTCCGGCCCGGGTTTACGAGGGATTTCCGGTGCCGGCCGGTCGGCATGCGCTGGTGGTGCGTCTGCGCGACAGCGACCGAAGCGAGGGCTTCGACTACGTTCGGGCGACCGACGTCACCTTGGAGCCCGCACGAAAGTTTGTGGTTGATTTTCGGTCCGAGCTCGGCGGTTTCATATTCAAGTGAGGAAACCGCCCCGGACCCCGGAGGACTGGATGGCATTGATCGCGTGGAGGGACGAGTTCAAGATCGGCATTCCGTCGGTCGACCACGAGCATCAGGAACTGATCGAGCTGATCAACCAGCTGTTCGATAAGCTCGCGGCGAAAGAGTCCAAGACCAGCGTCAGCGAGTTCTTCGGCGAACTGCACGCCAAGATCGCGGCGCATTTCGCGCTCGAGGAACGGCTCATGCGCGAGCAGGCCTATTTCGAGTACGAGGCCCACAAGGCCGACCACGAGCAGCTCTTGGACGACATCCGCGAGATCATGGACAACTACTGGCTCGGCGCCTACCTCGACTATTCCGACACTCTGGCCGAACACCTGAACGACTGGTTCACGGTGCACTTCAAGACCAAGGACGCGCGCCTGCACGCCTATCTGGATTGACGCACGGTCCGACGCGAGATCCCTTTACGATCGGTCGCAGTACGACGAAGCCTATAGAGGTACCGTCGTCCGGAAAGCTTGGGTCAGCGGCGCCTCCTCGGCCTGCGGCAGCGCGCTGCCAAGCAAAGCGGCGATGGTCGGCGCCAGCGCGGTTATTCGGACGGGCTTGCTCAGCCGGCCGGCTGCTATGCCAGGACCGTGGGCGATAAGCACCCCCCGTTCGTTGTGGTCGCCGGTGCGCGAGCCCGGATAGGCTCGGTGCAGCGCGCCGATTTTGGGCGATGCGACGGCAGAGATCGGCCGTGGCCGGTTCCAAATCGCGAACAGATCCGGCAGATCGCCCATATGTGGCCCTTCGCAGATCTCGGCCACCTTTACGACTTCCCGGACGATCGGCGCGCCACCGTCGAGATTTCGGATCGCCAAGAGATCTTTCGCGAGTTCGGCACAGCAGCTGTCGTATTCGGCGCCGGGGCGGACCAAGCCGTGCGGCTCGCGTCCGATCAGGTTGATGCGGATCGCGCCGCTGTTCTCATCATGCGGAACGGCGAAGAATCTGCGGTGGCTGCGCTCCGAGATCGGAATGCGAATCCGCGCTCGGCGCGCCGCCGCACGGAGTCCCCGGCGCAGGCCCTCGGGAACGATACGGCGATAGCCGGCGGCAAGCGGGTGTAGTTTCTGTCGGGGCGCCGCGTGCGGGCCCGACTCGAGGCAAAGAAGGATCTCCTCAAGGAGATGGTTTCCGGTGTAGTCCGGCTCGAGCCCGAGACCCGCGAGCACGATCACCGTTGTCCCCGGTCCGACCGCGGCGAGCAGACGCGCGACCGCGGCGTCGAGCGCGCAATAAATCCTCTTTACCGGATCGCCATGCGCGGCAACCCATGCCGCGTCATACAGCGCATGCGCGGGATCATGCAGATGCCAAGCGCGATGGCCGATGTCGTGCGCCTCGGCGAAGTTGACCATGAACAGGTCCCATCTCCCCGGTGCGAGGTGATCGCAGACCATCTGCGTCTTCATCTCGATCCGGCGCAACAGCTCGTCGTGCAGACGGACGTAGTCCGCCGGGTCGGGGCCGTAGGCGTCGCAATCGCCGCCCAGCGGATCGGCGCCGTAGCGCTGGATGACCTGGGAGATCAGATCCGGCGGCCAACTGCGCGGCGGCGCGCCCGGTGAGTGGTCCGTCCAGGCCGCAATCTGGAACCCGTCGAAGTCCCGCCGCAGCGGCGCGCGGAACATGTCGATGACGGCCACGCGCTTGCCGCCACGGCCGAGGACGGACCAAATGGGTTCGCATTTCAAGCCCGTATCGTCCGAAAAGTGGCTGACCTCGTAGCTGCCGGTCACAATCTGATACATGAAGTAGCGGCCGTGGCGTCCTGGGTTCACGCCCGTGAAGAAGCACGGCCAATAGAGGCCGTTGCCGAAGCCCGCGAAGTTGGTCGCTGTGCCCGTGAGCCCGGCGTCTTGGAGCGACGCCAGCGTCGGCAGGTCGCCTGACTTCGTCCACCGCTCCAGCAGCGTCGGCTCGAGCGAGTCGAGGCCGACGAAGAGGATCTTGGTCTTCATGTTCGAGGCGCGCTCGGGCGCATGCTCAGCCAACTGGGTACCGGCATTCGCCCTCTCGCGGCCCGGCAATGCAGACAATGTACGGCCCTTGCCGGGCCCCAATGACAGGTCATAGGGATGACCGTTTCCCGGTCAGGAGCCGGGCGCGTCCGGCGCCAGCGCCGCTTCCACGAGGCGCCGGGCGTCCGGCGGCAAATCCAGTGCCAGCGCCGCCTCGTGGCCGACCGGTGACATCTTCTTCCAGGTCTTGCGCAGGATGTCGACGACCTTGGCGTCCTCGTGCTTAAGCGCGAAGTCGGCGAAATAGTCCTCGAGGAACACGACACAGACCACGTCCTCGAGCGCCTGCGCCTCAGGATCCCGCTTGAGCCGGTGTTTCTGGATCAGACGTCCCACCTGGTCGATGTCCTCGTCGCCATACCCCGCCTCGCGCATGATCTCACCGACCCGATCGGCATGATAGCGCTTGAGCGCCGTTCGCCAGCGCAGATAGCCCTCCCGGTCCATGGGGTAGTCCGCGCGCGGGCTGGTCCAGCGCTCGATGTGCTGCCCGCGGGCCGCGATCCGGAGGTGCTCGGAGGCGTCGGGATAGAGCCGGGAGAGGGTTCGCGACATGCGTTCGCCATAGACCAGCTCGGCCGGCTGGTCGGCGCCGTCGACGGACACGCGGTTGGGGTCAGCGCCATTGGCCGCGTCGATGCCCGACAGCGCTGCGTCGAGACGTGCATTGCTCATGATCGTCTCTTACGTCAGGCCCGCGGCGCAAGACAACCGCTAACACGCGGTTCCTGGCTTATTCCTGACTGACCGGCTCGTCCAGGTCCTCGTTCCAGCCCGGTTCGGGCGCCGGGTATTTGGCCATCCACTCCTCGATCAAGCGGACATGCTCCTCTTCTTCTTCGACGAATTCCTCGGCGAGCGCCCGGACCTCCGGGTTCTCGGCTGCCTGCAGCAGGGCCTGGTAGAAATCCCGGGCCGCGGTCTCGCCCGCCAGCGAGAGCAGCAGCGCCTGATAAGGCGTCATCAGATAGTGGGCCTGGCTGCTGTCCACCGCCTCGGGGCTTTCGAAGCTCGGCCACTGATAGTCCCAGGGCGAGAGCGTCGGCAGGTCGAGCCCCTTGGCCCGCTCGGCGATCTGGTCTGCGTGCAGCTGCTCGATCTTGGCGAGCTTTGCGAACATCACGGCCAGCTCCGGGTTGTTGTGCACCTCCATCTGGGCCGCCAGCTCGGTGTAGCGGGCGACCGCGTCGAGCTCGAGGGCATAGGCGTGCGCCAGCAGCTCCTCCAGGCTCTCGATGACCGGCGCGTCCGGGCCGCCTGCTGTCTTCGTCTGCGCTTTCTCGCTCACAGCTCGAACTCCTTCTCCAGGTCCTGCGGTTCCACGACCGCCTCGACCGTCTCCCGCCAATAGGGCCGGCGATTGCCGCGATAGAGAATGCCCGTATTGAACCCGTCGTCGGTCATGATCCGGCGCGCCGCGCGGGCCGGGTCGTCGGTCGGGTCGACCGGCGCGCCGTGCACCATGTTCTTCCAGTTCCGTTCGTCCGGGCGGAAGGTCACACAGGGGCTCAAGATTTCGACAAAGGAGAAGCCCGGATGGCGGATCGCCTCGAAGATCAGCCGCGCGGTGCCGTTCACGTCGCCGGAAAAGCCGCGCGCCACGAAATTGGCGCCCGAGGCGAGCGCGATCACCAGGGGGTGGAACGGCCGCAAGCCGGTGCCACCCGGCGATAGCGCGCTGTCGAAGTCGGGCTCGGTGGTCGGCGACGGCTGGCCCTTGGTCATGCCATAGATGCGGTTGTCCATGACCACATAGGTGATGTCGACATTGCGTCGGCAGGCGTGCAGGAAATGGTTGCCGCCGATCGAGAAGCCGTCGCCGTCGCCGCCGGTGGCGATCACCGTGAGCTCGGGCCGGGCCACCTTGAGTCCGGTGGCGAGCGCCAGCCCGCGGCCGTGCACGCCGTGAAAGCCGTAGCAGTTGGTGTAGGCGGGGATGCGCGACGAGCAGCCGATCCCGGAGATCACGGCGATCTCCTCCGGCTTGAGCGCCAGCTCGGCGAGCGCCTTACCGAACGACAGCAGCACGTGGTAGTCGCCGCAGCCCGGGCACCAGACCGGCTTGATGTCGGACTTGAAGTCGCTGGCCTTGGGCGCAGCGGCGGTGGCGGTTGCTGTGGTCATGGTCCCCTCCACTCGAGAAGCGCCGCGTGCACGTCGCCGGGCCGGATCATCAACGGTCCCGGCCGGTGGAGCGTGCGGGTCTCGGCAGGCAGGTCGTAGTGCGCGCGCAGGTAATGATGGAACTGCCCGGAGTGAGTCTGCTCGACGACGAGGGCCCGTTCGACCCCCTCCATCGCCTTGGCGAAACGCTCCGGTTGCGCCGGTGCCAGGAGCCGCGGCGCGATCAGCCGGGTCCTGAACCCGTCCGCGGCGGCGCGCGCCAGCGCGTCGCGCACCGGGCCCGTGGTCGAGCCCCAGGTGATGATGGCGAGCGGCCCGTCGCCCTCGATCTCGGCCCAGTGGTCGCCATAGTCGAACTGGGCGATCTTGTCCCGCCGCTTGTCCATCTGCGTCGCATGGTCCTCGGCCCGCGTCGACGGCGTGCCGCGCGGATTGTGCTCCAAGCCGTCGGCGGTGTATTGGCCGCCGGCCGTGCCCGGAATCGCCATCGGCGAGACGCCCGACGCGGTCACCGCATAGCGCTGATAGGCCTCGGCCGGGTCCGCCGCAACCTCGCGCCGGGCGATGAAGGCCACGTCCGCCGGACGGTCGATGGCGGCCCGCGCCTGGCCCAGGAACTGGTCCGACAACACGATGGCCGGCGCCTGCATGGCCTCGGCCAGATGCACCGCCCACTGGGTCGTGAACAGGCAGTCGCTCACCGAATTCGGCGCCACCACGATATGGGGCGCGTCGCCGTGCAGGCCGTAGACCGCGATGTTCAGATCCGACTGCTCGGACTTGGTCGGGATTCCGGTGGACGGGCCGCCGCGCATCACGTCGACCACAACGATCGGCACCTCAGACGCAGTGGCCAGGCCGATCGACTCGGTCATCAGCGCCAGCCCCGGCCCGGAGGTCGCGGTGATGGACGGCGTGCCGCCATAGGAGGCGCCGATCACCATGTTGATCGAGGCCAGTTCGTCCTCGGCCTGGACCAAACTGCCGCCCAGCTTGGCCAGCGCCGGGGCGAGCCATTCCAGGACCTCGGTCGCAGGCGTTATCGGATAGGCGGCGGCGAAGCGCACCCCGCCCCGCACCGCGCCGAGCGCCGCGGCCTCGTTGCCGGAGATGATCCAGCGGCCGTCGCCGGCCCCGCTGGGAGGGCTCAGAGTCACGCTGGCGCCGAGGGTTGCGGCGGCCGCCATGCCGGCCCGCACGGTCTCGCTGCTCGCGGACACCGCCTCCGGACCCTTCTTGCCGAGCGTCTTTTCCAAGGTGGCGAACAGGGCGCTCTCGGGCAGGCCGATCAAGCCGGCGGCGATGCCCAAGGCCAGCATGTTCGGCCGTCCGCCGGGGATCCCGTCGGCGGTCTCCTTGATCGCCAGCTCGGCAATCCGCGCGCCGCTGTCGGCGATCGTAGGCGGGATCTCGCCCGCCTCGGGATCCGCGATCACCAGGCTGTCCTCGCTCAGAGGGATTTCGGCGGCGAAACGGTCGATGTTGAGCCAATCGAGCGCCACCAGCACGTCATATCGCTCGGCTCCACAGGCCACCGGAGTGGTCGACAGACAGACCAGCGCCGCCGCTTCGCCACCGCGGATCTGCGGCCCGACCGAACGGGTCAACAACCCGTACCAGCCGGCCCGCGCCGCCGCTTCCATGAGAATTCCGCCCGCGGTAATGGCGCCGCCGCCGCCGCTGCCGGTGATGGCGATCGAGACGCTGTCGCGTGCCTGTTCCTGCCGTGCCATGGGTTCCAACCTTCTGATTTATCAGCGCTTCCGGCTGCTGGTCATTTCCACTTGACAAAAAATACGTATTCAAGTACTTAATTACGATAATACAGACTTTTCTATGGCTGTCAACGAAGACAGTGCCGCGAAGGGGGCAAACATAGGCGACACGGCCAGCCGCGGGATTGACGCGCATCAACGACAACACGCCGTCGGACGCAGAAGCTGACTTGGGTCGATGTGGAGGAGGAGCGGAGGATGGCACAAACCGCCGAACGCTGGCTGATGACCAAACCCGGGGCGCCTTTGGTGATGGAGGGGTTCGATCCGTTCCCGCCCGGCCCCGGCGAGGTGGTGGTCGAGATCGCCGGCTGCGGCGTCTGCCACACCGACCTTGGCTACTATTATGACGGCGTGCGCACGAACCACGAGCTGCCGCTGGCGCTCGGCCATGAGGTCAGCGGCCGAGTGGTCGCGGCCGGCGAGGGAGCGGAGGACTGGGGCGATCGCACCGTGATCGTGCCGGCGGTCATTCCCTGCGGCAGCTGCGAGCTCTGCCAGCGGGGCAAGCACACCATCTGCCCCAATCAGAAGATGCCGGGCAACGACATCCAGGGCGGCTTCGCCAGCCATATCGTGGTGCCGGC
>JAAUXY010147023.1_pt1 | contig 15670 bp, 11 predicted proteins | sample 7278121 | NCBI WGS metagenome assembly JAAUXY01 (sample SAMN14350117, study PRJNA611818) | marine sediment metagenome | isolation source: surface marine sediment (1.8m) | place: French Polynesia: Moorea | collected 2018-08 | reverse complement strand
GCGCCCTTTTCGTGCCCAAACAGCTCACTGTCGACCAGGCTCTCCGGAATGGCTCCACAATTGACCTTGATCAGCGGGCCGTCTCGCCGTGGCGACAGTGCGTGAATATGGTGCGCGAGCACATCTTTGCCGACTCCCGTTTCCCCGAGCAGGAGCACCGGGCTGTCGTGTGCCGAGACCTGCCGCGCCATCTGGACAGCGCGAGCCAGGCCAAACTCTTCGCCGACGATCTCCTCACCGGTCAAACGCATGATCTCGCGCTGCAAGAAGCGCTTGTCGTCTACCAGCTTCTCCTTGAGCTCGAGCACTTCCCGATGCTTCATCGCATTCGATAGCGCGATGGCGAAGGGCAGACGAAGCTCCGCGAACAGGGCCTCGTGCTCCGCTTTGAAGCGATCCAAACCGTCGGCGATCAGAACCACCGCGCCGAGCAACCGTTCCCCGTCATCCGGATAAACACCGATGAGGGACGACTCCAGGGGCTCCCCCAGAGCCTCGAACATGCGGGCGGCGATGGGATCGCTCGAGACCTGGTTGACCACGAAAACGCCGCCCGCCTCGCGGCCCTTACCGCGAAAACTCTCGATCTGCGAGCGGAGCGCCGGCGGCATGGTCACCACCCGGTTGAGTCGCCGGCCCCGCTCGCTGGTGGCCTCAGCGATGGTATGCACAGTTCCCTGCTCGTGGTCGTAGACGTCGAGATACATCTTTCTTCCCGACATGTGCTCGAGCAGGAATTCGAGGCAGGCGTGGAGGGATTTCTCCACCTCCAGGTGACGACAGATGCGCTGCGTCGCTTCTCGAAAGAGGGCGTCAAGCTCCATGGCTCCAATATTGCCATATACGGCAGTTCCGCCCCGGATCAGTTGCCGAATATCGCAATCCTTCACCCGCACCCAACTGCATGACTACACCCAAACCATTGCAAGCAAGCCGCTTAGATCATCCAGCGAAATGTGGAACGGCACTTGCTCTATAGGAAGTCAAGTCCGAGAGCCCCGAGCGGCTCCTGTTGATTACAGAGAACCATAGAAAGAAAGACGCCGATGACAGACCGAAAACACCTTCGAGCTGGCACCTATCCGACGCTGGAGATCATCCAAGCGCGTTGCCCGGCGACGAGGGTACAACCCGCGGAGGAGAGTCTTCTCGAGCTTCTAGCCTCGCCGGAGGGCTCCGATGTCCGCATCTATCGAAACGCCGCGACGCCACAAGACCTGAGCCTTCACTTGCCTGGAACGGCGAGCTCGATTCCAGGTACACCTAGCCCACTCGGGCTTCGAATCGCGGATGCGCTTCGAGATTTTGGCCAGGTGAGTCACAGCGTCTGGACCCCGATCCACCCACAGCCGATGAAAAGGAGGATAAGTCAATGACTGGAGATAAGGCCATGCGTGATCAGAAGCGAGTAGCCGTCGCCGGCGCCACCGGCAACGCGGGCATTGAAATCGTCCGTACACTGCTTTCCCGCGGGGTCCCCGTCCGGGCCCTGGTTCGTGATCCGGCGAAGCTTGCAGGGCTCGAGGGACCGCTGGAGGTCCGTCAGGTCCAGCTCACGGATCCCGAGGCGATCCGAGGCTGTCTCGATGGCGTCGACACCGTCGTGAGCGCCCTCGGCAAGACCTACCAGCGCGGTCGCCCGAAGCGGCGAGCCGTGGACGTCGACGCCAACCTGGCCCTGCTCGAAGAAGCGAAGCGAGCTCGAGTATCCAAGTTCGGATTCATCAGCGTGGCGATGGCCAGTCCCGATCACCCGGTAGCTATGATTCGGATGAAAGGGCAGGTCGAGAGCGCCATCCAGGCCAGCGGACTCCCGCACGTCATCGTGCAACCGACCGGCTACTTCTCCGATCTCTGGCAGCTGTTCGAGATGGCGAGAAAGGGGACACTCTGGGTGTTCGGGGACGGAAAGATGCGGTTCAACCCCATTCACCCGCGAGACCTCGCCGAATTCACTGTCGACCGTCTACTCGATGACCGCTGCAACCGGGGACAGTTCCCCGTCGGGGGACCCGAGGTCTTGGACAGCATGGCCCTGGCAGAGATCTGCGAAGGCGTGCTCAAGCGGAGCGTCCGCGTACGACACGTCCCGCTGTGGCTAGCCCGCGGGCTGACAGCGGCCCTTCGCCCCTTCCACGAGGACACCTGGCAACTGGCGGACTTCTTCGTCGGTAGCGTCGTCTACGTGAAGCGGGAGCTCGGCAATGACGGGAGCTGTCCACCGACTGGCTCGCGGCGCCTTTCGGATTACTTCCGCGAAAGATATCTCGCGGAGGCTCGAAACGATCAACAGATTCGATCCGAGCAACTCGTCGAATCTCGAACGTAGGAACGCTCGGCCGCCTGCGAGGCTTCGCCTCAAATGGCGAGCCCGCATCATCGCGGATCCAGTCACGCCAGGCAAACGTTCTGGGTGAGCCCCATTCAGCTTGTTATAAGGTATCGATACCGATCTGATCGGTATCGATACCCTGATTCATTTATTAGCAGCTCGGCAAAACTCTAAACGGTGCTACCCGCGCGGGAGCTCCGTGGGCCAGCTCAATCGAGGAGGAACCATGCGAAACACACAGCGGATCGTCGCTACGATGGTAGTGACCCTCAGCCTGATCGGTGCGGCAGAACTTCGCGCCGGCTCCTGCGTGCCCGGGCCAGAGACGCTCTGCCTGCTAGAGAACCAGTTCTCAGTAGAGGTGCAATGGGAGGATTTCGACACAGGCACCGGTAGCGGCCAGGTCATCCCCAAGGTCGTCGATGACTCGACCGGATTCTTCTACTACGATGATGCACGGTACCTCGAGCTGATGATCCAGGTGTTCGACGCCTGTGTGATCAACAACCGGTATTGGGTCTTTGCGGTAGGCCTTTCTGACTACATGCAGTCAGTGACCGTGACCGACACGGCGACCGACGTCGCGAAGACCTACGACAATCCTCCGGGAGGATACCTGCACCTGACCGATACCAACGCGTTTGCTACCTGTCCCCCGTTGAGAACGCCCCGCCAGGGAAATGCTCAACCTCGAGGCACCACCGTTCTCGAGTTGATCGATGGCCGTTTCCTCCTGGAGGTCAGCTGGCGTGACTTCGCCGGCGGGACGGGTGACGGAACACCGGTGGCGGTCACGAGCCACTCGGGCTACTTCTGGTTCTTCACCCCGCGTATTCCCGTGCTTGCTGTCAAGATTTTTGACGGCTCGGCCTCGGACGGAAACTTCTGGGTGAATTTCGGCGCCACGAATGATGTCGAGTTCACGCTTCGAGTCACCGACAGTCTATGCCAGACCACGAGGACCTATTTCAATCCTCTTGGAAATCCGCCAGAGACCGTGTCGGACAGAACCTCCTTTCGGGCGGACTGTTTCATCTTTGCCGACGGATTCGAATCCGGCGACGTCTCCGCCTGGTCGGCCTCCGTGCCCTGAGCAGCCTCCGAACCGCGCCAGCCGACAGGCTTCTCAAGGCGCCATGAACAGAAAACGCCCACCGATCGGCGGGCGTTTCTTGCGGATCTACGGTCTAGGAGGTTCTTCAGCCCGATCTAGAACGGGCACACACAGGTGCCACTGGTCTGGCAGAAGCCCTGGGACGTACCGCCGCAATCGTCATGACCCGAGCAACTGGCTCCTTGGACACACGGAATGACGATGTTGCAGTTGCCCGGATCGACGGTCAAGACCGAGACGCCGAGGCTGGAGACGTAGTTGATCGGCATATAGACCGCATCGCCGTTGTGAGTACCACTGTTGTAGCCACCGTGATGGATGCCATAAGCCAGGTTCTCGACGTACCAGGGCCCGCCGCTGTCGCCGCCGTTGCTGAGGTCTGCACCCCCGTTTCCGACCCGCACGAAGGTCGCTTGGCGACTGACCACGACCGTGCTCGGCAGCACCGAGGTGCTCTCGATGAAACCGCAGGTGCGGTTGGTGGCCATGCCGTTCTTGCACACGTGGGAGCCGACCGCCTGGCTGTTGCGATGCCGGGTGCCGCTGACGTCACGGATGCCGATGCCGCTGTCGAAATCGTCACTGACGTCCAGCAGGCCACACGCGGAATGCCACTGGACGTCCTGGTTGCCAGAAATGTCCTGGGCGCGGAACGGAAGGGAAACACCGTGCACGAACTGCGTGTTGCCGCAATGAGCGGCGGTCAAGGTTCCCAACTCGCTGTCACTGTTGCGGCGGACGTTGAAGCCGGTCGTACAGGACGACATATCCTGGCCACCGTGGAGGGCAGCCTGCTCGGTTTCGAGGAGGCTGTCTGTCGGGAAGATCTCCACACCCGCGGGCAGACTGGCCTTGGCGTCCAGCAGACGGCTCTTCAGCTCATTCGCCTCGAGGGCGAAGACATCGACCCGATTTTCGACCAGATTGATCTCTGAGTCGAAGCGGCCGCCCTGGAGGCCCAGCAGATGGTGTGCTGCAGCCTGAGCCTCTTCGAGCTCGGCGATCGAGCGCTCGGCCGAACGGATGTCAAGCAAGCCATCCAAGTCCTTCGGGGCAAGGGTGTTGCCGTCGATCAGCCCCTGGACCACCAGGTCGTCGAAGGCGGTTCGCAGGTTGCGTCTGGCCTGAGCGTCGGTCGTTTCGGTGAAGCGAACGACGACACGGAACTCAGGGTTGTGCTCTATCCACAACCCGGCGAAGGAGTCGCGCATCTCCTTGTACAGATAACCATTGAGCTCTCCGATTTCGTCTTGCAGCCGCAGGCGCTTGACGGCTTCGTCGAGATCGATTCCTACGGTCTTGGCATAGTCGGCAGCGTCTTCGAGCAGCGCATGATTCGAGAAGTCAGACTGGCCGAACGCAAGGGGTGCGCACAGGGCGGAGACTAGGATGGCGAGCGAGCAGGTTTTGAGCATTCTGATCATGGTTCTTACCTTTCGAACGTGTCGATGTAGTTGTGGCTGGCCATGGTCACAGATCACCCATGGGAGACATGGTGTCTGCCATGGCCCAGGAGAAGTCCGATCCGCGGACGCATTGTATCTGCTTATTCGGATGTATCAATAAATTTTAGCCATTAAACCCGCAGATGCGACCCTCCGACAACTTTTGGCCTGTCAGTGCCGATCCGATTCGCAAAGCCAAAAACGGACCCGCCCCGCCCGGAGGCGAGGCGAGGAGAAGAAGCTGTTGAGGTCAGAAGGCTAGCCTCGGGAGAGGCGGGGCGGGTCCGAACAGACAGTAACTAGATCAGGTTATAGATTCCAATATTAAGGACCAGTCTCGTTCTCGTCGGAGGGGTAGAAATCGCCACCGCCGTCTCCGTCGAAGAGGGGAGTGGGCAGGTCGTAGCCGGCGTCGCTGCGGCCGGAGAGTTGTCCGAGGAGAGCGCTGGTGTCGTGCTGTTGCGTGGTGTTCATTGTGATGGCTCCTATTTGAGTCGGGGCTGAGCCCGAAGTGTCTTTGGTGTCCGTTCACCTAGAGATGCGCGGTTCGGCAAACAACCCGACAAAGTTTTTTTCTTTTTTTCGGGCCGCGATTCCGAGGCCCAGCCCAGTGCCGAAAAACGATAGGCTTTAGCCGTGAGCGCGGACAGACCTCAATCGGTGGTCGCTTTACTCGGCGAGGCCCAGCGAGCGATCAACACGGCCCGCTATGACGCGGCTCTCGAGCTGCTTCAACAGGCGGCGATGTTGGCGCCCGAAGACGTCGAGGTGCGTCAGCTACTGACCCAGACCGAGAGAGCGTCACAGCGCCATCATGCGGCCCTGGCGCGTCATCAGGCAGCGACTTCCTGGGCCCAGAAGATCGCGGCGCTGATCGACGCAGAAGAGCTCGAGGCGGCCCGCTCCCAGTTGCGCGAAGCCGGGCTTGAGCTAGGCAAGCACGATGCTTTCTCAGCGCTCGAAGACCGGTTGGCCGAGCGAGAGGACGCCGCTCGCCATAGCCTGGCGTCCGAGCTCGCGGCCAAGTCGCGGGCGCTGCTCGACTCCGGCGATCGGGGTGGCGCCTTGAAAGTCGCCGAGCAGAGCCTGCGTTTCGCGCCGACCACGGAAGCGCGGGACATCCGAGAACGGATCTCGGCCGAGCTCGATCGGGAAGCGGGAGAACAGCAATACCGTCAGGCGGTGACCGAAGCCGCGGATGACGTCGAACGCCTGCTCGGCGCCCGGGAGTTGGCGCGCGCCGGAGAGCGCTTGCATCAGGCGATCAATCAGCTCGGTAGCCATCAACGTTTTGAAGAGCTGGGGCAGCAAGTCGATCGCGCCAAGGCAGATCTTCGATTTCGACAGCGTGTAGAGTGGGCTGAGAGACGTTCGAAGGAAGCCGATGGGCTGATGAAAGAGGCCGGCCGGCTGTCGCTCAAGGGGGCCTACAGCGAAGCTGTCGAGCGTCTCGAGAAAGCCCGTGAGCTCGATCCTTCCCATCCCGATCTTGACGAGCGGCTCGAGACCGCCCGCGCTGCCCTCGGGCGTCAGCTCGAAGAGCGCCGGCGGGCTGAGGAACTCAGCCGCCGGATGACCGAGATCCGGTCGCACCTGGATGGCCTGCGCCTCGACGAGGCCGAGAAAGCGATTCGCCAAACTACCCAGGATTACGGTGAGCCCGAGCGCGTCGCGCCCCTGGTGACCCGACTCCAGCGGCTGCGGGAGGCCGAGCGTAGCGCTCGTGTCGAGCTCCCTGCCGGTGTGCCGCTCGATCGTCGCACCGAGGCTGAGATGTTGCGGCGCCAGCAGGCGTTGGCCGACGCCTACTCATGGAAACAGACCTTTCTGTTTCCGTTCCGCGGCCATGGGCTGCATGCTTTCTGGATTCTGCTCGCGGTGCTGGTGGCATTAGATGCCCTGACCCTTGTTCCGAGAGTTGGATTCGTTTTTGGCGTTCTGAATATCCTCGTGCTGATTGCGGCAGCGGGCCTGGTGCCGCACGTCGTCCGATCGACCGCGGATGGACGCAACTTGTTGCCGTCTTGGGATGAGCTGGCTGACCCGGCGCATTCGACCGGCGACTTACTGCGTTTCACCGGGCTCCTCGCCCTCGGCGGCCTGCCGCTCATGCTACTGATCGCGACCCGTTCATGGCACGGTGTTCCAGGAATCGACAGCGGTGTCCTCGTCTGGCTGGCGATAGCAGGCCTGGGCTGGTTGGGCACTGCCTTCGTGGTGGTCGCGACAGGCTCCACCGAAGCCTTTGGCTATCAGCAGACCCCCCGATTGGCACGCCATGCCCGCGGTCTGCTGGCCGGCGGCGCCGATGCATTGGTTGCGATCGATGTCGTCTTCCTGCTGGGGGTGCTGGCCTTCGTATTCGCCTTTTGGCCGACCGCAGCCTGGGTGTTTCTGCCGCTCGCCCGGGCGATCATGGTCTACGGACTGCTACTGACACCGCACCTGATCGGTGTCCTGGTACGTCGCCATCGCCTCGAGCTGAGCAAGGTCTACAGCTGAGCTCTCCGATGTGAGTATCAGCTCCAGGTCGATGTTCAGCAGCTGATCATTCAATCTCAGTGACCGGCGGTGGTCCTTGGGCCGTTGCGGCCAGGCTCTAGAGCTGCTAGAAATCCCAGTCCGATGATCGGTCGACGACACCTCGACGGACCTTTAAGGCCCGACTTGCGATGGGGAAGGGCGTTGGCTGCACTGGCTTTGGTATTCATCGGTGGCTGCGCCCCCGAGCCGCCACCGCCCGAAGGGGCCCCGCGGCTGATTCTGTTCATCGTCGTCGACCAGGGACGCTACGATTATCTGGAACGCTTTCGACCCTTGTTGCAGGGTGGCCTGGCGCGCTTGCTGGATGAGTCGGTAGTGTTCACCAACATCCACCACGATCACGCGATCACCACCACCGCCCCCGGCCATGCGACCCTGGCCACCGGTGTTCACCCCAATCGTCACGGTATCGTCGGCAACTGGTGGTTCGATCGCGAGAGCGGCAAGCGGGTTGCCGCCGTCGGATCGCCGCCGTCGCCCGAGGCGATGATGGCTTCGACCCTCGGCGACTGGTTGAAATCGACCTGGCCTCAGTCCAAAGCTCTCGCGGCGGGCGGCAAGGATCGCTCCGCCATATTCACCGCCGGCAAGGAGGCCGACGGTGCCTACTGGACACTGAGCAGCACCGGGCGATTCGTCAGCTCGCGCTACTATCAGTCGCGAGATCCCGACTGGTTGCACGAATATCACGAGGATCCTTTTGTCGATCGCTACTTCGGCGAGGCCTGGGAGCCACTGCCGGAAGTGGTCGATCAGGGCTCGCAGTACGACATCGTGCCGCTCGAGAGTGGCACCGTCGAGCTTCAGTTCCCGCATCCGATCGGTCCAGCCTGGCCGCAACCGTCGACAAACTTCTACACGACATTGATCGGGCGAACGCCGTTCGGCGACGCTTATCTAGCAGATTTCGCGCGCGCCCTGATCGAAGGTGAAGGTCTGGGCGAGGATGCCTATCCGGATTTCCTCGGCCTGGCCTTTTCGGCGCTCGACAAGATCGGACATAGATATGGCCCGGATAGTCCGGAGCTACTCGACACCCTGCTGCGGCTCGATCGCACGCTTGGCGATTTGCTCGCTTATGTCGACCAGCGTATCGGGCTGGAGAATACCCTGGTTTCGCTGAGCTCGGATCATGGGGTGACGCCGCTGCCGGAACTCCTCGAGACCCGAGGTGTCCGAGGCCGTCGGTTCGGTGCCGAGGAGACGCGATGTTTTCAGCATGCCCGAGGGCAGCTGCGCGAACGGTTCGGTGAAGAAGAGTGGTTCTCGGTAGGCTTCTATCTCGATCGGCCGCTGGTGTCAGCCGCTTCGTTCGACGCGGCCGAAATCGAAGGTGAAACACGGCGCCTGATCGAGCAATGCCCCGGGGTAGCGCGCGTCTGGACCCGTTCGGAGCTCGCGAGCGGCGAGGAGGTCGGGGACAGAGATCCCACCATGCGGCGGCTTTTTAGACACAGTTTCCACCCTGAGCGCAGCCCCGATCTGCTGGTGCAGCTCGAACCCCATACCCTGCCCGTCATGATTGGCAACGTCACCACCCACGGCACGCCCTACCCTTACGACACGCACGTGCCGTGGCTGTTGCGATTGCCCTCGGGGGTCGCCGCACGCGTGGACGATCCTGTATTCACCGTCGACGTTGCGCCGACGGTAGCCCATCTGATCGGCGTGACGCCGCCGGAGAACCTCGATGGCGTCGACCGCCGGGTACTGCTCCCGGGAGAACCATGAAGAAACTCTTGATTCACGGCCCGGCGAGACTAGCCGGCACCATTTCATCGAGCGGCGCCAAGAACGCCGCTCTGCCGTTGTTGGCCGCGAGTCTGCTCGCTGAAGAAGAAGTCGAGCTGCACAACGTTCCTCAAGTTCAGGATATTCGCACCATGTTGAGGCTGCTCGAACACCTCGGCGTCGAGAATGAGCAGCTCGGCGATACGGTGTTGTTACGCCCCACGGGCCGCGCCAGCCCGGACGAAGCTCCATACGAGTTGGTCAAGACCATGCGCGCCAGTGTGCTGGCGCTCGGTCCCCTGTTGGCGCGTCGCGGCCATGCCCGAGTTTCGCTGCCCGGTGGCTGCGCGATCGGCGTGCGGCCCATCGACCTGCACCTGTCCGGGCTTGAAGCCCTGGGGGCCGCGGTCGAGCTCCAGCACGGATACGTCGAGGCCCGCGCCCGTCGGCTCGTCGGCGGCCGTTTCCGTTTCTCGACGCCGACGGTCGGCGGCACTGAGAACCTGCTGATGGCCGCCAGTCTGGCGCGGGGTACGACGGTGCTCGAGAACTGCGCCCGAGAGCCCGAGATCGTCGATCTGGCTCGGATGCTGAGTGCTATGGGTGCGGTGATTGAAGGCGCCGGTGAAGAGACGATCACGATCGAAGGCCAGGACTCCCTCGGTGGTGCTCATCATTCGGTGATCCCAGACCGGATCCAGGACGGCACATACCTGATCGCCGCCGCCATGACGCGGGGCGACGTCCTGGTCGAAGGCGCCCGGCCTGCCGATCTGGCACCTCTTTTGGAGAAGCTCGACGAAATCGGCGCCCTGGTCGAGACGACCGATCGAGGCATCCGGCTACGGCACGAGGGTGAAATTCGACCGCGTGGCATCGTCACCGAGCCTTTTCCGGGGTTTCCCACCGACCTGCAGGCGCAATATATGGCGCTCATGACCCAGGCGAAAGGCTCGTCGACGGTGGTGGAGACCGTTTTCGAAAATCGCTTCCAGCATGTGCTGGAACTGGTTCGGATGGGCGCTGACATCCGTATCGACGGCTCCTACGCCCGGGTTCACGGGCCGGCACAACTGTCCGGTGCTTCGGTGATGGCGACTGATCTGCGGGCTTCCGCGAGCCTGGTGCTCGCCGGGCTGGTGGCGGAGGGCGAAACCCGGGTGCACCGCATCTACCATCTCGATCGCGGTTACGAACGAATGGAATCAAAATTGCAGAAGCTAGGTGCTCGTGTAGAGCGGATCGACTGACCACCAAGCGAGCAAGATGCCGCTAATCGCCCGTACATCCCGAGAGACTCCTTCCGCCAGCGCCGGTCTGCTAATGATCGGTTTTTTCCTGCTGGCATCCGCGGCGATCGCCGATCCCCGTATTCCGCTGGTCGAGCAGCAGGTCGAGCGCAAGCACGAGGAGGCCTTGCGTGCGGTCGACGAGGCGTTGGCGAACGATCCAGCGGCCGCCCGGCGTCTGGGACTCGACTATCTCCGCGGCCACCTTTTGTTGCTGCTGGATCGGCGGCAGGAAGCGTTGCAGGCTTTCGCCACCGCCATGGGAGCGACTCCCGCGCTGGAGGCTTACAGTCGCTTTCGTCTGGCACGCGAGCAAGAAGAGCTCGGGCATCCTGAAGTTGCCGCCGGGCTGGTAGCGTCGGTCCTCAGGTCGCCGCCGCGCAACCTGGCGGGCCCGGCGATGCGTCTGCTCGAGCGCACGATCGCCCAGGGCGGCGACTGTCGCCTGTTGACTCGGCTGAACCCACAACGTTTCAGCAGTCGCGATCGCCGTCGCCTGACCCTGGCACGCGCCGAGTGCGCTGCGCGCGGCAGCGATCCAAAAGCAGCTGATCGCATGTTGCTTCAACTGCTTGAGGAGAAGCGTAGCGACGACGTGGCGCTCGCGGCGGCGGGGCGGATCGCCAGTCAGCCGCCGGAGGAGAAGAGCGCCAGGACCCATCTACTCCTGGGCTTCACCTTTCACAAGCATCGTGAGTTCGAGACCGCGATCCAGCACCTCGCGCGTGCTCAAGTACGCCTGGCCAGCGCCACGAACATCTCCGCCCGCGAAGCCTTCGATTGCCGCTACGCCCTGGCCCGAAGCCACTTCTGGCAAGAGCGTTTCGATGTTGCCGCCGCGGCTTTCGGCGCGTTGATCAAGACGACCCAGAGCCCCAACCAGCGGGCCAAGGTCGTCTATCAGCGGGCGCGCTCACTAGAGCTCAACGGCTTGTGGGAACAGGCCGCCGACGCTTTTGAACAGGCCTACCAGCAGAATCCGGGGGGCAGCTGGGCAGACGCCTCGCTGATCAGCCAGATGCGGCTCAGATGGCGAATGGGCGAAGAGGCCGCGGCCCTTGCCAACCTCGAGACTCTGCTCGCCAAACGCAAGGTCAACACAGCGTCGAGGGCTCTGCTATTCCTGGCCAGCTCCGATCTGGTCCAAGACCGTGCCGACCGCGCCGGCCCCTGGCTGGCCAGGGCGCAGCAGCTAGGGCAGGGGCGTAAGCAGGAGATGGACTATTGGCGGGGCAGGCTCGAGGAGGTCAGCGGCAAAGCGTCGTCCGCCGTCGATCGCTATGTTGCCGCCGCCGGGCGCAATCCCTACAACCCGTTTGGTCAGGCCGCGCTGAAGCGGTTGGCGGGAGCCGGCCTGAAGCCGGCAGCTCGAGCCCATGCATCACGGCTCGCCGGCTCGAGCGATCTCGACGATCTCTACGCCTCATGGCTTCTCTTGGGCGATGCCGAGTCCCAGGGGCACCGAGCCCGGCACCGACTCGAGCAGCGTCTATGGAAAGATCAGCGGGTCACACCCTACCTGCGGTTGGCCCGCGAACCGACCGCTGATTGGCCGCTGTGGCAAGCGCCCCTGAGACACCCGGAGGAGATGCTGCTAGCGCTCGGAATCTTCGACGAGGGGGCCTCGGTGGTCATGCGTCATTTCCCCGTTGCCCAGCCGGGGCTCGCGTTTACCGGCAGCATCGTCTTGGCCCAGTCGGGGGAGACCAAGCGTGCGCTTTATATCGCTGAAATCCTGGGCAAGCGCATCCCCGACGGAGTACCGCTCCAGCTGATGCCCGAGTCCTATCGCCGGCTGCTCTTTCCCTTCGGTTATAGCTACTTGATTCTCAGCGAGTCGGATCGGTTCCGTACCGATCCCCATCTATTGGCCGCGATCATTCGTGAGGAGAGTCGCTTCGATCCACGCGCCCTGTCGAGCGCCTCGGCTCGGGGATTGACCCAGTTCGTCCTGCCCACCGCTCGCCGCATGGCCAAGAAGACAGGGCATGATCCGATCTCACCGCATGATCTCGAGAAGCCGGAGGTCGCGATCGCTCTGGGTGCCGCCTACTTGCGCGAACTTTCCGATCGGTTCGGGGGTTCGGAGCCTCAGATGATCGCCGCCTACAACGCCGGCGAGCCGCAGTCAGAGCTCTGGCGACGATACTGCTTGAGCGACGAGGATGAAGAGTTCCTCACCAAAGTCGCCTTTCGCGAGACACGGGGCTATTTAACCAAGGTCCTGACCAGCCGCGAGCACTACCACGAGCTCTACGCCTCTGCCGATGACGAGGGCCCATTGGAGATCGACGGCCTATCGCCGGATCCCGGGTGAGTCCTAACGCGTCGCGTCAGGCTGCGCCCGATCATTGATCAGAATCGGCACGAGGTTCGCTGAGATGCCGCGCCCTGTGTTCTGATCAACAGGGTTGAGGTGTCGACCGTGCCGAGTATGGGCGACAGTTCATTGTGGGGCAGCTCGCCGACGCGCTTGAGGCTGTATCGGGCTTTCTACCAGCGGTACCGACGAATTCAACCGATACTATCGGATGAATTGGCGCTGCTGCTGCCTCCTGAGTGCCAACGCTATCTCCAAGGACTCTCTGCTCGCACTCGACATTCGATTCCCCCCTCCCGAACAAAAGGCTATCGCGACCACTCTCTCTGACATGGACGCCGAGATCGCCGCCCTTGAAGCCAAGCTCTCCAAAACCCGCCAGATCAAGCAAGGTATGATGCAGGAACTGCTGACCGGGAGGATCCGTCCGGTATGAAAGAAAGCCAGCAGGTTGAGTGGAAGCAGACCTGGCGAGACGAATACCTCAAGTGGCTCTGTGGATTCGCCAATGCCGAGGGCGGCCTATTGGTCGTCGGGCGTGACGACCAGGGCATGGCGGTCGGCGTAGGGAACTCCCGCAAACTCCTGACGGACATCCCTAACAAAGTGCGCGACGTCCTCGGGATAATGGTCGATTTAGACCTACGGCTAGAGAATGGTCGGGAGCTGGTCGAGATCCGTGTCGATCCCTACCCTAGCCCGGTCAACTACAAGGGAGAGTACTATTTCCGAAGCGGCAGTACCAACCAGATGCTCAAGGGCGCTGCGCTCGATCGTTTCCTGCTACGCAAACACGGGCGGACATGGGACGGTTCCCCTCTACCGGGATTGAAAGTAAAGGATCTGGACGCCGGAGCTTTCGATAACTTCCGTCGCCTGGCGCTCAAGAGCCAGCGCCTACCCGAAGCCGTACTCGAAGAACCGGACAAGACTCTTCTCGAGAAGCTGCATCTTGTCGAAGGCCGTTTCCTGACGCATGCCGCGGCCTTGATGTTTCACCCCGAGCCCGAGCGGTTTTTCACCGGCGCCTACGTCAAAATCGGCGCTTTCGAGAACGACGCCAACCTGCGCTATCACGACGAGATACAGGGCGGTCTCATCACTCAGGTGGATCAGACCCTTGAGGTGCTCAGGGCTAAATACTTGCGGGCGTTGATCAGTTACAAAGACTTCCAGCGTATCGAGACCTGGCCAATGCCCATGCCCGCCCTGCGCGAAGCGGTTCTCAACGCCGTGGCTCACAAAGACTACGCTAGTGGCAACCCAATCCAGATCAGCGTCTATCCGGACAGGCTGATTATCTGGAACTCAGGCCAGCTGCCGCCGGACTGGACCCTCGAGAAACTGCTCGGCACCCATGCTTCTATCCCCTTCAACCCAGATGTTGCCAACGTCTTCTTTCGTGCCGGCATGATTGAGGCCTGGGGGCGTGGAATCGAGCGCATCATGGAAGCCTGTCGCGAGGCCGGTAACCCCGAGCCGGAGATCAAGTATGAACCCGCCGGTTTGGGGGTGGTGTTCTCGTTCCCTGAAGCCCATCAGGGTAGTACTACCCAAGAAACTACCCAAGAAACCACCCAAGAAACCACCCAAGAAACCATTCTGGCCATGCTTCAGGCTGAGCCTTCGATTACCCGCCGCGAACTCGCTGAACGTATTGGTATAACGCCGGACGGAGTCAAGTATCACCTGGACAAATTGCGATCCGCAGGGACGATCCGTCACGTCGGGCCAACCAAGGCTGGGCGATGGGAGGTCTTGCGGTGAGCCCCCTCAGTCAGTCTGGCGAGCGCATCGTGACGAGTTGAACCGGTTGCTGGTCAGTCACGAGGACTGGGTGTATTAGCCGTCAATACTCGATTCGCTGCACGACCGGCGGTAATTCAGTTTCAACGCGATCCAGGTAGTCGTCGATATCGGCGGATAGACGTAACTCTTCGGTCCAGGCTTCGATTTCCTGGTTGAGCTGCTGTTCGTGCAGGAGCTCACGGATCTGGTCCCGGACTTCTTCGATAGGTGGCGTCTCGAGATCCCGGGTAGCCATCTCGGGGGCCAGAACGTCCTCGTAGTAGGCGTTGATGTCTTCGAGCCGAACGAAGATGCGCGGGCCCAGACGCTGCTCGACGTAGACCAATACCCGCAGTTGGCGCGCCACCAGCAGCCGCAGGCCTTCCATATTGAGACCGAGTGCCGCGAGCTGTTCTGAGAGCTCGTCGGGCGTTTCGAAAGCGGCGCGGATGCGCTCGAGCTGGCGATCGATCTCGTCGGGCGGTAGGGGAGCGAAGTTGTGACGTTCGATCTCTTGCAGGCGCAGGCGCTGGTCGATCAGGGTGTCGAGCACCCGGCGCTCGAGCTGACTTCGGCTTTGCCCCGGTACCTGTTCGACCAGGCCCAGGCCGATAGTCCGTTCGATGTCGGATAGCAGGATCGGATCGTCGTCGACCACCGCGACCAGGCGGTCTTCCAGCACGTGAGCCTCGGATGCGAAATCACCACCGTCTTCGGCCGGCCGAGGCGCGGCCGATAAGGCGCCGAGAAGCAGGATCGCATTGAAGCAGAGAGTGGCTCGGAGTCGGTTCATCTCTTACCGATATACGAGGCAACCCCGCTGTTTGAGCTTCCAGATCCAGCGCGGCACGGAGGAAAGTTTGTTCCATCGCAGGTCGAGACGTTTCAAGTTCGGCAGCTGCCCGAGCTCCTCCGGCAGGGTCTTCAGTCGATTGGAACGTAGATCCAGGCGGGTGAGGTTCGAGAGCTCTCCAATCGAGCGAGGGAGAGACGTCAAGCGGTTCTTTCGCAAATCGAGCACCGACAAGCTCCCCAGCCGCCCCAGCGACTCGGGTAGTCGCGTGATCCGGTTATTTCGCAGGTAGAGCTCGCGCAGCTTGGAAAGTT
>JAAUXY010014841.1_pt1 | contig 15671 bp, 16 predicted proteins | sample 7278121 | NCBI WGS metagenome assembly JAAUXY01 (sample SAMN14350117, study PRJNA611818) | marine sediment metagenome | isolation source: surface marine sediment (1.8m) | place: French Polynesia: Moorea | collected 2018-08 | reverse complement strand
TTGGCGCCGCCTTTGGCCCGGTGGTTGTTGCCCGTCTGCTCGGCTGGCAACTTGCAGCGCCGAGCGTGCCGCTCGCAATTGCGCTTGGATTCGGGTTGACGGCGCTCTTCTATAGCCTGCCGAACGGGCCGGGGGATCTCTGGGAGCGTGCCGTGCCTTTTGTCGTCGCCTTTGTCACACTTTTCGCCGCTCGGTCGTCTGCTAAATAGAACAGACGAGGAGAAGACATGCTGAAACAGATACAAGCGGGCAGCGGCGCATTGTTTGCCGTTTTTGTGGCGCTGCATCTGATCAACACGTGGCTGGCGGGATTTGGACCCGCAGCTTACGACGGTGTGCAGAGCGTGCTGCGCAGCGTCTACCAGTTTGCGCCGGTTGAAGCGCTGCTGCTGGCGGCGCTTGCGGTGCACCTCGTGGTGGGCATCATGCGGATCGTGCAGGAGCCGAAGCGGCAGCTGAGCGCGCGAGCGCGCTGGCATCGCTACGCCGGCTTTTTTCTGGCGCTCTTCATTGGCGGGCACATTCTCGCCGTGCGCGGTTCATCCTGGTTCTACGATGTCTACCCGGGATTTGAGGGCCTGGCTTTCTCCGTGGCCGCCGTGCCGGCCTATTTCTATCCCTACTACTTTCTGCTGGGCATGGCGGGTTTCTATCACGCCCTTAACGGCCTCAGCATTGCGCTGCCGCGGCTCGGACTGAATGTCCGCTTGCCGACCTCCGGATTGAAGCTCGCCACGGCCGGCGCGGCGGTGCTGATGACGGTGACCCTGCTTGGCTTTGGCGGGGTGCTCTTCGATGTCGGCGACCCCGCTGACAGCCCCTTTGCCAGACTGGCGCTCGAGATTGTCGATGGACTGGCAGAATAATCCGCGCCTGAAATCGCTCGCCTACGGCATGCTCGGGTCCGTGGCCGACGCGGAAGACGTCCTGCAGGACGCGGTGTTGAAGCTGCACCAGGCGGACCCTCCGCCGGAAGTGCCGGAGGCGTTTCTATATCGGGTCGTCAGCAATCTCTGCATCGATCGGCTGCGCGCCGAGCGCGTGCGCCGCAAACACTACGAAGGGCCTTGGCTGCCCGATCCCTACCCGGTGGATGAAACCGTTGAGCTGGCGTCACTGGCGGAGCAGCTGACAACGGGCTTTTTACTCCTGCTCGAGAACCTCTCACCTGCGGAACGCGTCGTCTATGTGCTGCGCGAAGGATTCGACTTCAGCTTTTCTGAAATTGCGACGCTGCTGGACATCTCCGCGGCCAATGCGCGTCAGCGGGCCACGCGCGCGCGTGCGCGCCTGCGCGAGATCAGTGAGCCGAACCCTGCGCCGAAAGCGGCGCAGAAGGCGGTGCTCGAGGATCTGGTGATGCGCATTGCGGCTGACGATGTGGATGGTGTGGTGGCGCTCCTCCAGGAAGATGCGGTGGTGCTGACGGACGGCGGCGGCGTGGTGAGCGCCGCCATCAGACCCATCACCGGGCGCGAGCGCATTGCTCAGGTGCTGACGTTCCTAGGCCGCAAGACGGCGGATGAGGGCGGGGTGGAATTCGAGTGGCTGGATGTTCCGGTGGGGATTGCGCTTCTGCTGCGCCAGCATGGAACGCCGCATTCCTGTTATCAGATTGAGGTGGAAGATGGCCGGGTGCGCCGTTTGTACGTCATGCGTAATCCGCACAAGCTCGAGCATCTGGCGGCGGTGACAGGTCAGCCGGCAACGCGCACACTGTCGTTTTGAACGCGGGAATGATGGGTGAGCGATCTGGGTGAGACCATTGAGCTGGTCTTTCCGTATCCGTACCGGTTCGTACGCGCGGCGGTGTCGCCGCGCTACCGTGCGCACGTCCGTCAGCTCTATCGCGACAACAACTGGCGCTGGGTATGCGTCGACGTGCTGGTGTCCGGTTTTTTCGCAGGCGTTGAGCTCTTGCTCGTCGGCGTGGTGATTTACGCGCTGCTGCTGTAAGCGCCAGCTCAATCCTGCAGTTTTTTCAGCTTCTTCTTGAGCTTCTTGTTGGTTTTCTTCAGCGCCTTGACCTCAGCCTGCAGCGCTTCCAGCGCGGAAACTTCTGCGGACTTGCCAAAGTGCTCTTCACGGGATTTCAGCTCAACCGCTGCGCGGTCGACGTTACGATTGAAAACGGTAAACCCTTCGAGGTTTGCGTTGCCGGTATTGCAGACCGCGTGAAACTGACCGGCAGGGACCACCGCAATGCTGCCGGGCTGCAGCTCGTATACGTCGTTTTCGATCTGAATGCTGCCGGTGCCTTTCTGCACGACCAGAATTTCTTCCACCAGCGTGTGGCTGTGTCCTTCGTTGGCCTCACCCGGCGCCATGCATACGGAAACGTAGCCCAGCTCCGAGAGCTTGGCGGATCGCACCGCGCGGACCGCGGCAAAATCGCGGTTGTTGAGTACGTGTCCCATGTTTACCTCCTGTTGTTCTCTGTGCCTGTCAGTGGCAGGCGACCCCAAATTTCTTGAGCCGCCAGTAGTTGTACGGCCACGGCGTGACAAAACCGGCCGCGAGGCTCGGAATGATGGACCACCAGGTCAGCTTGAGCGAGCCCACCAGCATCCAGTCCGTGGCGTTCATCGCAATCTCCATGGAAATCATGGACACCAGGCTCATACCGAAGGCGGTACGCAATCCGTTCAGCCATCCCAGCTGGCGGCTGAGAATGATGGTCTCCAACAAGATGCTCGTGATGAGTCCGTTCGTGATCGCCAGCACCATCACCAGCATCGGATTGGTATCCGGCGCCCAGACCTGGAACGCGGCGATGGTGCCGAAGTCGCCGATGGCGCAGCCGAGCAGGCACCAGGCCGTGTTGCGCGCGGACTGCCGCCAGGTGTGGCGGCACCGCCAGTGAAAATTGTCGATCGCTTCTGCCATGAATCGATACTACCACGAAGGTCAAGGCGCGCTGGTCGATGCTATGCTATTGATCGTTAGCGAAGAATTGGCCACCGAGTGAAACATCTATACATCGTGCGCCACGGGCAGACCGAGTGGAACGTCGAAGCGCGCATGCAGGGGCGTCTTGATTCGCCACTGACGGAGCTCGGTCGTGAGCAAGCCGGGCAGCACGGCGCCCTGATCAAGTCGCTCGGCGGCGTGGATCGGCTGTGGGTGTCCCCTTCGGGGCGCACGATGGAAACGGCATACATCATCAACTCGTTTACCCAGGCCCAGATCGATTTTGCCGACGAGCTGATGGAACGTGATTGTGGCAACTGGTCGGGTCAGACGGTAGCCGAGATCGAGGCTGCCTTCCCCGATCTCTGGGCGGCGCGCGACGCGGACCCCTACTGGTTTCAACCCCCCGGGGGTGAGAACCTGCAGGACATGCTCGAGCGCGCTCACCTTTTTCTCGATGAGCTCTTTGATCTCGACTGGGACGCCATTGCGCTGGTGACTCATGGGGTGATGTCCAAGGTCGTCCTGAAATTCTTCCTCGGATTGAACGAGGTCGAAACGGCGCGTCTCAGGCACCCGAACGACCTTGTATATCGCTTGACGTTCAATGCTGAGGACATAGAAACTGAACACTTCGTCTCCGGCGGTAGTGCGCAATCGGGACTGTTGCGCTCGACGGATGGCCAGCATATTGAGCCGCTCAAGCGTAACTGACCGAAGACAAAGACGCAGAGCGCAAACGAGCAAATCGAACTAATTCGAACAAGAGTACGTACACAGGGGGAATCATGAAGGTAGACGGAGGCGTTGGCGCCGACCTGAATACAGTTGGCGCGCAGGCGCAGGAACTCGAAGAGATGGGCTACGCGGGAGTCATGACGGCGGAAACCGCGCACGACCCGTTCTTCCCATTGCTCGTGGCGGCGCAGAATACTGAAAAGGTCGAGCTCGTCACGTCGATTGCCGTGGCATTTGCGCGCACGCCGATGATTCTCGCGAACATTGGCCACGACCTGAATGCGTTTTCCAAGGGTCGCTTCGTGCTGGGCCTCGGATCGCAGATCAAGCCGCACATCACCAAGCGTTTCAGCATGCCGTGGTCGTCTCCCGCAGCGCGGATGCGCGAGTACATTCTGGCGATGCGCGCTATCTGGGCAACCTGGCATGACGGCAAGCCGCTTGAATTTACCGGCAAGTTCTACACGCACACCCTGATGACGCCGTTCTTCACGCCAACCGATTGCGACTACGGTGCACCCAAGGTATTTCTGGCAGCCGTCGGCCCGATGATGACGGAAGTGGCAGGCGAAGTTGCCGACGGCATGATTGCGCATGCCTTCACCACGGAGAAGTATCTGCGCGAAACGACCCTGCCCGCTCTCGAGCGCGGGTTTGCCAAAGCGGGTAAGTCGCGCGAGGACTTCGAGATCAGCTACCCGGTGTTTGTCGTGACGGGGCAGACTGAGGAAGAGCTGGAAGAAGCCAAAGTGGCAACCTGTAAGCAGATAGCGTTCTACGGCTCGACGCCAGCGTATAAGCCGGTGCTCGACAGCATCGACGCCGGAGAGCTGCAGGGTGAGCTCAACACCATGTCCAAGCAGGGGCGCTGGGACGAAATGGGTACGTTGATCACCCCGGATATCCTCGAGGCGTTTGCCGTGATTGGTGAGCCGCAGACGATCGCCGGTCAGATCAAAACCCGCTACGGTGATCTCATTGACCGCACGTCTGCTGCGTACGCGCACATTCCGAAGTCGGAGCGCGCAAAAATCATTGCCGAGCTCGCGGCCTGAGCACGATAAAATCCGAGTTAAAAGAGGGAGGCAGAATGAAAGTCGATGCCGGCATAGGCCATCAGCTCAACAAAATTCCGGAAACAGTCAAAGCCATGGAAGCCGCAGGTTACGACGGCGTGCGCACGGCGGAGATGAATCACGATCCGTTCTTCCCGCTGCTGCTGGCAGCGGAGCACTCTGAGCGGCTCGAGCTTGCCACGTCCATTGCGGTGGCGTTTGCGCGAAGCCCCATGAACCTGGCGAATATCGGTCACGACCTGAACGCCTACTCAAAGGGCCGTTTCACGCTGGGCCTCGGCTCCCAGATCAAACCCCACATCACCAAACGATTCAGCATGCAGTGGGGCGCCCCGGCCGCGCAGATGCGTGAGCTGGTGCTCGCCATGCGCGCCATCTGGGCCAACTGGTATGACGGCGAGCCGCTGGAGTTTGTCGGCAAGTACTACCGTCATACGTTGATGACGCCCGCGTTTACACCCGAGGACAAAGAGTATGGTGCGCCGCGTGTGATACTCGCGGCTGTGGGTCCAAAGATGACGGAAGTCGCGGGTGAAGTGGCGGACGGCATGATCATCCATCCCTTCAGCACAATCCCCTACATCAACGCCGTCACCATGCCAGCCATCGAGAAGGGGCTAGCCGCGGCGGGTAAGTCCCGGGACGACTTCGAGCTTTCCTATTCCTGCTTTGTGATTACCGGCCGCGACGAAGCGGAATTTGCGGCCAGCAAAAAAGCCGCGCAGGAGCGGATCGCGTTCTACGGATCCACGCCGGCCTATAAAGGTGTGCTCGAGTCGATCGGCTGCGGTGAGTTGCAGGGCGAGCTCAACGCGATGTCTAAACAGGGGCGCTGGAAAGAAATGGGCACGCTCATCACGGATGACATGCTCCACGAGTTCGGCGTCATGGGTGAACCCCATGAAATTGCGCCGCAGATGCTCGAGCGTTATGGTAGCTTTGTTGACAGAACATCGGCGTCGTTTCCGGTGTCCGACGCGGAAGAGCGGGGCAAGATCATTCAGGCGCTGCGCGCTGGTTGACGTGTTTACGTCTAACGGGGGATTTTTTAGATCGTTTTGTAATAAAAAAGCGCTGTTTGCGATAACTCGGCGTGACAGCTAGTGCTGGACCAGGGTGTGTAGGTAAGTAACGACTAACTTAAAAGCCATTTACATCCAAATCCGGTGTTTTTGCGAACCAACAACTAAAATTAGGTTCATAGTGTGACGCAACGCAAGTAGAATACGCGTCCGATTTCCGCCGGCACAGCGAAATGGTACACACCCAGAGTGTGAGGTTTCGCGGATCCGGCGGTTGTTACTTTCAGGAACACCTGTTCGGAAAGGCAAAGAAGGAAATGCTGATGACCAGCGAGCCGCAGGGTCAACCAGATCAGCTCTCAATCAAGGACAGATTGACGGCCTGCCTGGATGCCCTCAGCCAGACACAACTGATCCAGCGCGCGCGACACCTGCCGAAGGTGGCGCTGGCGAGCGGTGCCGTGTTTGGCGTTCTGGTCCTTGGCCTCATGACGCTGAGCTTCGCGCTTGCCAACGTGGTTGCCCATCAGGGTTATGAAACGGTTGCGATGGCCAAGCCCGCGGCAACGTCCCGTCTCATTCGCCAGACCGAAGTGGCGCAGTTCGGCAACCGCGTCAGCAACGCGTTTGGCATCAACAACAACGTCGCCACCGAATTTGCCGACTGGATCCTCGAAGCGTCCGAGCGGCAGCAGCTCTCGCCTGAACTCCTGGCCAGTCTGGTCGTCACCGAAAGCTCATTCCGCAAGTCCGTACGTTCCAACGTGGGTGCTGTAGGTCCGGCGCAGGTGCGTCCCGATTACTGGGGTGACTTCTGCGGTGCATCGGATCTCCTCGATCCCGAGCAGAACGTTTACTGTGGCGCTCAGGTGCTGTCCCATCTCATGGAGCGTTGTGACGGGGATAAAGCTTGTGCCCTCGCGGCTTACAACGTCGGCCCTTACGCGACGCGTGAAAATGCGGCGAAGCGCTACGTTAAGAAGATCGATCGCTACCTGTCCAGCTTCGAAAACCAGCAGCTCTAACCTCCCGCCCGATCCTGTCAGACCAGGCAGCAACCGCTTTGCCCGGCAAATGTGCTATTGCGTAAAATACCGGCTCGTACGAGGAGAGGGTTAACCCATGTTGAGACGTATTTACCCGGCTTTGCTGCTGCTGGCTGTGGGTTTCGTTCAGGCTGCCGAACAAGTACCCGCGTTCATGAAACCGGAAGTGCTCGAGGCTGCGGTTGCCATACAGTTGACGGAGGAGCAGCAACCACTCTTCCGTAGTGCCGTGGGGACGTTTGTCGACGAGCGGATGAAGGCCATCAATAAGCTCATGCGTAGAAACAACCAAACGGGCGTGCCACGCAAAATCAAAAGCCGCACCAATTCGCTGTTGAAGAAAATGGATGAGGAAATGGCCGGGTTTCTGACGGAAGAGCAGATGCCGGCTTACGAAAACTATCGCGAAAAGCTGAAAGCCAATCTCTGGGGGATGTGATGCCACAATTTGGACTGCTGATTTTTGCCACGGACTACGCTGTGGATCCGCAGGTGCTGGCCAGAGAGGCGGAAGCGCATGGCTTCGAGTCGCTCTTTTTTCCCGAGCACACTCACATCCCGGCAAGCCGCCTTTCGCCCTGGCCGGGCGGCGCCGACCTGCCGCAGGAGTACTGGCATACCCACGATCCGTTCGTCTCGTTGTCCATGGCCGCGGCCGCGACGACAAACCTGAAGGTGGGCACCGGCATTGCGCTGGTGACGGAGCGCGATCCGATCCTCATGGCCAAGCAGGCCGCAACGCTCGACTATCTTTCCGGGGGCCGCCTGCTCCTTGGCGTAGGCGCTGGCTGGAACGCCGAGGAAATGGAAAACCACGGCGTGGCGTACGACACGCGCTGGAAGGTGCTGCGCGAAAGGATCCTCGCGATGCGGGCAATCTGGACCCAGGAGGAAGCGGAGTTCCACGGCGATTTTGTCGATTTCGACAAGCTCTGGTCATACCCCAAGCCACATCAGGCGGGCGGGCCGCCGATCCTCATGGGCGCCTCATCCAAGTACGTCTACAAACGTATTGCCGAGTACGGCGACGGCTGGTTCCCCATTTATCAGGATGCGCTGCGCGCGGATGCAAGCGGCGCCGTGGACTATGCGGAAGGTATTGCCAGGACGCGGGAAGCCTGGGCCGAAGCCGGGCGCGAGGGCGAGCCGGACTTCAGCATCTTCGGGGTGGGTCCGGATCCGGCAGCGGTTGAACGCTGCTTGAACGCAGGCTTCAACCGCGTGATTTTCGGCCTACCGCCTGCGGACGCAGACACTGTGTTACCGATGGTGGAGAGCTACGCGGCGCTCGCGCATCCCTTCAACTGAGCATGCAATGTCGTTCGGGTTGCGGCGCCTGCTGTATCGCGCCGTCAATCTCCTCTTCGCTGCCGGGTCTTCCCAATGGCAAGCCCGCTGGCGTCCCCTGTCCGCATCTCGATGAGGCGCTTGCGTGCCGTCTCTGGGGCGACCCGCGTCGTCCGGCAGTGTGCGCCGAGTTTCGGCCTGAGCCGTCGATCTGCGGCAACTCGCGGGAAGAAGCCCTGAGAATTCTCGAGTCAATCGAGGAGGGCGCGTAGCTCCCGAACGACCGCCCTTTCGTCTTCCACATGACGCGCGTCGAGGCCACAGTGCAGAGCGCCGTCGACGTTCTCCCTCGTGTCGTCCAGAAAAATCGTCTGTGCGGGTGCCGAGGCCATCACCTGGCAGACGTGCTCGAAAGCTGGCGCGTCGGGTTTGCGCAGGCCAATCTCCGACGACACGAAGATCGTCTCGAACGCGTCGAGCTCATCGGCGAAACGATCACGCCAGAACGCCGCGTGGGTGTCATTGGTATTGGAAAAACCATAGAGCGCGTATTGCTCCGCCAGGGCCGGGAGCAGCTCGATGACACCGTGGAAGGGTTGGGTCCAGATATCGTTCCACCCGGCGCGCCACTCATGCTCCGGCATGGACACCTGAAAACGCTGGCTCAATGCGTCGGTGTAGGCTGGGAAGTCGATGTGGCCGGTCTCATGCTGCCGGTACGCCTGGTCGATGGCCCATCCGTCGTAGAAGACCTGCTCATCGACGTTCGCAGCCTGTGCCCAGTAGCGGAAGACGCGACGGAAATCGACGCCCAGCACGACGTTACCGAGGTCGAGCAGCAGCGCGCGCTTCATGGCATCTCCTTGTCGAGCAGCTGTCTGCCTCGAGCGCTCAGGCGGTAGCCGGTCTCCAGACTCTCCGTGAGCCCCAGCGCCTTCAGTTTGCGCACGTTGCGTTTGAAAGTGGCAAGGTCCTGATTCACCTCAGGCGCAAGATCTCCAGCCCGCGTCCCTGGATTTTCCGCGATGAGCGCGAGGGTTGCCCGTGTCCAACTCCTTCGCATGTCCATGCGTTGCAGCTTTGCCGTGATTGCCGCGAGACTATCAGTGTCTGCCTGACCGGTGTCCGGTTGTTTGACCGGATCTTTACCCAGATAGCGGAACACAATCACGTAGACCGACTGTGTTGCGGGAATTTTCAGTCGGGTTGCTGCCGCGTCGACGGTTGCGTAGCCGGCCCGCCCCAACGTTTCGGCGTCAACCGCCTCGAGAGGCGTCTCGTGGATATCTGAAACCTCAATGGCGCCGTAAGGGGGGATGTTGTACTGCCCGCCGACGCTTGCCTGGCATCGCTTCCACGTGCGGAGCGTTGCCGTCAATTCGCCACTGACGATGCGCGCTTTGTCGTCCTTCTTGAACAGCATCCGTTCAGGTCCAGTTCAGTTGCGCGGCCCACAATAGTACCCATGATGAGTTATCGCATATGAGTTGTCGCGTAGCTCATCCGGTTCGCTACAGCGTTTTCGCTCCCTCGCGGGAATAGCTCCCTCCCGTCCCCTGCTGTGGCGAACCGTTCTTTTTTTCCGCTCTAGAATCCTGCGGAACCCGCATTGAGCTCGGCAACGTAGGCATCATCCAGCAGCGTGTACGCGCTTTCGCCGTTCTTCATCACGTACACCGGATCGCTGAACTGGTCGATGTGATAAGACTGCTCACGCAGATCACCCTTCACCATTTTGAAGGTGCCCGTCACGTCGATATCGGATTGGATCCTGACGAATACGGGCACGGCATATCCAGGCAGCTCGTGATTGACGTAGGCGGCAAATCCTTCGACATCGAATTCGCTGACGCCCTCATTGAGGATAATCGCCGCCATACCTGCACGACCGTCGGTGCCGGGGATCTCAACGCCGTAGACGTTGCAGAATTTGATCTGTTCGAAACCGTTGATGATTTCGCCTACTTCGTTGGTGCTGACGTTTTCCGACTTCCAGCGGAACGTATCGCCGATGCGGTCGACGAACTGATAATGGTCGTAGCCGAGGGTGAAGCCGACGTCCACCGTGCGCATGAGGTCGCCGGAGTTGAACCACGCATCGCCCGATTCCAGCGCGTCGCGGATGATCTTCTTCTCCGTCGCCTCCGGGTCGGTATAGCCTTCGAAGACGGTTTCTTCGGTAATTTTGCCGAGCAGCAGCCCCGGCTCGCCTGGCTGGACTTCGATACAGCGGCCCTCGTTGTCCCGCACGATTTCGTCGTTGTGGATATCGTACTTCACGAGCGAAATAGGCATCGAGGTCATGCCGACGGTGCAGTCTTTGTTCATGAGGTTGGCAAACGAAACGTTACCTTCGCTGGAACCGTAGAACTCCGCGATGCGTTTTACGCCGTAGCGGTTCTTGAAATCCATCCATACGTCGGGCCGCAGGCCGTTGCCCATCATGGAGCGGATGGGGTTCTTGTGATCGTCGGCCTGGCGTTCGGTGTTGTTGAGATAGCGGCAGAGCTCACCGATGTAGATGAGGCAGGTGCAGTTGTGTTCGCGGACCTCGCGCAGGAAGTTGCTGGCGGAGAATTTGCGGCGCACGAACATGCTGGCCCCGGAAATGAAGGCAGAGCCTGCGCCGATCAGAAGGCCTGTGCCGTGGTAGAGCGGGAGGCACAGATAGAGCCGGTCTTTTTCGGTGCACTTGAGCCCTGCCGCAGCGGACAGACCGGCGCTCGCGAGATAGCGACGGTTGGAAAGGACAGCAGCCTTGGGCAGGCCGGTGGTGCCTGAGGTGAAAATATAGAGCGCCACCTCGCCCAGGGTGGTGACTTTGGAATCTTCCAGATTGCTGGTGTCCGCGTCGGCGCTCAGCGCGCTGAAGTCTTTGGCCCAGTTCGATGCCGGCGTGTTGGCGTCCGGGATGATGAAGAAGTCGTTGCCCTCGTCGAGACCCAGATCACCTTTGACCTCGGCAAGCGCCTCGTCCACTTCGCCGCCAAAAATGCACTTCCTGGATTTGGTTACGGTAATGCAATGGGTCAACGGCCGACCGGTGAGGTTGGTATTGATGAGCGCAGCCGTCGCGCCGAGCTTGTTGAGTCCGACGATCAAAGCCAGAAATTCGATACGGTTTTCCATGATCACGCTGACCGTATCGCCGCGGTTCACTCCTTCGGCTTTCAGCGTGTGCGCGTACTGATTGGCCAGGGCATTGAACTCACCCCAGGTGAGCTCGTGGCCTTCGAATACGATGGCGTTGCGCTCGCCGAAGCGGACGGCGTTGTCTTCAACCTGTGCCGCAATGGAGTCGACCGTATCCAGCGGCCGCGGCACCATGCCTTTCTTCAGTTTCAAGAGCGTGGGCACCTGCACCAGCGTGGAGGCGATATCGACGATACCCATGAGTTCCCCTAGTTATTGTTCTATCCAGCCTGATACCGCGAACCTTACCCAACCCGTACCTGGCTGACCAGCAGATCGTGTCTGATGCATTCTCAGGCTCGGGCGAGCACTTTTGCAGGTGATGCGCCCGGCGCTTGGGCATAATGTCGGGGCAAGTCTGATTTCTTCGGGGAGCTTTCCGGTTCATGTGTGACGACAACGCCGACCGCCTGGCTATTGTCTGCGTGGCGGGTGCGACACTGCTGTATCTGGCCGCGGACCTGGCGTCCCGAACCATGGGTCTCGACGGTGTCGTTTATGCGGGTGTCGCCAGACATCTGAGCGAAGGCATCGGTAGCTTCTGGTTCCCGCCGCACTTCGACACCTCGGTGGTCGCCTTTCACGACCACCCGCCCCTCGGCGTGTGGCTGCAGAGTCTGTGGTTTACGCTTTTTGGCAGTGCGTTCTGGGTGGAGCGGCTTTACTGCGTTCTGCTGCTGCTGGTGCTGGTGGTCCTCTTGGCCAAGGTCTACCGGAGCGCTGGCGGATCCGCCGGCTGGTGGCCGCTCCTGTTTGTGTTGCCGATACCGGTGGTGACTCGCACCGTCAAAAACAACCTGCTCGAAACGCTGGTTGCAATCGTAGCCCTGGCGGCGGTCTGGGCGGCATGGCAGGGCCGGAATCGGCCCGGCTGGCTTAAGGGCTGGGACGTTGCGGTGGGCCTGCTCTGCTTTGCCGGCGCTTTGATCAAAGGGCCGGCCGCGGTTTTCCCTCTTGTCGCGCCAGGCGTCATTGCTCTCCTCGTCGATCGCAGCTTCGTGCAGGCAATGACTCGCTCGGTCGCAACGGGATTGGCCTTTCTGCTGCCGTGGCTCCTGCTCCTCACATACGAACCTGCTTTCGAGAGCTTGTCGAGATACCTGGATGTGCAGCTCCTCGCGAGCCTGGCGGGGGAGCGTCCGGCTGATCATGACAGGGGGTACCTGCTTGGCCAGATGATTCTGCAGCTCGGCATCCTGGTCATGGTTCTGCTGGCCGCCATGGCGCTCAACCCCGGCCGCATGCGGTTCTCGAGAGAGTCGCTGGCGCTCTTTGTGATTGGACTGGCGGGCACGCTGCCGCTCCTCATCAGCCCGCGCCAGTACCGCCACTATCTCATGCCGGCCATGCCCTTTTTTGCACTGGCAGCGGCGCTGCTGATCACGCCACCGGCGCTCACCCGAATGCGTCGCATTCTGCCGTGGCTGGCCGCCGTTCTCGTGATTGCGGCACTGTCGCGTGGCATTTGGTTCTTTGGTTCACCAGGGAAAGACCAGGATCTGTTGACCGATGCCGAGCAGCTGGCTGCTGCGGCCGCGATGCGTGGTGTGGATTCGGTCAGCTTCTGTCAGACGGAAGATCAGCTGCGGCTGTATCTATGGCGCTACCACGGCGTTCGTTCGTCAACAGAGCTGTTGCCCGGGCTCCACGTGTGCACGACGGCGGTGGGCGCAGAGAAGATAAACGAGCTCTCCGAAGCGCGGGTCCTCTGGTGGCGTGAGGACGCCTAGCCGGTTACATTCATTGCTGAGTTCAGGGGAGAGAGACATGAATCAGTGGCAGGTCGGTGACGTTAAGGTCACCCGCATCATCGAAATGGAAATTGCCGGCGGTACCAAGTTCATACTGCCGGATGCCACCCGGGAAGCCTGCCGGGAGATCGACTGGATGCAGCCGCACTTCATGGACACCGAGGGCAATCTGATCATGAGCATCCACGCGCTCATCGTGGATACCGGCGAGCGCCGCATCATGGTCGATACCTGTATCGGCAACGACAAAGAGCGCAACATCCCCACCTGGAGCAATCTGCAGACGAGCTTTCTCGAAGACATCGCCGCGGCGGGTTATCCGCGCGAGAGCATCGACACGGTGATGTGCACCCACCTGCACGTCGACCACGTTGGCTGGAATACCATGCTGGTCGACGGAGAATGGGTGCCGACGTTCCCGAACGCGCGTTACCTTCTGGCGGAAAAAGAGTGGACCTACTGGGACGCCAACGAGGACGAGGACACGTACGGTCCGATCCTGGCTGACTCCGTGCGGCCGGTGGTGGACGCCGGGCTCGTGGACTTTGTCTCGGAGACTGAGCAGATCTGTCCGGAGGTGCAGCTTGAGCCAACCCCGGGTCATACGCCGGGTCACGTCAGCGTGCACATTACCTCCAACGGTCAAGAGGCGCTCATTACGGGCGACTGTATTCACCACCCGGTGCAGATGACGCGCACCGACTGGTGCAGCTCAGCCGACTACGACCAGACCGAGGGGCGCGCAACCCGGGAAGGCCTGCTCGAGAAATACGTGGACGGAGACGTGCTCATCATCGGCACACATTTCGCAACGCCGACAGCGGGGCACATCAAACAGCTCGAGGGCGGGGGTTACTGGCTGAAAGTCTGAGTTCTGATCTGTCAGGCATGAAAAAGGCCGCCCGGGGGCGGCCTTTTTTGTTGTGACGATCGAATCGTCAGCTCGAGCCTTAGTCCAGCGTGTAGCGGTACTGCAGGCTGATGGTCCGACCCAGCTGCGTGGTTGCCGCCTGGTCCAGGCTGTTGGGGCCCGTGTTGTTGCAGGTCGGCGTCGGTGTCGGGCTGAAGTTCGGGCAGCGACCCGGAATCGCGCCACCACCGGTGATGTAGATCTCATCGGTGACGTTGCGGCCGATCAGGTTGAACTGATGCTTGTAGTCCTGGGTGTACAGGCTGATGGCGGCATCGATGAGCCAGTAATCATCCTGTACGAACGGATCGATCGTTGCGGTCCAGTCATACTCGCCGCTGTAGCGCGCGTCCGCCGACAGGCTGAGCGCCCAGTTGTCAGATACCGGGAACTCCCAGGTGGCGCCAACAAAACCGGTGATGTCGGCATTACCTGCACCGTCTTCACCCTTCAGGTTTTCACCCGTCGCGTTGATGAAGTCTTCGGAGTACTCGGTGTTGGTCCATGCCCATGCCGTGCGCAGGCTCAAGCCTTCAACTTCGGTGTTCCACAGGATGTCGAACTCGAGGCCCTCAGTTTCGAGCGCTGACGCGTTGAAGGTGGAGAACTGAATGATCGTGGAATCGAACAGCTGCACCTGCAGGTCGGAATACTCGTAGCTGAAGAGCGTGGCGTTCAGACGCATGGCGCCGTCGAGCAGGTTTGCCTTCATGCCAACTTCAAATCCTTTTGCCTCTTCGGAGTCGTACTCGAGGAAGCTGAAGTCACCGCCGTTCACCGCCGGATTCAGGGCAGCGGTCGGCAGGGCGCTGTTGTCGATACCGCCGGACTTGAAGCCCTCCTTGTACGCAGCAAAGACGCTCACGTCATCGTTGATGTAGTAGTTGATGGCAATCTCGGGTGAGATGTTGTCGTCATCAAACTCGAGACCATCGATGCGCGGCGGTGCGCCGAAGCCGAAGATTGACGCGCCGGCGTGCAGATACGGAATCAGGATATAGCCGTCTTTCTCTTCTTCGGTATAGCGTGCGCCGAAGGTGAGCTCTGTCTTCTCATTGATGTCCCAGTAGACCGCCATGAATGCCGAGAGCACGTCCGTGTCCAGATAGTGGTCCTTGTTGTAGTCGTACTGATTGCCGGTTACCGGGTCAGCACCGAACAGCGCGCCAGGTGTCGTATCGAAACCAAGGGCTTGGGAGATTGGCACCGTGGCGGGATCGAAGTTCAGGAAGTTCACGACCAGCGGCAGGTTGAACGCATACTGATAGGCGTCGAACTGCTGCTCGATTTCCTGCCAGTAGAGGCCCGCCTGGAAGTTCACCGGGCCCTCGAGATTACTGGCCAGGCGGAATTCCTGGGACAGGCTCTCGTACTCGTTGTTGTGCAGACCGCCGAAGACACCGGCGCCGTAGCTGTAGTCGTCGAGCTCCCAGTGGGAGAGCTTCACGAAACCCGTCACCGAGGTCAGCGTAAAGTTTTCGTTGAAGTCCCAATCCATGATCAGAGACGCAAAGTCGGTCTCCTGTTCCAGCCCGGGCTTGCCGTTGTCAAAGCCCTGCGGCAGACCGGCGCGTAGTCCCGGGTTCAGGTTGACCTTGGACGTGTTGCCGTTGATGCGGCAGTCGTCCGCGCCCTGGAAGAGACCCAGCACGGCAGAAGCTGCCGGGATGGCAGTCGGCTGATGGGCACCTTCAGGACAGACGTCTTCGGCCCACGCGGTGCCGGCGCCGTCGTTGTCG
>JAAUXY010071356.1_pt1 | contig 15673 bp, 19 predicted proteins | sample 7278121 | NCBI WGS metagenome assembly JAAUXY01 (sample SAMN14350117, study PRJNA611818) | marine sediment metagenome | isolation source: surface marine sediment (1.8m) | place: French Polynesia: Moorea | collected 2018-08 | reverse complement strand
GTCATCTCCGTCGTAACGTGCAGTTTCTGCTGCACTCATCGTGATTTGTTTCATGGGATCACTCCATGCGGGGCGAGTGCGCCCAACGGGTGATCGCCCCTTGGGGAGAGAGTCCACCACCCCCTCGGGCCGTTGGGAAAGCACTCATTGCAGGTATCAAGATCACAAGAGAAGTGTGGCATAACGCGCCACCCAGCGCAAGCTATCTCTCATGCTTATGAATCAACGTGAACTGCTGCCTCAGCGCCCCCAGCTCGTTCAAGATGCGATCCTGATTGCGCCGTACCTCGCGCGGGCCCTCGCGCAGGAACTCGTGAAACTCGCGCCGCAACGCCTCCACATCGGATTTGACCTGCCGTAGCTCCTCGCCGCGTGCCGGATCCGGTCGATACCAGCTCGGCGCAACCTTAGGCATGATGACCGAGGTACCCCCGCCCCCCAGCATGGCGGCGAAAATCAGGGAGGCGAAGGTATTCTCACGCATACGCTCCCTTTTATCGGAGCGCGCGTTGCGGTGGCTATGGGTGGAGTCTGAAGTATCGTCAGTCTCGCGCGACACTTACACGATCTGCAGCCCATACGGCCCGTCAGGCTCGTTGAGCGTGGTAATGGTCACCACATCATCATCCGCGCGTAAGGTGGAGCCTGGCACGCCCAGGGTCACGGTGCCCCACGTGCGCGCCGCGCGCGAGCGGGTGGCATCCACCGTGCCGCCATCGATGGTCACGGTCGTGATGGCATTCCCACCGGTAGGCGTCGAGTTCGGATAAGCCGTGCCACCTTTCACGGTCAGGGCGGTGATCGTGTAGTCGCTGCCCTCAATCGAGAGCAACCCGCCATTGACGGTGATGCCGGTCACGGCGGCGGCCGAGCGCAAGATGTTCTCCCCGCCATCCTGAGTCCAGGTATCAAACGTCACCCCATCGCCCAAAAATATCCGCGTCGCGGTGGTCTGGTCCGAGATCTGCACATCGCCCATCGTGGTGGTCTCGCCGGCACCATCGACCGCCACCCCCACGCCCCCGGCACCGGAGCGCACCAACAGATCCGCCGATGCATGGGCGAAGAGCAGCCGCACCGCCGGTTGATTGGCATCAATCGCCGAGCTGGCGGTCTCAAAGACCGTTGTGGTGCTGGCGCCCGCCTTGGCATTATCGAGCTTTAGCCGCTGACTGCCCGCCGCCGTGCCGATGGAGAAATTCTCCCCGATGCGCGCTTCATCCCAGCCCACATCGAGGTAATCTGCCCGGTATTCGGCGCGGCCCGTGGCCGCTGCCCCAGCCGTTCCTGTGACAAATTGGCGCTTGTTCAGCCCAATGTAGCCGGTGAAGCTCGATTCAATCACCAGCGAGGCCAGCGTCACGCCGGACTGCGCCAGGCCCCAAAGCACGGACGAGCTTGAATCGCGAAACACCACGTCATCGGCCGCCACCGGTACGCCGGTGGGGCTCCAGTTCTTCACATTCGCCCAGTCGTTCGGGGAAGCGTTGGCCGTAACGCCCGTCGTCGCCGAGATGGTACCGGTCCCACCGGTGGCCACACCGGCCACGGTAAACGGATTGCCCGCCACATCGGCCGTAAAACGCACATCCGCGCCGGTGGCGAGCGCGGTAATCGTCGTCGCATATGGATTACCGGTGACCGCATTCCAGCCGCTGGCCAGCGCCGCTGCCGTACCCGAGGTGGTGCTTTGCCCGCTGGTCGAGGCGATGACCTCGCTATTGACCGTGAGTTGATATTGCGTCGATGCATCATAGGCCGTGACCGTGATCTCGTCGACCTGCGCGGTCGCCGGTGCCTGCCCCTGCCATACCTTGGTTGTCATCCCGCCTCCTACTTGACTGTTTTTGCTACGCGATAGGTGCCTGCATCGGTGCCATCATAGGGCACATCGATATCGACTGTGGCCGTATTGGTCGCAACGACCTCGCCCGTGATGCCCGCATAGGTGGTGCCAGTTAGAAATTCCCAATCATCACCCGTGCCAATCTTGTGCCCGCCGACCGTCACGCGAGAATGCAAGCTGTCCACCTCGGTCACCGTGCCGGTCTTGTCCTTCGCGCCCGAGGTAAAGGTATGGGGACCGGTGCCAATGGTTGAGGTGATGCTACCGCTAATCGTGTCCGGCGAAGTAATGGAATAGTTGCCCGTTTCATCGCCGGCAAAAAATTCGTCATTTAAATCATACGCATAGATGAGCCCAAAGGCGGCCAACGCCTGGGCCGTGTAGCTGCCGTTATAGCTGGTTGTGCCGCTCACCGTGACAGAGACTTGCTTGTTGTAGCCGGTGGGCAAATTGGTCACCGTAAAGGAAATGCCCTCATACTCAATCGTCCCCGTCGCCGTGGCCGTGAAGAAGACACCAAACAAGGTGAGCCCATGGGATTCTATCGAGTAATCGGCCGGATCATACGTTCCATCGTAATCGTTCGGTGTCCCCTTGATTCGAATGGTATCAATGCTGATTGAATCACTGGACTTGAGCTGCACGGCATGATTCTCCCAGTTGCCCGTTGCCGTGCCTTGGTAGGTCGCCGTATTCAATTTGACTGTCTGTAGCCCGCCCGTGGCAGTCAATAATGTGATCGGTTGCGTGCCGTTGTAGCTCCCGGCATTGGTCAGTTTTAGCGTCTGATCGGCCGTGCCTGTCGCGCTGAGCAGATCGCCGCTCACCGTCGCGCGCGGCGGGTATAGCCCATAGCTCGGCTCAGCCACGGCACTATAGATGCCGGTGACCGATGTCTCAGCGGGATAGACGACATACCCACCGCCTTGACTGACTACAAGATTACTCACGGTGATCGTCGTCGTGGTTGAGCTATGAATGTTATAGAGTCCGTCGTTGAGACCCTGGCCAATCACTTGAATGGTGCTGGCGCCGTTCAGCGTATGCTCATCCTCCAGCGTAATCGTATTGGTGACCGAACTGGTGCTATCGATCTCCCAGACTGCATCGGAAAGCATCAGACCCAATCCGGTAACGCCATCCAGATCCAAGCATTCGTAGGCGTTCTGATTCGGGATCTTTTTATAACGTGGGAAGCCTGCAATTCGCCGTCTTGAACACAGATTGATGACGCCTAAGTAGTAATTCCACTGTAGAGAGCCTGTGCGATAGACCTGACCTGAATCGTAGTAGGTCGGTCCTGTGCAGCCGGGATAGGAAATCCACAACAACGGATCGCCTGTTTTGGAAAGTATCGCCAAGGGATAGGATCGACTGCTGACCCAAACACTCGGGGTGATGATGTAATAGAAACCCTCTTCTATTGGATCGTGCTTATCCAGTGGACACCACGCCTCTACGGGCTGGTCGCAACCTTTGGCAAACACTAGGCAATCGACATCGACAACATCGTGATAGGTGGTGCTGGACCCCGTGATCGTGACCACCGCAGTGATATTTTGAAACGGACCCTCATCGACCGGTTCAGTCATTGTCGAAAATCAGCATGATCTCATCGGTATCGCTCTTTAACGTCACCCGTTCAATGCGGCTTATCGTCACGCCATTCACATCGATCAACGATGAAGCGCGCGCTTCTTCGGTGTAGATGCGTGTACCGATGCCTTGAATGGTGCCGTTGCCCTCATCATCCAATTCCGGCGTAAAGCTCGACGCATCGGGCAACCGTTTGGAGCGCGCGGGATTGAGCACTTGCAGCGCGAGGTTTGCGCCATCCACTAATCGGTTGACATAGCGGGCGCTCAGGCGGTCGCCGCTTCGCGCATAAGCGATCTTCTGCGTCACAGCTCGAACCCCAGTTGCTGATAGTTCGCGCTCTGATACACGCGAAAATACGTGATCCCGTTGCCCACTGTGGCATCCGAAGGCGGAGATCCGTTGTACTCAATCACGGATTCCAGATCCCATGTGTTTTGCCGATACACCAGCTCATAGGTATTGATCCAGCGATCCCGCTCGAATCGACCCGCCAGGCCGACGAACAGCCAGGTCTGCGGCGGATCGCCGCTCCAGTACCCGCGATTGGTCGCGCCGATATAGGCTTGACGGGTGCGCGGATTGGTCGCTTCGGCCATGGTCACCCGAGCGCCTACGGAGGGGATCTGCACATCGGCGCGTTCTGCCTTCACCGCGAGCGCACGCAACCCCGCCACGCGCGTTTCCACAATGTTGCCACCGACGGAGAGTACCGATGTAGGCGACCCGGCGTACCAGTGGAACATCCGGTTGCCCTCGGCATCGTAGAGCTTGTCTACTGTTACCTGCGTCGAGAACCATTCCACCTCGGCGACGGTCCCCAGCGGCGCCAGGAAAAGACGATCCTCGGCCGACGGCTCGCGGTAAGTGAGGATGCCACGCCATTGGCGGGTATCGATGGCCTCCAGCACGATATCCAGTAAGCGCAGCGTCGGAAACGCCGGATGCGTATCGCCCCAGCGAGGTAAGCCTGCCGCGCTCAACGCGTCCGCGTGAACGGTATCTGGACGGCCCCCGATGTTTGATAGGTGTGCCACCCGCACGGCGGTGATGCCTTTCGCATCTTGCCGAACGGTGGCATTGTCTACTTTATCAAGGTGTACCGTCATTCGAGGACTGCCCCCCGCACCTCGGTATTGCGTCGAATCGCGCGTAGTTGCTCAAGCATGGCATTGGACGCGCCCAGACCGCCCTCAAACACGCCACCGCCACCGCGCAACGTTCTGGGCGGCGCCGGTCGCGGTAAACCCACCAAGCCAAGTCCTTCAATGCGTCCGGTGCGCGGCGCTTCGGCTGGCGCTGCCCGATAGCCGGTAAGCCAGTCTAAGAGACGTGTCGTTAATCCCAATCGACGATTCGGATCCTGCGCACGACGCAGAGATGCATAGCGTTGCGTAAAACTCGTGCGCATCGCAACTTCCCCAATGCCGGCCAGATTCCCAAGAAAATTTGTCACGCCGCTCGCTTCGGCAGCCGTGGCGGTAAGAGAGCGGAGCGTCTCGCCGAGTCGAGTCCAGTTATCGGCCAGGCGCTTGATGCTGGCAGCTTGTGCATCGCTAAAGCCCGTCGTGCGGGCCATCTCCGCGCGCAAATTGCGCAAATCGGTTTGCAGCACCTGTACCCCTTCGGTATCTAGCAGCCGAAAGGCCAATTGAATTCGCTCAGCGGCTGGCTGCACTCGCCCCAGGGCATCGGCCACCTGCAAAAATGCCTCCACGGGGTCGCGCGCAATGAGCGCATCGACATTGATCCCGAGCTGGCGAAAGGTATCGGCTAATTTGACATTGCCGTCCTGGGCATCGGCCGCGCGCCGCTGCAGCCGCTGTAGGATCGTCGCGCTCTGCGCAAGCCCAATACCCGAGCGCTGCAATACGCGCGTGAGCTTCGAAAAACTTTCCACCGACGTGCCCAAACGCCGAGCTAAATTGCCCATCTCATCGGCCTCGCGAAACGTTGATCGAATGAGCGCGCCAAAGCCAACAGCCCCAGTTAGCGGCACAATGGTGCGCCGCAAGCTTCCGAGCTGCTCGCGAAATCCACGCACGCGGCGCCCCGCCCGTTGAAAGCTCCGGTCAAAGTGCCGGGTATCGCCCAGCAGCTCGGCCTTAATTTTTCCGATGGTGGGCATGCTTCCAGTCCTGAAATGTTTGGTACATCACCTCGAAGGATTGCGGCGGCTCACTTTCCCATTTCGGCACGAAATCGGCGGCCCGGCACGGTTGCCCCGTGAGCGCATTGACCAGTACCGCAAGCACATGCCCGATGCGCGCATCCCAGGCTGCGGGCCCGAACGGCTCGCGCGCGGCAAAGGCTTGCCAGCCGCGAAAGGTAGAAGCCGGCAGCTCGCGCGCGAGGCGGTCGATATCCAATCGGCCAGCAACCAGCCCTAGCCGGTAGAGCTGGGCTCGTCCTGGCCGGTCTCGGGGTTTGCGTCGATGCCCATATCACACAGCCGTAGCATGGCCTCGCCCATGGGCACCAGGTGCCGAACTGGGAGATCCAATGTCTGAGGGAGATTGGCAAATACCCGTTCGCGGTTCCAATGCGCGCCATGAAGCACGAGCAATCGATAGATATCGATGATCCGCCCTTGGCGTTCCAGCTCGGTCAGATCTTCCCAGAGGGACATCGCCTGCTCGGTGGTCAGCTCAATTAGCTCAACCGGCTGCCCGGCGCCGTGGTAGAACTCGCTTTTCAGTTCCCAGAGCGCCGAAAGCGACTCGGCCGGCTTGCCCCGACCGATAGGCGTGGGCTCATCCATCAGTAGGTGATGTTGCCGGAGGCTTTGATGCGCATGGTTTCCCGCACTTGTTCTGCGCGTTGCGCAAGCACCTCATGATCGACAACGAACCCCGAGAATACCTCGGTCTCCGACGGCGCCCCGGTGGGCCAAGTGATCGTCACCGTTTCGGCCGCGCTGGTGATCGGCACGGCGGTGGACGGATCGCGATGGGCTTCAACAACGAGCTCGCCTGGATCGTAGGTATCGCTTGGCACGAAGGTTTCGCCGCCCGTGGTGCCAAAATGGGTGGTTGGTATGGCTGTGCGACTGACACCCGAACGCGTCAGCGAAAGCACTTCAGCAAAATAGCCCGAACTGAAAGCAATGGTGGTACCTGCACCTAGCATAGTTGTTCTCCTACATCGTTGCGCGTACGCGCGCGGGATTGATGCGTTTTATGAGCTCTTCCCAGAGCTTCTCGGGATACACGGTGCGCGCCGCGCGGCGCATATGCACCCGAATGGCCCGCTCCGCGTGTGGCTGGATGGGCACCAGCACCTCGCGGATCGGCAGATTCTTTCGCTTCGTGCCCGGACTGGCGCCGCGACTGATGCGCTGTCCCAGGCCGACACGCTCAAACAGACTGGCCTTGCCGGAAGGCATCTGCGAGCGGAACGGCTCGCCGCTGCCACCGCGTTTTTGTTGCAGCCGCCCCAGTCGTTGGCGATTCAACGCCGAGAAGCGCACACCCTCGACCAAGCCCACCAGCGCGCCGGTGCTGCGCCGTCGGCTGGCCTTCACCTGCTTAATATAGCCCCGACCCTTGACCTTCACGCCCGTGCGGCGATTGCGCCGCGTCGTGGCACCCCCCAGCACCCGCTGGGATATGCCGGTCGCGCGCGAGACGGACTTAATCACGCGTTTTCGTGCGACGCCAATGGTGCGATTGACCGCGCGCCGCGCGGCCGTATACGAGCCGCGTCCAGTCTCAATCAGCGCACGCTCCAGCTCCCGCGCGCCAACGGTTTTCAGCTCAATGGTAACGGTCTCGGCCATCAGCTCGGCGTACAGTAGCAAATAACAAAGCCGTCAGACGCGCTCGCCTCCTCGGCTTCCAGCAGATTGACTCGATAGCTTGCGCCTCGAATCGTCAGCGATCCGCCCGTCACCAAGCTATGTGCCGTCACCTGAGCGCGGGTGATCACTACTTCCAGCAGGCCGTCAACCTCATCCACGGCGGCGTTCAGCGTCTCACCGGAAGATTCCGCCACAAATGCCGGCAGTGTGCCCACCCCGCTGGTGATGGTCTCGCCATCCCGGGTCAGCCAGTTGATGCGATCCGTCTCGCTCTCGATAGTCACGGCGGAAACTCGCGCGGCGGCTGGCCAAAAATCAGATTGACATCGCGCACGCCCGTGGCGGGGATCTCTCCGCCCGCCTGATCATAAGTGGGCGGCATGAATTTCAGCACCTGCGCCGGCAGCCAGCCGCGCGCCAGGTCGTCGAACTGGCAGAAGCTCTGCCCCGGAAACCACTCCCAATAGCCCGCCAAACCGAAATCCCCGCCGCTTGAGGCATCGCCGAGCTGGTTGTACCCGGCATCGATATCGTTTTCCGTCACGTCGTACAGGCTCAGCATGATCCACTGGCGTGTCGCGATGGTCGGCTGAAGAAAACGCTTGTATAAATACTCCATGCCGACAAGGCGCAGCGTCGCCTTCTTCTCAAAGTCGGATAACGCTGGCTCCGCGCCCGCCTGACCGCCCTCATACCAGCGGCGCCAGTCACGCCAGGTCAGCGCGCGGGTCTTCTCCAATGTCACCCAGGCGTTAGTTCGCGGCATTGGCGTAGAGATCCTGTATCTGTGCCACCGTAAGCGCGCGATCCCAGAATTTCACATTGGATTCCTGACCGGCACCCAGCTTGAACCGATCGACAAGCCCTCTTAGCTCATGAAACAGGGCGTTCTCGGCACTCCATGTCCAGGTACCGCCCGTCTTGGTCCCGAGCTGCATCTTGCCCGTTGATTGATTCCACCAGGCGGCCAGAAGGCACGGCTCGCCCGTGGGCCAGCCGCTGATATCAATGCTACTCGTCGTCTCATTGCTGTCGGACTTGTTGGCCGCCAGCACCGCAATCGCGCTGGCCGGAAGGAAAGCAAGCTGTAGAAACCGGTCCGCAGTGAAATAGACCAGCTCCCATAATCGACCGCCCGATGCCGGTTGCAAGTCACTCACAGCATGGGTCAGGACAACTTGCACCACGGCGGTGCCCACCGTGCTATTAAGCAACGCCTCACTCTGCCAGTCGGCTAAGGGCAAGATCAATTCGTCGGTTTGGCGTGTCGCCGTGGCGCCCGTGGTGACGATGGGCGAAGTGTCGAGATGATCGGTCTCCAGTTGGTTGAGACAGAACCGACACACGGCATTTGCGCCGACGGAGATCTGCAGCGAACGCCCCGCCGTCGCGCTCGCCCAAAGCAGTGTGTGACGGGCTAAGGTGCTGCCGATGGATACCGGGGTCGGCACGCCCGCGCCGGAAAAGGTCAATTCACCGGTACCGTTGACCATCTTGGCAAAAACGGACACCACGGTATCGTCGGCCTCGGTAATACCTTGCACCGTCACATAGCCCCCGCTCGCGCCCCCGTCCAGCTCGATCAGATTGCCATCGGTGCAGACATTCTCAAGCTTCGCCTCGGCGATGCTGGCGGCATCGGCGACGCGGGTCAATGTCTCCGTACCGCCACCCGTGGTGAGATTGGTCAGACCGGCATCGGGATTCGCGTTATAGTTTTCGCACCGATTCACCGTGGTGCGTTCGAAGAGCAATCCGCACGCGTTGCCGTTTGCATCGTGATGCGGCCGGATGACATTCTTGCCGGCACTCTGCCAGCGACCCGCCCCATCGCGGTAGAGTGCATCGGTCGGCCGGTAAAAGCCGTTATCCGAGCTGGCGTTCAGCGAATCGAAGTCCCCGAACCCGTAGGTATTGGGTGCCGTGTCCCAAACACCCGCGCGACGTGGCACAAGGTTTAAAAACCTTGGCGCCGGCAACAGCACATCGCCAAAGATAGACGCATCAATGCCGAGCGCCTCCAGCTCGGCATTGAGTCCCCCCGAGGGTAAAAGCAGTAAGCCCACGTCAGACGCCCGGATCGTGTCCTTTCAGCTTCAGAATGCCGGTGGTCGCCCCGGTGACCGCTGCGGCCCAGGCCGTCCCCGCGATGGTCCCGCCCGTGGCTTTGCCGGTGATCTTCGGCACGCCCCCGGTGACCCGGTAGTAGCAGACTTCCCCTTTCACCAAGGCGCTGGCCGCCTCGGCCACTTTGGTGACGGAGTACACGCCCTCGGTGAGCAGTGCGACCCCATCGCCGGTGGTAAAGGTGACAGGGATCTGGCAGAGCAGTGCCCCGACGACTTGTAAATTACCCGCCGTGCCGTTGCCGGTGGCGGTGTAGCTGATTGTGCTGCCGTCCTGTACAAGCTTTGTAGTCATGATATGTCCTCAATACCTAATCAAATCGAGCGGAGCTCGCGCGTTCTAACCTGAACAGAACCTAGTTGCCGTCATTGTGGTACATGCCGCGCCAGTCCAGCGGCGACACACCGACATCATGCGCGACCTTCATAATGACGCCATCGACAGTAAAGCCTTCCTCTCTTTCGAGCCTGGGTGTCTGTACGCCGTTAAGGTAGGCCACCTCAACGGTATCGATCTGATTGGTCGCGGCGATGAGGTACCACTTCGCCGTGTCATCGGCATCGATGCGCGCGTCATAGACCGGCGTTAAGCGTGCCTGCCACACATTGGCCGCCTGGAATGCGGTGGTGCCCCCCTCGGCCGGATTCAGGCTGCTGGCCAGCAGCGCATCGATGGTGCCGCGCAGCGTATGGCCGGCCAGGATATAGGTCGGTGTGATATTGAGCGTCGCCCCGCCCGGATCGGTCTGCAGCGCCATGCTCGCATAGGCCGCATTGAGTGTGGCCACGGAAGGCGCCGCACCGGTGCCGCCGGCGACGTAGTTGGAATGCGCCACGGAGAACAAGGCGTTGCCGTCGGACATATTGCCGTTCGTCGACAGGATGGCGTAGACCAGATCCCCCACATTGCGCGCGGCGGCGCGCGCCATGGCTCTTGGCGCATCGGTAAAAGCGCCAAGATCATCGTTAATGATGGCCTTTCGCGAAATGGAGAAAAGTTTGCCGTAAGCTAGTAAGGCAATCGTTTCTTTGAAGTCTGAGAACGTGCCGTAGTTAATTTCGCCGCTTTCGGGAATCACATCGAGATCCGAGAATGTCGACAGCTTTGGCCGATGCGCTGTCTTAAAATCGGGAAGCGTGCCGGGACGCGTCCAAACGCTGTAGGTCTCGGGCGCTTCCATGTAGCCAAGCTGTAAGGCTTTGTTGCTGGCATCCACCAGCAGGTTTGCAAAGTCCGAGGTGCTGTGACCGATGATCCCTGCGCGTGTCAGTGCCCGTCCGACAATCATTCGGCTGTCGCCTTTCACATCGTCGTTAGCCACCCGTAAATACTCGCGGGCCAGCTCGCGCAGGCTGTAGCCATAATAAGGATTGCTCTGCTGCACCTGGGCAGCTTCATCGTCCGTGATCAGCATGGCGCGGGTCTGAATCGCAGCGCCCGCGGCTTTCACAAACTTATCCATCACATCCTCACCGGCGACAGCATCCACGCCGCGGCCGGTCGGCTTGGCTTGATTGCCCAGAAAGCTCAGCAGCTCGCTTCGCGCCCTGTCCACGGACCAATTCTCCGCGCCAGCGCGCGTGCGCAGCGTCTCAGCCTGAGGGAAAGGTTGAAAAAGCTGGGCAATGTCCGCCGTGCGCTGGCGCTCGGCCGCAAGTCCCGCTTTGTAAGCATCTGTCTGCTCAATAGGCGTCATGGGTGCGTTCCTCTGTATCGTCGCCGCGCGATCCGCCACCACGGAGGGGGTAGAGACTTCTAGCGGCATCCACTTGGTGATGAGTAAACCTTTCTTCACCGGTCGGGCATCGAGCACCCGATAGCCGATGGACGTGTGAGTGATGATCTTGTCTTCGATGTCCGTGAGCGCAGTCTCGCCGCGCTCGCTGCGCGAGAAACGCAGTCGACCTTTGAGCTTGCCATTCGAAAGACGCAGATTCTCCGCCACGCCGATGCGCTGCCCCAGCAGCCCGGCACGGTGCGGCCCGTGGTCATCGTGCAGCGGGATCGACGGATTTGCCCGTGTCAGGTCGACCGCCGCCTCGGTCATGACCAGCCGTTCCGGCCCCATGGGACCTTGAATCCACTCCGAGGTCGCTAGCACGGCCTCGACGGTACGCGCCTCGCGGTCGAACGTGTTGTCAATCGCCCGAAACGGGCTCTGTCTCGTCCGTAGTTCGTTGGTCATCGGGCTCCTCTGTCGGTAAGCGTTCACTATCGGCCGCCAGCTCCGCATCGGTGCGCCGGCTGTCGATGCCGCGCTTGCGTTGGATGCTTTGCCGGGATTCGATGCGCGCGGCAATCTTCAGCTCATCGGCCTTCGCTTCATCCAGCGGGTCAACCCACTCCTCGGCCGGTCCCGCGTAATCGGCATCGAAACGGGTTAGCCGGTCGGCCTGGCTGAAATCTAAGACCCCTGCCAGCTCCGCCAGGTTGAGAAACTCTTCATAGACCGGACGCGCGCAGCGTGCGACGAAATACTCCTGCATGCGCAACGCGCTGGGCTTGATGGCCACCGTCTCTTGACGCATCGCCGTATAGGAAGCGTCCCAGGTACGCGCGATGGTCGAATAGCGCGCACTGGTGCCGGCACTGATGGCCCGCAGCATCTGTGCGCGGTACTCCCCAAGCGCATTGCTTGGCCGATTGCTATTGATGGTCTCAATCGACTCGCCGGGGAGCAGATCGTCGAAGATCATCGCCGGAGACATCTCCAGATTCCGCTCACCCGTCGTCGTCTTCGAGCGCGTGAGCACGTTCGGCATATCCGGCGCTTTTTTGATCACCGCCGAGAAGCTTGCCGCAATCTTGGCCGCCAGGCGCTCGGATTCCTCGTAGTCGTGGAGATCTTGAAATCGATGGATACATGCCGCGAACACGGACACGCCGCGTAGCTGGCCCAGGCGTCGCGCGGTGCGTAGATGAGTAATATCCGTCGCCGGTATGCGGTCGGTATCTTCAATCAGGGAGGCAATGGACAAGGGGATCAGATACTCGCCGGGATGCTGGCGCAAGATGTGATAGGCGGTGATGGCGCCCCAGCCATCGCGCTCGATGCCATGGGTAATGGTGTCGTTGGTCAGGTCGAACGGCAGATAATCGGATTCCAGCGGATCAATCGCCAATGGCACGAGTGATCGGTAACTGAAAGTCCGTACGGCCCGCAAATGCTTATAGAGCACCTCACCATCGCGCAGCAAAGAGCGAAACAGCAACCGCTGCAGCTCGCCCCACGGGATAACGCCGGAGACTTCCGGTGTGCGTCCCCAATCGAGCCAAGCGCGCTTAATCGTATCGTTCAGCGCTTCCAACGGCTGGCCGGCGCGGTTGCGTACCATGGGCTCGATGGTGATGCCTGTCCCGATCACCCGGTCGGTTAGGTCATCGAGCACCCCAACCGCCAAATCGGTGTTCTCTTCCAAGTAGCGCGCCCAATTGGTCAGACGCCCGCGCGCGTGCTCCATGACCGCGTTGCCGCTGCGGTTATCGCCTCGCCGAGGGTGGTACTGGCTGGTCCCCGCCGCCGAGTACAGGCGCTGCGCATCGGCCAGCGCGGCGCGCTTCATTAGCCAGCGCGCCTTGAATCCGGGAAAGATCTGGCCGATCAGGTCCATGAGGGGGTGGTATGGCCTTTCTCTTTGACGCCACGATCCGCGGCATCCAGCGCGTTATAAACCCGATTCCAATAAGTGATCGCTTCGCGGATCTCGCGCATATCCACGCGGGTGAGCGTGCGCGTGGTGCCGTTGGGAAAGGAGACGGTATACGAGCTGTTGGCTTGCAGACCGGTTTGCACCGCTTCCCAAGTGGAGATCCAGTCGCTCGCTTCCGCCTTTGTCGCCATGACACGCAGTCTAGCGGGTGTTCCACGGGGAACGCTAAGCCATCAAGGTGTTATTGAGCCTTGCTGCGACGAATCAGTTCACAGCTCGCGGCGTTGGAAAGCCGAGGGGCGGGTGGCCGGGTTCTCGGGTGTGGGCGGCGCATCGGCCGGCACCGGATCGTCGTGGCGCAATGCCCAGACATTGAGCGAGAGCGCCGCCGCGAAGGCTTCGGCCTCGCAGTCGAGGTAATGGTTTGCGCCCAGCTCCAGCCAGACCACCTCCCCCGAGGCTTCGATCAGCCGCTCCTCGCTCACCAGTTGCTTTGCATAGTCCTCAGTGACCTGCGCGTGCGAGTGCCAGATCTGCGGCTCGCCGGGGGGTCGTTCGATGCTGGCATAGATCCAGCTCTTCAGATAATTCGTGTCGAGGTGCCAGAGCTTCACGGCCGCTTTCAGCGTACGCCCGCCGATGGTGAGATCCAGATCCGTGGTCTTCAGCGGCCGATCCTGCTGGCGCCAGCCTTTCGTCGGATAGGCCAGCCCGCGAAACCGACGGCAAAACATATACACCGCATTCTGCGGTCGGCGATACGTATTGCCGGGCGTGTAGCCGGAATCGATAAACACCCGATCCAGCGGCCGATCACCGACGGGTCGCTGGATCAGATTACCCATCGCGACCCACACGTTGTCATACTCCGTCTGCCCGAACAGAAAGCCGTGATCGATCAGCCAGCTCTCGGCATCCACGCCCCAGCCCCGAATGACGTAGTACAGGCCATCCTTCTGCACATCCACGCCCATGGTGAGCAGGCGCACGCCAGGCGGTACCTGGCCTTGCCCATAGCCGCCTTTGGTATTCATTACGACCTGCCAGTCAGGCGCCTCGCCGCGTAGCCGATACAGTTCCCCGCCATAGGTGTTCACGACACCTTGAATACGCTCGGGCTCGCGCGAGCGGTAGGCCGTGACCAACATCTCGGCAATCTCGCCGAAGAGCTGCCATGGTGAAGCAAGGCCGCTAATCCAGAATGAAGCGGTGGAAGATTCCTGCGTTTCCTCCAGCGCGACAAGCTCATCGTCCACCAAATCGTGGGGAATGTACCGCCCCCAGCGGTTAAGCTGCGGCTTGTGCTGGTCAAGCTGCTCGTCGCCGCAGTGTGGGCATATGACGCGCGCCTCGCGGCGTGCAATGGCCGGCGTGGCTTTCTCAGGCCACCGGAGGTACTTCAGCTCAGGCACAAACCAGTCGGCGCAATGCACGCAGGCCCAGGCCCACATCTGGCGCGTCCCTTCGAGAAATAAGGACCAGATGGGACTAGAACCTTCCAAGGTCGGCGTGGAGCATACGCCAATTTTGCGCAGCGGGTAATTCTTGGTCCGCGCGCGGGCCAGAATCAGCGGATCGCCCTCGCCCTCGACATCGGAGATCATCCGATCACGCTCGTCCACCAGCACGAGACCAGCCGGGTGGCTAGCCAGCTCCGTTGCGGAGCCTGCCCAACCGAATCCCAATCTGACGCCGGCCAAATACTTCTCCACCATCCGATTGCGTCGGCCCTTCTCCAGCAGACGCCACAGGCTCGGCGTGGAGCGCAGCATTTTCATCACCCGATCATCGGCGAGGCTCTTCACTGATTTCTGCGTGGGCGCAATCCAGAGCGCCGGCACGCGCGGCCCGTCGTCGAACCGATGGCCTAACACGTTCATGAGCGCTTCGGTTTTGCCCATCTGTGAGCCGCACACGATCACGATCAGCTCGTAAGCCGGGTTTGCAAAGGCTTGCATGATGGGGCGGAAATACGGAATCCGATCAGTCCGCCATTTCCCCGGCTCCGGGCTCTCCGGTGGCAATATCCGGCACTGGTCCGCCCACTGGTCCGCTGTGCGATTCGGTGGCGGTTGGATCATCGCTGCGGCGAGCTGTAGCGAGTCGCTCAATCGTGCCGGCGATGGCCTCGCGGATAGCGCGGTGCTCTTCGAAGAGGACAGTCTGGATGCGCTTGACGTCGTTCTCACCGACGATAAGCCCCGCGATGCGCGGCGCGACCGCGTCGTGCTGCGTGGCCACGATGGAGGCGACTTCGTAGAGCACGGTCTGGGCTTCCTCGCGATCCACCAGCTCGCCGCGCAACCGCGCGTTCTCCAGCTCCGTGCGCTCGGTCTGGGCCTTGTAAAGCGCCATGCGCGCGGTCACGAGATCCTCGGGATCGGTGTCCTGCTGCGCGGCTTTCAGCTCCGCGAGATACCAACGGGTGGCGGCCGCCACATCGAACAGCCGCCCCGCGCGCGGCATGCCTTGCTTTTCGAGCTGATAGATCCACTTACGCGAGACCCCGAAAATCCGGGCCAGCTCGCCGGCATTGACTTGCCCGCATGTCGGGTCTCGTCCCATGGCTCACATTGTGTGGCATAACTGCAACAACTGATGTGCGACTGCGATCTTAAACCTGTGAGGCCAAATTGAGTCGAAACGCGGGCCTCG
>JAAUXY010007255.1_pt1 | contig 15673 bp, 13 predicted proteins | sample 7278121 | NCBI WGS metagenome assembly JAAUXY01 (sample SAMN14350117, study PRJNA611818) | marine sediment metagenome | isolation source: surface marine sediment (1.8m) | place: French Polynesia: Moorea | collected 2018-08 | reverse complement strand
CACGGCCACGAGCTGAAGCGCTACAACGCCACGGTCGACATCTTGGAACGCAACCTTGAACACGGCCGGGCAGACAAGGTTGCGATCCGTACGCCCAGCCGTGACTGGACCTACGCGGAACTGTGCGAGCAGACCAACCGGGCAGGGAACGCCCTGGCTGATCTGGGCGTGGAGATCGAGGATCGGGTCCTGATGGTCATGGCCGATAGCTGCGAGTTCGCCTCGTGCTTCTTTGGCGCCATCAAGATCGGTGCCGTCCCGGTGCTCGCCAGCACCTATCTGAACGTCGACTCCTACGCCTACCTGCTCGAGGAAACCAGAGCCAAGGTGGCCGTGGTGTCCGAGTCGGCGGTCAGCCAGGTCTGGGCCGCCGCGTCCCGGGCGTCCCGCCTCCGGCATCTGGTGGTGGACGGCCAGGGTCGCAACGAAGTTGCCAGCTACCAGGACCTCTTGGCACGCTCCAGCCCGGAGTTGCGCCCGGCGGCGACCAGCCGAGATGACATCGCGTTCTGGCTTCTCAGCCTTTCGGAGACCGGCACGCCCAAAGCAGCCATGCACTACCACGGCGCCATGCGTGCGGTGGTCAACAGCTACGGGCGCGATGTCCTCGGCCTGACCGAGGACGACACGACATTCTCCGTCTCCGGCTTGCACTTCGCTTACGGTCTCGGGGGCGGGCTGTACCTACCCATCGCCGCCGGGTCGACAACGGTCCTCGCGCGAGAACCACACCAGACGCGGATGGTGTTTCACACCCTGCGCACCTTCCAGCCGACCGTGATGTTCGGGGTGCCCACCGGCTACGCTAACCTGTTGGACAACCCCCGGTCCCGCAAAGGCGGCGAGTTTGACAACGTCCGACTCTTCGTCTCGGCCGGTGAGCCACTGGGAGAGCGACTGCTGGACCAGTGGAGATCCGAAATCGGCGCCGACATCGTGGAGGGAATCGGCTCCACTGAGTCGTGTCACACCTTCATCTCCAACCGGGGCGGGGAGGTCTACCCCGGGTCCACCGGCCGCCTGGTCGAGGGGTATCGGGCTCGGATCGTCGATGATCTCGGTACGGAGGTCGCGGTCGGCGAACCCGGTCGGCTGTGGGTGACCGGCGACTCCATGATGGCCGGCTACTGGAAACAGCCGGCTGCCACGCGCCGAGCCCTCTACGGTGAATGGCTGGACACGGGCGACATATACGTCGTCGATGAGCGCGGCGTGTTCACCTTCCAGGGCCGTCTCGACGACATGTTGAAGGTCTCAGGCATGTGGGTGAGCCCGCTGGAGGTCGAGGCAGCGATGCACGCAACCGGTCTGGCCGCAGACTACGCCGCCGTCGGGGTCCATGATGCAATCAACCTGGTTCGGCTGGTGGCCCTGGTCGTGCCCTACGAGGGATCCGATCTGGTCGAGGTGGACGCTAACCTCCGACGGGAGGTGCGCCGTGTCCTGGGCGGCTACAAAACACCGCGAACGATCAAGTTCGTCAAGGAACTGCCGCGGGCCGAGAACGGCGACCTGCTACGGGACGCGCTGCTGACTCTCGCCCGCAGCGATGAGGCCGTGAGCGTGGACAGTGGTACGTCAATCGGCACTGAATATTGACCCCTTATCTGGAGTGCGCCCCTCTCGCCGGACAGCTTGAGGCTTCAGAGTTGATCGGATATGTCGGGCTGTCCTGAGACGGTAGTCACCTGACGGTTGGCCGCGCCCTTCAGGAAAGAAGGCAGCTATCTTGTCTTCGACCACCAAGTCTCCGCAGTCCGCGTCAAGTCTGAGTGATGGTCTGTCACCATACCAAGGGCCATCCCTGCCCATCTGTGATCCATGGTTTCGCAGGAGCACAGGAAAAGGCCCGTTACCTTTTGGTCTCATGACCCAGCCAACAATGCGCAGACCCCCGCTGCGATAGATCACTTATTCCACAATGCAGTCAGCCTGTTCGTTGACTTGCGGAATTCCAGGATCCCCTTCGGGTGTAGCGCAACCACCAACGATCAAAGACACCAAGTCCAGTTAACACGCTACATGTGCGCGGCGCATCTCACCGACTCTCCATAAAGCTGATCCAATACTCAAACCTGGCATGACGTAAGAACGCTTATTGTGCTCTGCGCATCGTGATGTAATTCCGAAAGGCCATGCTGACTCGCTCGCCCTTCAGTTCATCCTCACCGCTTGGCGCGAACACGAACTTGGCACCTGATCCGGTGCCTTCAAATCTCAGCTTGCCGCGCCGAATGGTGCCGATACCAAGGCCGAATAATGCAGCTATTTCAGGAGAGTAAGGTGGTGCCCAGGGGCGGAATCGAACCACCGACACATGGATTTTCAGTCCACTGCTCTACCAGCTGAGCTACCTGGGCACGGGCCGGGACGCTTATAGGCAAAAAGCCCGGGCCTGTCCATGGACAGCGAGAGCGCTCCCGTGGCTGGCCTTCCACTGCACGATCGCGAGCCGGGCGGGACGGCGTTTCCGGACGATCGCCGTGCGCGCACGCGCACTCTGCCCGGCCTCACATCCTGAACAATCTCCTCCGGAAACTGTCACTCTTGCCAGTTTTCGGCGTCTGCCGCCGCTGATAGCCTCTACCCTAGGCCAATGTGAACCGACCGGACTTGATTGCGCCCGACGGGGAGAGCGCACGGACCGGACGCAGGGGTCGGCGCGAACGCACGATACGCTGAGCCGGAGGGGCTGACGACCTGCGAACAGGCTGTACGGGCAGCGGTTCGAAGGGGGACAAGAACCATGCCGGATCGTGGCGCGAGAGTCCTTCACGGTATAGCCATCGGCTCTTTGGCGGGGATCCTGCTGGCCGCCTGCGCGGCGCCCCAGAACGAACCGCCGAGCGCCTCCGCCGCACAAACCGCGGCGGCCACGGCGCCACCGGAAAAGACCGTCACACCGGAACCTGATGCGGCATCGGCCGCCGCGCCCAAGCTGGAGCCGGCCGCGCCGAGGGTCTTGGTCGTGGCGCAGGGCCCAAGCCCTTCGCGCGACGACATGGCGCTCATCACTCAGTACAAGCTCACGCCCGAGCAGGTCGGCTATGTTGTTTTCGAAGCCGAGACCGGGCAAGTGCTCGCAGGCCGCAACGCCGACAAAGGGTTCATTCCGGCCTCGGTCGTCAAGCTTCCAACCTCGGTCCTGGCGCTCGATGTTCTGGGCGGGGAGCATCAATTTGCTACGCGTCTCATGGCCACGGGCGCGGTCCAGGACGGTGTCCTGAATGGCGATCTCTACTTGGTCGGTGGCGGCGATCCGCAGCTCGCGCCGCCACAGCTCGCCCGTCTCGTGCGAAAGCTCAAGTCCGAAGGTGTTCGCCGCGTCGCGGGTCGTTTCTTTTATGACGAAACGTATCTGGTCACGCGCGAGGCGATCGAGCCCGCCCAGCCCGAAGAGGCGGCCTACAACCCGGGTGTGAGCGCCCTCTCGCTGAGCTACAACCGATTCCAGCTCCGCTGGCGGCGTGGCCGCGCCAAGGCCGGTGTCTCGGCCCTGGCTCTGGCCCACTCCTCCCGGATCGAAGTGCCGCTTGAGCACGTGTCTCTCGGCCAGGCGCCCTACCGCCAGAACAACTGGCAGAAATTCGACTATGTTGGCCAAACCAAGGGCGACCTCCCCGGACCGCGCTGGCTCATCTCGCCACGTCTGGGCAAGCGGGGGAGCGCTTGGCTCCCGGTCAAGAAGCCGGGCGCCTACGCGGCCCATGTGCTGCGCAGGCTTGCCGCCCACGAAGAAATCATGCTGCCTCCGCCGGCACCCGGCGCCGCGCCACCAGCCGCACGCCTGATCGATCAATACGACAGCCGGCTGCTGCTCGAGTCTGTCGAGGACATGCTGAAGTTCAGCAACAACCTCTCTGCCGAGCTCATGGGCCTCTCCGCGACCAGGAAACTCGCGGCTCAGCCGCTCGATCTGCCCCAGTCGGCGGCGGTGAAGACCACGTGGTTCCGGACCCGCGCGCCGGATGTGGATTGGCGCGGCGTGCGTCTCGCGAACCATTCGGGACTGTCGACCAGGTCCCGCATCTCACCCGCTCAGATGGCAGCGATCCTGCGGTACGCGACCAAGCGGAGCTACCAAGGGCTGAACTACCAGACGCTGCTGCCGTTCAAGGCCTGGGCAGGGACCGAAACATTGCCCGAACCCGTGCTCGTCTGGGCCAAGTCCGGCACCATGAAGTATATCCGCGGCCTCGCCGGCATTGCGCAGCTCCGCGAGGAGCGGCCGCTCGGCTTTGTGATCTTCTTGAACGATATCCCTGGCCGCCGTGCCTATGACGAGGATCCCAAGGCCCGGGTGCCCTGGATGGTGGCCAAGGCGCGCAACTGGATGGGCCGGGCCAAGGCCCTGGAGCAAGCCCTGATCCGCAGCTGGCTCCAGCAGTTCGGGAAGCCTCGCGAGTTCGTCGATGCCGCCGACCGGGCCACCGTGCCCAAGAGCCAGGCCAACATGTAGCGCAACGCCGCGGCCGCGGGCCCGCAGCGAGCGAGAGCTAGAGCGGTTTTGGTTGATACGGAATCGGCGCCAGCCCACTCCCCCACCCGGCCACCCACGGGATCGTAAGCTACGGGTGGCCGGGTGGAGGAGCGGGCCGGTGCCGTCAAGAACGGAAATGATCTAGGAGTCCTCCTCCGAAGGGGCGGCGCTGTCATCCTGTTCCGCCGCCGGGACGCGATAGACTTCTCCGAACCAGTTCGCGAGATCCAGATCGGCGCAGCGCGACGAGCAGAACGGATGATGCTCGCGGACCGTGACGGCGCCGCAGATGGGGCAGCGAGGCAGTCTCTTGCGCGTGCTCCGGGCCATGGGGATGTCTCCTTTCGCCGTGCCGAGAGATCGGATATCCGGACGCAAAAGTCCACGATTAACCGTTCGGACCGTGCCCTGGCTGCTGATAGACCGGATAGCCGAGCCCGGCGAGCATGGTAAGGGCCTCGTACAGCGACAGCCCGACCACGTTGCTGTAAGAGCCGTTAAGGCCGCGCACGAAAGCGCCGGCACGGCCTTGGATCGCATATCCGCCCGCCTTGCCGCGCCATTCGCCACTGGCGATATAGGCGTCCGTCTCGGCCGAACCGAGCCGTTTGAAGGCAACCGTCGTGGCGACCACCCGCACCGCTCTGCGGCCATCCGGCGCGATCGCACAGATCCCGCCGAGGACCCGATGCCGCCGGCCTGACAGCATCTGGAGGCAACGCCGCACCGCAGCCTCGTCCTCCGTCTTGGGCAGCACTCGACGGCCACAGGCGACCACGGTATCGGCCGCCAGCACGTAGGCGCCGGCATGCCGATCGGCCACGCGCACCGCCTTCTCGACCGCCAGCCGGCGCGCCTGCTGGGCGGGGGTCTCACCCGGCCGCGGTTGCTCGTCGATATCTGCGGGATCCATGACATCGGCCAAGAGGCCGGCCTGCGCGAGCAGTTCGCGCCGGCGTGGCGAGGCCGAGGCAAGCACCAGGGTTGGGGACTCCGGAGAGCTGCCCATCGTTGCGGCGCTACTTGAAACGGAAGGTGATCCGCCCTTTGGTCAGATCGTACGGCGTCATTTCCACGGTGACCTTGTCACCAGCGAGCACGCGGATGCGATTCTTGCGCATCTTGCCCGATGTGTGCGCCAGGATTTCGTGATCGTTCTCGAGCTTGACGCGGAACATCGCGTTCGGCAGCAGCTCGAGCACGGTCCCGTTCATCTCGATCAGTTCTTCCTTGGCCATCGCCCTCACACTTTGAAATCCGTGCGGCCATGCGGTCAAGTGCTTTGCCGATCGGACGGGGCGATCACGGTTTCAGCGGCATCGGGAAACGCTCGCGAATGCGTCGCTGGATGTCGTCGCGTACGGCCCGGTAATGCTCCAGTTTTTCCTCCCGGCTGCCATCGAAGATCGTCGGATCCATGATCCGCCAATACTCCACGTCGCACGCCATGGTCCGCGTCATCTCGATGGCCCTGTGCTGCGCGTCCGGCGAGAGCGTAATCACCAGATCGAAGGATTCGTCCTCAAGGTCATCGAACGTCTTGGCGCGATGGCGGCTGATATCGATGCCGATCTCGTCCATCACGGCGATCGCGAAGCCATCGACGTCCTGCGAGCGAACACCGACTGAATCGACGAAGATGCGCTGGCCCAAGAGGTGCTTGAGGATGTTTTCGGCGATCGGCGAGCGCACCGAGTTCATGGTGCAGGCAAACAGGACGCTGCCGGGCAGATCCGCCATCGGCCCTCACCCCTTGAAATGCAGAACGCAAAGCAAGGTGAAGAGCCGGCGCGCGGTCGCGAAATCGATGTCGATCTTTCCGGCCAGCCGTTCCTTCAGGAGGTCCGAACCCTCGTTGTGCAGCCCCCGCCGCCCCATGTCGATCGCCTCGATCTGCGAGGGCGAGGCCGTCTTGATGGCCGAGTAATAGCTTTCGCAGACGGTGAAGTAGTCCTTGACGATCCGTCGGAAGGCCGCCAGCGGCAACGGCACGGTGCTGACCGGCGCCCCCGCCTCGCTCCGGATGTCGAACAGCAGCCGGTTCTCCTCGATCGAGAGCAGCAGTTCATAGGGTCCGTCCTGACCGCAATTCGGGGCGAAATAGTTCTCCTCCAGCAGGTCGTAAATCGCCACCGCCCGCTCGTGCTCGACGTCCGGATTGCGGCGCACGACCGTTCGCTCGTCGAGCACGACGTTGGCGATGCGCGCGTTCTGCTTTGACGGGGAATCGGACACGCGGCCCTCGGCTGGTCAGCTCTCGCCCGGCCGACGGTTCAGCCGGATCGAGACCGAGCGCGCATGGGCATCCAAACCTTCGGCCTCGGCAAGCGTGATGGCCGAGCCACCGATGTTGCCGAGGCTGTCGGCGTCGCAGCGCACCAGCGTGGTTCGCTTCATGAAGTCAAGGACACCGAGACCGGACGAGAACCGGGCACTGCGATCCGTCGGCAGGACATGGTTCGGTCCGGCGACATAGTCTCCGACCGCCTCGGGCGTGTGCCGCCCCAAAAAGATCGCGCCGGCGTGACGCACTTGTGCCGCCAGCCCGTCCGCGTCTTCCACGGCCAGCTCCAGGTGTTCGGGCGCCAGCCGGTCGACCAGCGCCGGCGCCTCGGCCAGATCGCGGACCACGATGATGGCGCCGTGGCGGCGCCAGCTCTCTCTCGCGATTTCGGCGCGCGGCAGAGAGGCGAGCTGGCGGTCGATGGCGCGCGCCACCGCGTCGGCCAGGTTCGCGTCGTCCGTGATCAGGATGGACTGCGCGGCCGTATCGTGCTCCGCCTGGGAGAGCAGGTCGGCGGCGATCCATGCGGGATCATTCTGGCCGTCGGCCACCACCAGGATCTCGGACGGTCCCGCGATCATGTCGATGCCCACTGTGCCGAAGACCCGCCGCTTGGCCGCCGCCACATAGACGTTGCCGGGGCCGACGATCTTGTCGACGGGCGCGATCGTCTCGGTCCCATAGGCCAGCGCGCCGACCGCCTGGGCGCCGCCGATGCGGTAGACCTCTTGGATGCCGGCAATGCCCGCAGCCGCCAGCACCAGGGAGTTGAGGGCGCCGTCGGGCGTGGGCACCACCATCACCAGGCGGTCGACGCCGGCCACGCGGGCCGGCAGGGCATTCATCAAGACCGAGCTGGGATAGGCGGCCGTGCCGCCCGGAACATAGAGGCCCACGGCCGCGATCGCCGTCCAGCGGCCGCCCAACCGTACGCCGTCCGCATCGGTGAAATCGATGTCCTCCGGCAGTTGCCGACGGTGGTACGCGGTAATGCGTTCGGCGGCGTGTTCCAGCGCCGCAAGCGTCTCGGCCGGACAGCGGTCCCGGGCCGCCGCCAGCTCCGCCTCACCGATCCGGAGATCCGAGGCCGACAGCTCGAGGCGGTCGAAGCGCTGCGTATAGTCGATCAGCGCGGCATCACCACGGCTGCGCACATCGTCGAGAATCGCGGCGACGACCGCGTCCACATCCTCCTGCGTGCCGCGGCGCTCGTCGACCAGGGCCGCGAACGTTGCATCGAAGTCCGCCGCCTCGGATTGCAGCCTACGCGCCATCCACGGCCTCCCGGAACCGCTCGATCCAAGTGCCGATTTCCTCCGGCCGGGTCTTCAGCGCGGCCCGGTTGACCACCAGGCGTGCGGACACGTCGGCGATGTGCTCGACCTCGACCAGGCCGTTGGCCTTCAGGGTCTGCCCGGTCGAGACCAGATCGACGATACGCCGGCACAGACCGAGCCGCGGCGCAAGCTCCATGGCGCCGCTGAGCTTGATGCACTCGGCCTGCACGCCGCGAGCCGCGAAGTGCCGGCGGGTGATTTCGGGGTATTTGGTCGCGACCCGCACATGACTCCAGCGTGCCGGATCGTCGCCCGCCACCATCTCGCGCGGCTCCGCCACCGCAAGGCGGCAGCGCCCCACCTTCAGGTCCAGCGGCGCGTAGATTTCCGGATAGTCGAATTCCATCAGCACGTCATTCCCGGCGACCCCGAGCTGCGCCGCCCCGAAGGCGACAAAGGTGGCCACGTCGAAGCTGCGCACCCGGATCAAGCCGATCTCCGAACGGTTCGTCGCAAAGCGGAGCTGTCGCGAGTCCGGATCGTCGAAGGCCGGCTCAGGCTCCAGGCCGGCGCGGCGCACCAGCGGCATCACCTCGCCGAGGATACGGCCCTTTGGCAGTGCAAGCATTAGCGATTCGTTCGCGCTCACTGTTTGTCTCCTCGGGTCGGGTGGGCTGCCCAGCCCGCCGTCGGGCCCCTGCGCCGATGGCCCATTTCGTCCCACGGCGATGTTCCGGTTAGGTGCCGTCCGATACCGGGTGATGCGGTCGCCAGGCGGTCGGCCAAGGCTCGTCCAGGTCCTGGACGTAGCATTCGACGCGCTCCACCTCCAGCCGGACCCGTCCCCGCCCCGCGAACAGCAGATCAATCAACCCGTTCTCCGGCTTTACGGCGAGCAGCTCGAGGATGTTGGCGCGGTTCTTGCGGTCGAGGTTCCTGTACCGCACCGACTTCACCCCGTTGAAGCAGACCCCGCTGTGCACGCGCTCGAAGCTCCGAGGGTCCTCTCCCGTCTCACGGCCGCACTCCCAGCAGAACCGATTGACCACCAGTACGAACCGTTGCTCCTCCGGCAGGAACTCCATGTCGCCAAAGGTCACGAGACCATCCTGCAGCACCGCAGAAATGACCCCCAGATCGTCCGTGTCCATGGCGCGCAGTTTGAGCTGGCTGACCACCCCAGGCCTCCTCACTCGGCGTCCTTGACGCGCTCGATATCTGCCCCACAGGCGGCCAGCTTTTCAACCAATCTTTCATAGCCGCGGTCCAGGTGATAGACGCGGCGCACTCGGGTCTCGCCTTCCGCCGCGAGACCCGCCAGAACCAGGGAAACGGACGCCCTGAGATCGGTCGCCATGACCGGCGCGCCGGTCAGCGCCTGGACACCGCGGATGACCGCGGCGGACCCGTCCGTGGCGATGTCCGCGCCCATGCGCGTGAGTTCCGGGACATGCATGAACCGGTTCTCGAAGATCGCCTCGGTGATCTTGGACGCACCGCCTGCGACCGTCATCAGCGCCATGAACTGCGCCTGCAGATCGGTTGGAAAGCCCGGGTAGGGCGCGGTCTTCACGTCCACGCCCGCAAGCAGCCCGTTGCGCCGGCGCACCCTGAGGCCGGCGCCGTTCTGTCGGATGTCGACGCCCGCCTGACCCAAGATGTCCGCCACCGCGCCGACCAGATCCAAACGGGCGTTGGCGATCTCGAGGTCGCCGTCGGTGATGGCCGCCGCCATGAGATGGGTGCCGGTCTCGATCCGGTCCGCAATGACACTGTGGCTTGCCCCGTGCAACCGGTCGACGCCATCGATCCGCAGGGTGCCGGTCTCGATGCCTTCGATCCGGGCGCCCATGGCGATCAGGCATTTTGCGAGATCGGCGATCTCCGGTTCCCGCGCGGCGTTCTCCAGCACGGTCTCGCCGGGCGCCAGGCAGGCCGCCATCAGGAGGTTCTCGGTGGCGCCGACCGAGGCGAACGGCAGGACGATCCGCGCGCCGCGCAGTCCCTGCGGCGCCTCCGCCTCGATATAGCCCTCGCTGAGCTCGATTGTCGCGCCCAGCTGGGCCAGCCCCTGCAAGTGTAGGTCGACGGGCCGCGGGCCGATCGCACAGCCGCCCGGCAGCGAGACGCGGGCCCTGCCGGCGCGGGCCAGCAACGGGCCCAGCACCAGGACCGACGCCCGCATGCGGCGCACCAGGTCGTAGGGCGCGGTGGTGTTCGTGATCGTGGCGGCTTGCAGCGACAATACGCGGCCCATGTTGCCGCCTTCGGGGGCCTCGCCGTTCATGCTGATCTCGGCGCCGAGCTGGCCCAAGAGCCGCGCCATGGTCGAGATATCCACGAGGTGCGGCAGATTGGACAGCGTCAAGACCTCGTCCGTCAGCAGGCTCGCCGCCATTAAGGGCAGCGCCGCGTTCTTCGCGCCGCTCACCGAAACCCGCCCTTTCAGCGGACGGCCACCACGGATACGGATCAGGTCCATCGGACTCCTGCTCTTTGCCTGCGGGCTGTTGCGGCCGGGCGGGCCGCCGGTCGTGAACTCCGCCGAGGTCCCCGGGACCCGGCGGCGGGATGCGCAAAACCGGCACAATCTCTCGCATCCGAGGCGGAAAAACAACCACGCGCAAGATCGGGGGAGAGCCGGAAAGCGTTAATCTCTCGTTAAGAATGCTTTGGCCATGCTTGCGCTCATGGTTCGACTGCGTCCGCCCCACGCCGCTGGCTTTGCGTCTTTCGCTTTCGCAGATTCGCGCGCAGCGCACGCGCCAGCCGCGCCTGATAGGCGGCCGAGCCCGGCTTTTCGGCAGCCTGTGCGCTCGCGGGCGCCCGCGCCCGGCTCTCGGTCTCGCGCTCTCGGTCCTTTGGCATGGCCTCGGCCCGTTGTTTCCGGTGCATGGTGCGTCCTTGCCACAGCCGGGTCAAGATCGCGCGCCAGTCCGCTTTCCCGGCTGGTTTCCCGGATCGGACGGCCGTATCATTGGGGAGCTATGTCCGTGAGAAAGCTGAAGCTTTTCATGTGCATCGCGGCCGCGCTGGCCGCCGCGCCCACCGCGATGGCCGCGAGCAGCGAGTTCGCGACCGCCTTCACGGCGTTCAACAGCGGCCACTACCTGAAGGCCTTTCGGCAGTTCAAGACCCTGGCCGAGCGGGGCGACGCCTACAGCCAGTACAACGTCGCCGTCTTCTATTCGGACGACGCGTTCGGGGTCCGGCGGAACTATGCCGAATCGGTCAAATGGTACCGCCGCGCGGCCCGGCAGGAGCATCCCGAGGCGCAGTTCCGGCTGGCGGTCATGTACATCTATGGCTACGGCGTGCCGAAGGACCGGGCCACCGCGCGCTACTGGCTGCGCCGGGCCGCGGCGCAAGGGCATTTGGACGCGCAGTACAATCTCGGGTTCATCTACCGGTCCGGCCGGGACGTGGCCCGCAACGACGCGGAAGCGGCCAAGTGGTATCGGCTCGCCGCCGAACAGGGCAGCCGCGAGGCCCAGGCCGTGCTCGGCGTGATGTACGCCCGCGGCGAAGGCGTCGGTCGGGACCAGTCCGAGGCTGAACGCTGGCTCGGCCGGGCTGCGGCCCAGGGGCATGGCCAGGCCCGGAAGGATCTCGACTTCCTGCGCGACGGCGGGCTCGACCGGCTGACCGCGCGCGCCGACGAATTCGGTCAGGAGTTCTGGCGGGAGTTTGAGTAAGGCCCGCCCGGGGGGCTGCTTGCCTCCCCATCGGCGCTGTGGCATAAGTCGCCGCGCCGCCGTGCCGCCGTAGCTCAGTGGTAGAGCGCACCCTTGGTAAGGGTGAGGTCGAGTGTTCAATCCACTCCGGCGGCACCATTTCTTCGCTCTAGAACATCAGGATGCCCGCCTGCTGCGATGCCGATTCTGGCATGGTCTTCAGCGCGCGATGGGCTTCATTCCTTGGGCCTCGTTGTCGTGGTATGCACTAAACCGTCAAAGCAGGAGACTTGCACGGTGACCGAACGCGCGCCACCAGTTCCAGACTGGTGGCGCTTTTCGTTTTGACCCTAGTTAAGTTTTCCCGCCGCCCGGATCTGGTTCCGGACAAAGCTATAGTCGATCACCATCCGATGCACCGCGGAACAACCGTCAATCATCGTGTCCCGCGAGCCCGTCGTCGGCGCGCGCCTGCGCGTCGGCGTGATAGGGGATCAGATCCGGCGTCTTGTCGATCGTCGTCCTAGAAGGTTCCGTCGCGGAGCCGGTCGCGAGTAGCGCGATGGTTCGTTTGGGTGCCTGATCGCAGGCCGTCGCCGATCCGCGCGCAGGCCGTCTGGAAGTGCGCTTCGTCGATTTCGACGCCGACGAAGCGGCGGCCGAGTCGGGCGCAGGCGATGCCGGTGGTGCCCGAGCCCATGAATGGGTCGAACACCGTCTGGCCGGGCCCGGTCTTTTGCTCGAGGACCCACTCCATGACCGCGATCGGCTTCTGGGTCGGGTGGACGCGCGGGATGCCCCGCTCGCTCGCCCGCATCATGCCGTTCCAGAAGTGATTGATCAGCCGCGCCGGTCGGTCGAGATTGGTCCAGCACAGCTCCGCGTCCGCGAAGTCGTTGCGCGTCAGCCCGCAGCGCTTGTCCCAGATCAGCCAGCCGACTGCGCGTGGCGCGGATCCAGTGGCCCAGCGCGATCAACTCGCTTCCTACCGCGCCCATGATATGAACCCGCCGCCGAAGACCATCTTTTCAAGCCAGTATGGTCGGCGTCTCCGGTCTGACCGAGCCCTTCACGCCACTCGAAACGCTGAACGCCCGGTCCCGGGATCGAGAGCGTCCGCGTGGCCGATCCGTTTCGGGACGATGAGCAGCCGCCGTGCTGTCCCAGCGATTCTCAGTGTCCGCGAGCAAGTGATGATCGGTCCTGATTGAAATCAGTGCGGCGGTGTATACTCCCTTGTAGCAAGGAGTGACCCTGGGACACCGCGTGGGCGCCTAGAACGAAAGCCAGAGTCCACGACGCTCTGCCAGCGGCACTGCGCGCGGCTCGTGAATTGGGTCAGGCTCTGATCGGGATTGGGCGCCACGGGGGCGCGCGTCGGCCTTACCGTTCAGTCCCGGGGGCAAGAACGATAAGTGCGGGGGCGGAAATCATCCAATGACGCGATCGATTTCGGACAGCTGTTTGCCTTGTGGCGCGCTGCCCCTCCGGCAGACCGGAGACAGACAAAGGCCGGATTGGGAAGGCCAACCGTTAATCAAGGCACGATTGTCGCGGCCGGTACCGAACCCGGTTGTGAGGCGCGGGATGCCGGGAATGCCGGCGATCGGCCGTATAGCCCGTCCCTCCACCGTCGGGTCCATTTTGGGCTCTCAGGAATTCCGTCAGCCGACGCCAGCCGATGTGCTGACGTCCGCGCAACCAGGGCGTTCATCCAGAGGACACAGGTCATGACCGAAATCGAGCACGATGTCGATCCGATCGAGACCAGGGAGTGGCTCGACTCAATCGAGGACGTCTTGGAGCGGGACGGCCCTTCCCGCGCCCACTATCTGCTCGACAGGGCGGTCGGAGCGGCACGCGAGAACGGCGCAAACCTGCCGTTCAGCGCGACCACCAGCTATCTCAACACGATACCAGTTGACGCCCAAGCACCCCATCCGGGCGATCTCGAGATGGAATGGCGGATCCGCACCATAAACCGCTGGAATGCCATGGCGACGGTCGTGCGCCGGAATAAGGAGAGCTCGGAATATGGCGGCCACATCGCCTCCTACGCGTCATCGGCAGTCATCTACGATATCGGCCTCAACCATTTCTGGCGCAGCCGTACCGACGCGCACGGTGGCGACCTCGTGTTCTTCCAGGGCCACGCAATCCCCGGCATATACGCCCGCTCCTTCATGGAAGGTCGGATCAGCGAGACGCAGCTTCTGAACTTCCGCTCCGAGGTGGATGGCCATGGCCTGTCCTCGTATCCGCATCCCTGGCTGATGCCGGACTACTGGCAGTTCCCGACGGTCTCCATGGGGTTGGGTCCGCTCAGCGCCATCTATCAGGCGCGTTTCATGAAATATCTGCACAACCGCGGCCTGATCGATATGGCCGACCGCAAGGTCTGGGCCTTCCTCGGGGACGGCGAGATGGACGAACCCGAATCCCTCGGCGCGATCAGTCTCGCCGCCCGAGAAGAGCTGGACAACCTGATCTTTGTCGTGAACTGCAACCTGCAACGGCTCGACGGCCCGGTCCGCGGCAACGGCAAGATCGTGCAGGAGCTCGAGGGCGTGTTTCGCGGGGCCGGCTGGAATGTCATCAAATGCCTCTGGGGCTCCGGCTGGGACGAGCTACTTGCGAAGGATGATTCCGGCATGCTGCGGCGGCTCATGATGGAGACCGTCGACGGCGACTATCAGGCTTTCAAATCGAAGGGCGGCGCCTACACGCGCGAGAATTTCTTCGGTCGATATCCCGAGACCCGCAAGCTGGTCGAAGGCTTGACCGATGAAGATATCTGGATGCTCCAGCGCGGCGGCCACGACCCGCACAAGGTCTACGCCGCGATGCATGCCGCGAGCCAGACGGTCGGGCAACCGACCGTGCTGCTGATCAAGACGGTCAAGGGCTATGGCATGGGCGAAGCTGGCGAGGGCCAGAACATCACCCACCAGCAGAAGAAGATGGCCGATGACCAGCTCCGCGCCTTCCGCGATCGCTTCAAGATCCCGGTCTCGGACGAAGCTCTGGCGGAGGCCTCCTTCGTCACACTCAACGACGAGCAGACGGCCTACCTCAAGGCCCGCCGAGATGCACTTGGAGGACCCTACCCCGAGCGCAAATGGCGCGACGCACCGAAGCTCGACGTTCCCGCTCTCGACGCTTTTGCCGCACAGCTCAAGGGAACCGGTGAGCGGGAAATCTCCACCACCATGGCCTTCGTCCGCATCCTGACGACGCTCTGCCGCGACAAGAAAATCGGCAAGCAGATCGTGCCCATCGTGCCGGATGAGAGCCGGACCTTCGGCATGGAGGGCATGTTCCGCCAGCTCGGGATCTATTCGCCGAAGGGCCAGCTCTACAAGCCCGAGGATGCGGACCAGCTGATGTTCTACAAGGAGGACAAGAAAGGCCAGATCCTGCAGGAAGGCATTAACGAGGCCGGCGCCATGGCCGATTGGATCGCCGCCGCAACCAGCTACGCAGTCCACGGCGTCCCGATGGTTCCGTTCTACATCTACTACTCGATGTTCGGCTTCCAGCGGGTCGGCGATCTTGCCTGGTCTGCCGGAGACAGCAGAGCGCGTGGTTTCCTGATCGGAGGAACCGCCGGTCGAACGACGCTCAATGGCGAAGGCCTGCAGCACGAGGACGGACACAGTCACATCCTGGCCGGCACCATTCCCAACTGCATCACATACGACCCGACCTATGCCTATGAGGTCGCTGTGATCATCCATCACGGTCTCACCCGCATGTTCGTCGATCAGGAAGACGTGTTCTTCTATCTGACCGCGATGAACGAGAACTACAGCCACCCGGACATGCCGGAGGGCGTCGAAGAAGGAATCGTCAAGGGCCTCTATCGATTGGCGCAAGCCGAGCGGCCCGGCAAGACGCACGTCAACCTGATCGGCTCCGGTACGATTCTTCTGCAGGCCGTGGCGGCGGCGAAGATGCT
>JAAUXY010161930.1_pt1 | contig 15674 bp, 16 predicted proteins | sample 7278121 | NCBI WGS metagenome assembly JAAUXY01 (sample SAMN14350117, study PRJNA611818) | marine sediment metagenome | isolation source: surface marine sediment (1.8m) | place: French Polynesia: Moorea | collected 2018-08 | reverse complement strand
CCGCTGATCCTGGGCGAGGACGCGGCTCACCCCTCGGCCGACGACTTGGCGCGTCTGGCCGCCCTGCTGGAGGCCGCGCCCTCTGAAGCCGCTGCTGGCGGTCGTGCACTCCTCGCCGCTCACTCCCAGGGACTCGCCGAAATCGACGTCGCTCTCGAACGCCTGGTCGACGCGCCGGCATGGGCGCATCCGACCGAAGTGCTCGGCCGTCCCTGTCCGGACCTCACCCAGCTCCTCAACGCCTGCAACAACCGTCTCGGAGAAGAAAACGGCGACCGTCGTCACCAACTCGAAACCGCCCACTTGAAGCTCGAACGCGCGGTGAGGCTCGAAGCCAAGGCTCAACAGCGGCGAGATAAGTGGCGATAGCGCCCCAAGAAAGCCAATCCTTCGGATTGGCTTCATTGGCCCAACCCCTCCTCGGCAGGGTCGGGCACGCTACGCGAACCCATCCCTGCGTCTAAGCCTCCGGCCAGCGGCTACGAGAAACTATGCGCAACAAGCTCTAGAGAATACTTGGCGACTCGTCCGCTGCTGCTAGACTCGGGCGGTATGAAAAAGCGCAATCACGTGATCTGGATCGGTCTGTTGGTGACCTTTGCCGGCCTGGTGAGCTATTTCATGGTGTTTGCGCGCTTCGCGTCCCTGCGCGACTTTCCCTGGGTCAATCTGCCCATGGTTCTGCTCGGCGTGGCGCTTTCAGCGCTTGGGATGAAGCGCGCTCTGGCAACCTCAGCGACCTGGCGCGGCAAGGCGCTAGCGGGGGTCGGCCTCACCCTCTCGCTGATGATCGCCGCCCTCTTCGTCGCCTACATCTTCTGGATCACTTACACCCTGCCGGCTCCCAGCGAGCTCGCCACCGGCTTGATCCGAGCTCCCAACTTCGCCTTGACCTCGAGCACCGGCGAAACGGTTCGCCTTTCGGACTTCGCGGGGCGCGAGGTCGTGCTGATCTTCTACCGCGGCTTCTGGTGACCGTTCTGCATCTCAGAGCTGCAAGGTGTGCAGTCAAGACTGGACGAGATTCGACAGGCGGGCGCTGAAGTGTTGGCAGTAAGCGTCGACCCGGACGCCACGACCCGGGAAAAGCTGGGTACGGCTGGGATCGAATATTCCCTACTCGCCGACCCAGATCTTTCGACGATCGACGCCTACGGTGTGCGCCACCCCGCGGGCGGTATGGGCGGACTAGACATCGCGCGCCCTGCCACCTTCCTGATCGACGGCCAGGGACGTATCGTGTGGCGGGAGCTGACCGACAACTGGCGGATTCGCCTGCGGCCGGAACGGCTGCTGGAACAGTTGGCCCGAGATTCCTAGTACAGTTTCTTCGAAGCTCTGTTCGGTCCTCGAGTAGCGAGAGTCGAGAGCGGCGATATCGAGGGGCGACAGCCCCCTCTCCCTCTGGGGAGAGGGCCGGGGTGAGGGGGAAACAAGCGGTGGAGTCGCTTCTTTCGGCTGACTGGCCCCAGAGTACCCCTCACCCTAACCCTCTCCCCAAAGGGGAGAGGGGACCAGAGGGTCCGGGGTCGATCGCCGCGACGTCAGTCCGTCAACGCCGCGACGATCTCCTCCGCCGCGGCGTCGGCGAGGGCATTGATCTCGTCGTCGGTTCGGTCCTGGATCGGGTGGGGTATGAAAACGCTCGCCGGCTCGAAGCCCAGAGCTTCGGCCTGCACCGCGGCGGCGGCGACGAACTCGCTCGAGGCGATCATCACCCCGGGGAGCCCGCGACCTTCGAAATCGGTGATGTCGTGCACACTGCACGACGTGCAGGACCCTCAGTCGGCGAGGGCTTCGATCACCGCGTCGCAGCGACGCGCGATCTCCTGGCGTAGGTCGACCGGCGCGGGGCGCGAAAAAGTCGGCTTGACGAAGCGCTCGAGACGAGCGCCGCGAGCCGTCAAGTGACCGGCGAGGCGATCGAAGAAGACGTCTCCGCGCGCCTTTGAAATATCGAGCAGAGCGATGCGCCGGCCGTCGAGCGCCTCGAGCCGAGGGGCGTTCGGACGCTTGGCCGGAAGGCGTTCGTCGGTGGGATCGAGAACGGTGCGAGACATAGTCATGGACGAACCTCCACGGTGACCGGCCGGGTCCCCATATCGTTGTTGACCCAGCCGCCGATGATGGCCGAGAACAAGCCGGCGGGGCCGCCGACATGGACGATCAAGAGACCTTCGGGTTGAAACTTGGGCAGGACCGGAGCGCGCATCGACTCCGGTACCCCCTCCGCGATGCCGTCGGCGCCGCGTTCGAGCTCCTCCCACGGCAGCATCAGCTGGCCGAGAATCTCCTGGCGCAGCCGCGCCTTCGACCAACCGGCCTGGCGAAAGACGCGACCGTGCTCGGGCGACACCGCCAGGATGGCGTCGAAGACCAGCGGAAGCTTCGGATGGTTTACCGTGCGCAGGCAGAGGGCGAAGCTGCGGGCCAACGATTCGGGATCGCGCGACAGCTGATCGACGACCACCCTTGGCGCCTCGCCACCGAAGACGGTGACGGTCGAAGTGCCGGCGTCGAATCCGCGCTCGACCGCGAGCGGCTCCCAGGGCGAGTCGGCCTCGTTCTCGGCAAAGCAGAAGGTGTACTTGGCCGGGCTGCCGAAACACGAGCGATCGACTTCGCCCGGCCGCCCACCCCCGAAGTTGCGCACCACCAGCTGCAGGGCGCGACCGATGGTGGCGTTGGCGCGGTTGCCCTGACCGAAAGCGTTGATGCCTGAGTTCATGCCGATCCGACCCGCGATCTCACCGCTCACGATCACCACCGGGCCGTGGGGCATGGTGGTCGCCAGCAGCCCGTGAAGGCCGAATTCCTCATGGCAGGCCGCTTCGACGGCGGCCAGCACCACCGGTAGATACTCCGGCTTGCACCCCGCCATCACAGCGTTGATCGCGATCTTCTCGACCGTCGCCGGCGCCAGGTTGGGCGGTATCTTGGCCACCACCCTATCGCTCGCCCGGGAGGTGGCGGCAAGCATACGCACCACCCGTTCAGGCGTCGGCGGCACCACCGGCAAGCCGTCGGTCCAGCCGCGGTCAAACAGCGCCTCGTGGCCGTCCTCCCCGTCGCCGAGCTCCACTCGACGAGCCTGCAGGCGGTTGCCGAAGCGCGCCTCGAGCCGCTCAGCGACCCCCGGCTCAACCGAGCGCGAACCGCACCCCGGACGCTGGGGCGGTAGCTCCGGAGCCAGATCGGCGACCCCTGACAACGACTCCCAGCCGTCGCGATGCCAGCCCTCGAAGCGCTCTGCTTCGCGACCGCCTTCGACCCTGATCAAGGTCGGCACGGTGGCGACGGCGAGCCGGTAGGAAAACTCGAGCTCACGATCATCTCCGACGTCGAGTCCGGGAGGAAAAGCGGGATCATCCTGACTCCACACCGCCACCGACACGCCCGCTTCGGCGATTTGTTCGAGGACAGGTGCCGTCATTTCGCAGGTCGGGCAATCCTTCTTGACCACGGCGATCAGGCCGTCGGCCGGGCTGAGTGACGTCGACATTCTTCGAAGAAGGTACCATAGGCGACCAGGTCTCCTATGCGCAAGGTATCCAAAGTCCGGCAGTCCAAGTTCAGTGGCTGGATCGCCTATGTGTTCTTCGGCATTTTCGCGCTGGTCGGGATCATCGCCACCTACTTCATGACCTGGAAGCCGACGATGCTGATCCTCGCTGCCAAGGGCTGGGAGGAGACGACCTGCGTGATCACCTCCAGTGAGGTGGCGGTCAACAGAGGCAGTGACTCCACCACCTATCGGGTCGACATCCGCTACACCTACGAGGCAGAGTGGGGTGAGACCTACCAAGGCGATCGCTACGACTTTAGCCTCGGCTCGTCCAGCGGCTACGAATCCAAGGCCCGGGTGGTCGAGGCTCACCCACCGGGCAGCGAGGTGACTTGCTACGTCGATCCGCAAAACCCTTCGAACGCGGTGATCAACCGCGACGCCGGCCTGTTCCTGCTGTGGGGACTGTTTCCTCTTCCGTTTCTGCTGGTCGGCCTCGGTGGTCTGGCTTTCCTGGCGTCTGGCGGCTGGCTTCAGAAAAAGGCCGGGAGCCGGCTCGAAACATCGGATGCCGAGCCGTTCTCCGTCTCCGAGGCCCCCACCTATGGCGCCCTCGAGCTGGAGGCGGCAGCTTCTCCGACCGCGAAGCTGGTGGGTATGGGTTGCTTTGCCCTGATCTGGAATGGGGTCATCAGCGTCTTTGTTTTCGGAGTGATCCTGCCCAGCTTTCGGCAGGAAGATCCCGAATGGTTCCTCACGATCTTCATGATTCCCTTTGTGCTGGTCGGGCTCGGAACCATCGGCGGCGTGGTCTACCAATTTCTGGCCACCTTCAACCCTCGCCCCCGCCTCAGGCTGGCCGAAGGCCACCTGACCCCCGGCGGAGACAGCTCACTCTCCTGGGAGTTCAGCGGCCAGGCGAGCCGCCTGCAGAACCTCACCCTCGAGCTTGAAGGGCGAGAGTCCGCGCGCTACCGGCGTGGCACCAATACCTACACCGATCACCACGTCTTCTTCACCCAGCAGCTGGCGTCCGAAGAAGGACGTTTTGGCGCCATTGCCCGCGGTAGCACGACTCTTGAGATTCCGCGCCGCACAATGCCTTCCTTCGAAGCGCCCAACAATCAGATCGAGTGGCGCATCAAGGTCCACGGAGACATCCCCTTCTGGCCCGACGTCAACGACTCCTTCCCGATCAAGGTCTATCCCGGTGAAGGGGACAGCTGATGATTCGGATCCATCTGCAAGAACAGGCGCTCGAGCCGGGCTCCGAGCTCGAAGGGCGCGTCGAATGGGTGGCTGAACGCGAGTCCATCGAGTCGGTGAGCATCTCGCTCCTGTGGTACACCGAAGGCAAAGGAACCGAGGACGTCGAAGTCGTTCAGCACAGGCAAGTGAGCCGGCCTTCAATGCAGGGAGACCACGATTTCTCCTTTCGCTTGCCCGATTTCCCGTGGAGCTTCTCGGGGACTCTGATCTCCCTGGTGTGGGCGGTCGAAGCCAGCCTCGAGCCCGACGGCGCGGTCGAGCGAGTCACTCTGGTGTCGGCGCCGGAAGCGCGGGAAGTGGAGATTTGAATTCTCAGCGTTTAGCACGACAGCTTCCCCGGCCAGCCCCAGCCCGGGCAAATCCGTTCCGGGTCAGCCGGGTCCTGACGCTACGTTACCGGCTGAACGAGGGCTGGGAGCGGCTCCTCGAACGCCTGGCCGGGCTCGACTATCGCGCCGCCCTGGTCGGGCCGGAAGGCAGCGGCAAGACCACCCTGCTCGAAGATCTCGAAGAATACCTGGAGGCAGAGGGCTGGACGATCCACCGCCTGCGCTTGAACCGTGAGCATCGGCACCTGGCCGACGAAGACTGGCGACACCTCGAGCGCCTCGGGCCCCGGGACCTGGTCACCCTCGACGGCCTCGAGCAGCTTCGATGGTGGAGCTGGCGACGCCTCGAGCGCCTCGGTCGGCGAGCCGGCGGGATCGTCGCGACCAGCCACCGACCGGGGCGTCTGCCGGTGCTGCGTCACCACCGAACCGACCCGCGATTGCTCGAAGACCTGGTCGCCGAGCTCATTGGCGAGAAGAGCGCGCGATCCCTGCGGTCGGAGCTCGAGCGCCTATACGCGGCTCATCACGGCAACCTCCGGGACTGCCTGAGATCTCTCTACGATCGCTGGGCGCGAGATGCGTTCGCTCATACGAATCAGGTATAGTCCAGACGTCATGTCGACGCCCCTGATTGCCCAGCGCCGCCGGTGGTATCTCACCGTCTCCGTGCTGATTCTGATCGCTGGACTGCAACTCGCGGCGATACCGCCGGAGCTGTTCGCCGATCCGGGCGTCTGCTTCATGGATTGCAACTCCACCGGCAAAGACTGCTGCTGCAAGCAACTCGCCGGTCTGGAGGCGGTCGAGCCGCACGCTCCGGAGGCGGCTTCCCATGGCCGTATTTCCTTGTCGCGAGACTCCTGTCGCGAGCTGTGCGCGGGCTTCGCCGGCAAAGCCCCCAGCGACGCCGCGTCGTTCCTCGCCACGGCTCGCCATGGTCTGACACGGTCAGTGGACAAAGATGGCGTCACGCGGTGGTACGCGTCGTCCAGGCTCCGGAATCATTCCGATCCGTCGACTCTGCCCCGTCCGCCGCCGGCTCTATGCGACTCTGACTGGATTTGAAGCCAGCGGTCCCGAAGACCGCTAGCGGATGACGCGATCTGCGCGAGTGCCCCTGCCTGGGGCGTGCGCTCTATCGGCCCATGCCGCCCGCGTCGACATCGAACTCGAGGGACAAGCCGTCCCCTGAGGACGTTCATCACTCAGAACGCAACGTGCCGTGAATCAGCACATGATGCAGGGAGGTCTCCTTTGAGGCACGCCTCCGGCATCCGCTCATGGCCTGGACATCAGACTTTCGAACGGATTCGACTCATGACCCTCAAAAGACAACTCCCGTTTTCGCGCCCCAGATACAGCTTGACGCTACCAACACTGCTTCTGTTCGGCTTGCCGGCCCTCGCCCAGGCCGAGACCCTCACCGGTCGCGTCATGGATCCCCAGAATCGGCCGGTGGCCGATGCTTCGATCGTGCTCAGCTGCCCGGCTCTTGAGGCGCCACTGCGCTCGACCTCCGATGCCAACGGCGCCTTCCGCCTCGAGGCATCGTCGACCGAAGACTGCACTTTGACGACCGAAGCCCAAGGCTTCGACCGCCATCGTTCGACGCTCACCGGAGCTTCCGACATCACCGTCAGACTCGAGCTCTCGACGATCCGCAACGAGATCCTGGTCACTTCCGCGCTGCCCGAGCTGGCGACCGAGCGCCGCATGTCCGGCGAGGAAATCTCGAGCTCCGGCGCCAACGACCTCGCCGAGTTCTTCCGCGGTGTCGAGGGCATGTCGGCGGTGCGCCGTGGCCCGCTCAACCTCGAGCCGACCATTCGCGGCCTGCAAGAAGATCAAGTCGGCATGTTTGTCGACGGCACCCGCACCTTCGCCGCCGGGCCAGGGCGCATGGACTCCAACATCAGCCATATCGGCACCCACGCGACCCAGAACGTGCGAGTCGTCAAGGGACCCTACGCCCTGGCCTGGGGCTCCGGCACCCTCTCGGCGCTGGAGATCGACACCCTGCGCCCCGAGTTCACAGGCGGGGGCATGAGCTGGAACGGCACCGCCGGCCTGACCTATGGCGACAATGCCGGCAACACCGACGGTCACCTCGGCGTCTGGGGCTCAAGCGACAGGTTTCGCCTCTATCTGAGCGGCGGGCAACGTGAAGGCGACGACTACGAAGACGGTGACGGCAACGTGGTTCCGGCCGACTATGAGTCCACCGAGACCCGCTGGCGCTTCGGTTTCCGCCCCCGGGAGGCGCTGCTCCTGGAGTACAGCGGTGGCTACCAGGAGCAAAACGACATCGACTACCCGGGCCGGCTGCTCGACGCCACCTACTTCTATGCTCGCTCCCACGTGCTGGAGCTCACCTGGAACGGCGACGGCGCGGTCTCCGAAGTCTACGGCCAGATCTACGCCAATCACAAAGACCACCTGATGAACAACGACGAGAAGCCCACCGCCCGGGACATGCCGGGGCGCATCCCGCCGTTTGCCCTCAACGTCACCCTGCCCACCGAGTCGAACACTCAGGGTGGCCGCTTCAAGATCTCATGGGATCGTGACGATGTGGACTGGAGCTTCGGCGCCGACTATTACCGGGTCGAGCAGACCGCCTCGCGCACCATCTCCCGGCGCTCGAACGGCTTTGTACTGTTCAACGACATCGTGTGGCCGGACGCTGAAATCGAAAACCTCGGTGCCTGGGGGCAGGCGGTCTGGGGCGGCGACGGTTATCGCGTCGGCGCCACCCTGCGCTTCGACGACGTCGACGCCAGCGCCGACAACCTCTCGGCCTTCTACCTCGCCAACACCTCGGGCTCGCCGGATCAGAGCGAGAGTCACTTCTCAGCCGCCATCAGCTCCACCTACGACGTCGGTGAGCACTGGTCGATCAGCCTCGGCGCCGGCCGCGCGGTGCGCACCCCCACCGTCCTCGAGCGCTACTCCGATCGCTTCCCGGCGACCAAGTTCCAGCTCGCCGCCGAATTCATGGGCAATCCCACACTCGACCCGGAACAGAGCCTCGAGCTCAACTTCGGCGCCCACGGCACCGTGGGCGACCTACTGATCGAGGTCGATGCCTTCTATCGGCAAATCGACGACTACATCACCGTCGTCGCCGACCCCACCCTCTCCAAGCGTCTACCGCTCAGCCCGCCGGTGGTGTTTCGCTACGTCAACGGCAGCGAGGCCACTTTCTACGGTGGCGAGCTGCTGTTGCAACAGCGCTTGAACGACCGCGTCTCCTGGCGTGGCTCGCTAGCCTACGTTCGGGGTGAGGATGAAGAGCTGGACGAGCCGGTGCTCGGCGTCGCGCCGCTGAGGGGCGAGGTCGGGATCCGCGTCACCGCGCTCGAGAGTCGTCTATGGATCGACTTCGCCACCCGCTTCGCCGACCGCCAGGACCGGGTGGCGACCACCCGATTCGAGCAAGAGACGCCGGGCTGGGTCACCTACAACCTCTCCGCCGGCTACGAGCTATCCCGCGGCTTCAAGCTGACGGCGGCGATCGACAACCTCACCGACCACGCCTACGCCGAGCACCTCAACTCACCGAATCCGTTCACCCGCACGCGGATCCAGGAGATCGGGCGCAACGTCAGACTGGGGCTATCGGTGGATTTTTAGCCGAAGTTCACGACCTCGAGGGGGCGTCGAGGGGCAACACAATCTGCACCTCGACGCCACCCGGCGCTTTCTCGGCGCGTATCGATCCGTTATGGACCGCCACGGCGCGACGGGCGATCGCCAGCCCCAGGCCAAAGCCAGCGGACGTGCGACCGCGCTTGAAGGGTTCGAACAGTGACTCCAGCTCCTCTTCGCTGAGGCCTTCGCCTTGGTCTCGGACTCGCACAACGACCTGATCATCTCGCGACGCATCGAGATGAATCTCGATGCGATCCGATCCTGCCGCGTGCTGAAGCGCGTTGCGGACGACGTTTTCGATCGCCCGGTGCAGGAGCTCGGCATTGCCACGCATCACCAGCTCCTCGCGATCGGGTAGCTGGAGGGTGACCTCGATTCCGACCGCTGCTGCCTCAAAGGCGACGTCGTCGCGGATCACCCGCAAGAGCTCGAACAGGTCGAAGTAGTCGTCGAGGGTCGCGCTGCCGTCGCCCTCGAGCCGCGCCAAGGTCAGCACCTCTCCGATCAGGCGATCGAGCCTCTGGCACTCCCGGTCGATTCGCTCCAGCGCTTCACCCGTGCGCTCGGGCCGACGTCGGGCGAGATCAGAAGCGACGCTCAAACGCGCGAGGGGCGAACGGATCTCGTGGGAGACGTCATGGAGCAGCTGCCGTTGGGCTCCGATCGACCGGGCGAGACGACGCGCCATCCCCTCGAAATGACGCCCGAGATCGCCGATCTCGTCCCGGCGGCGGGTGATGCTGGGATCGACCGTGGCGACATGCCCTTCGGTAAACGAATCGAAGGCCGCCTTGAGCCCCGCGATCGGACGCGTCCAGGACGCGGTGAGACCGCCCGCGAGCAACAAGCCAGCCACCGCGAAGACGATACCGAGCAGCCAGGGCCATTCGAGGAACCAGCTGAAGGGCGATTGATCCTCCGGACCCTCGCCCTCCGGATAGTAGATGACGTAAACCTGACCCTCAGGATCCGTGATCCTCTTCACCGGCGCCGGCTCGACGGTTTCGACCGCCAGCGATCTTGCCAGCTCGAGCGTCGCGGGCTCCACCTCGCGTCCCAGCATGTCCCGGCCCTGCTCGTCGACGACGTAGGGAGGTTCTCCGCGGACCCAGCTCTCGGTCAGCCGCTGAAACACTGCCTGCCCGCCGAGCTTCACATTGGTCGCCGCGATCTGCACGCCCACTCCGGACGGCAGTGCCTGGCTGATGGCCGAACGCGGCAAAAAACGAGCCCAGGAATCGAGGGCAAAGGCGCCGAACAGCGCCAGACTGAGCAGAGCCCAGGACAGGAAATAACCGCCGAGGATCCTCCAGAAGAGCGGCATTATTCCGGCTCGGCGACCAGCTGGTAGCCCAGGCCGCGAACCGTCTGGATCGGCGAACGGCCGTCGGCGAGCTCTCCCAGCTTGGCCCGCAGATGGCTCAGGTGCACGTCGATCGAACGGTCATAGCGGGTCAGCTTGCGCCCGAGCGCACGCTCGGACAAGTCCTCCTTCGAGACCACGCGCCCCACCCGGCGAATGAGCTGCTCCAGGAGGTTGAACTCGGTGCTGGTAAGATCGAGGGTAACACCGCGCCAGGTGGCCCTGCGCGCGGCGGGCTCGACGAGCAGCGCCCCGGTTCGCAAGTCGCCGACCGCTTCGGAATCACCGCCGGCGTTCACCCGGCGCAGAATGGCGCGCAGCCGGGCGACCAGCTCCCGCGGCGTACACGGCTTGGTGACGTAGTCGTCCGCGCCCAGCTCGAGACCGACGATGCGATCGATGTCGTCGCCGCGGGCGGTCAGCATGAGAATCGGCACGTCGCTCGATCGTCGAATCTGCCGCAGGGTCTCGACCCCGCCCATGCCCGGCATCATGACGTCGAGCACCACGATGTCGGGCCGTGATCCGGTCTTGTCGCTTCGCGACCCGGCTTTGTCGCTTCGCGACCCGGTTTTGTCGCTTCGCGACCCGGCTTTGTCGCTCCGCGACCCGGCTAGAGCCTCGACGCCGCTCTCGCCATCGTAGGCCAGCGCCACGTCGAAGCCCTCGGCCTCGAGGACTTCCTGGTGAAGGGCGCAGAGCTCAAGGTCGTCGTCGATGAGAAGTACGCGTGCCATGGCCAAAAGGGTAGATCCGATTTCTTCTCGGGAGCAACGAGTTTGCGATTCCTTTCCGACCTTTACTCAACTTTACTCAGGCATAACCGCAGCTAGCACGCACCTCGCTTACTCTGAAGTCGACGCTGTTCTTGCCCACTAACCGGCTCAGGGCGGCGTCTCAACTCTACTCCAAGGAACACTCTGCCTCAGGAGGCTCCGATGTCCGATAACACCCTGAATCCGAACGAGATTGATCAACTGCTCGAAACCAAACCCCGCCGGCGCAAGGGTCTGATCGTCGCGGGACTGCTCGGCTGCATAGCCCTCGTGATGGCCCTGCTCGCCAGTCCGAAGAGCTCCGGGACCCAAGCCTACGAAACCGTGGCGATCGAGCGACGAGACCTGGTCGCCACCGTCTCCGCCACCGGCAAGCTGGAGCCGACCGACCAGGTCGACGTCGGCAGCGAAATTTCCGGCATCGTGGCCAAGGTGCTGGTAGAGACCAACGACCGAGTCGCCAGGGGGGAGATCCTGGCCGTGCTCGACACCACGAAGCTCGAACAGCAGACGGAGAGAAGTCGTGCAGCTCTGCTCTCTGCCGAAGCCACCCTGCGGCAATCGCAAGCGACCCAGGCCGAGGCCGAGGCCGACCTGATTCGCTTCGAGGAGGCCCACCGTCGCTCGGACGGCCTGATTCTTTCCAAGTCGGAGCTCGACGGCATCCGCGCGGCCAAGCATCGCGCCGACGCGGCGGTGAAGGTGGCAGAGGCCGGCATGGCGGAGGCGAAGGCCAGCCTGATGGCGGGCGAGATCGATCTGGAAAAGAGCGTGATCCGCTCCCCCATCGACGGCGTCGTGCTCGATCGTCGGGTCGAGCCGGGCCAGACCGTAGCCGCTTCCTTCCAGGCGCCCATCCTGTTCACGATCGGCCAGGATCTGCGCCGCATGGACCTGACGGTCTATGTTTCGGAGGCGGACGTCGGCCGGGTCGAAGCAGGCCAGACCGCCTCCTTCACGGTCGACGCCTGGCCCGAGTCGGAATTCGAGGCCGTGGTGAGAAAGGTCAGCTTCGGCTCGCTGACGATCGAAAACGTCGTCAGCTACGAGGCCGAGCTCGAGGTCGCCAACGAAGACCTGAAGCTGAGGCCGGGGATGACCGCCACCGCCAATCTCCGGGTCGCCGAACGCCAGGGCGTGCTGGTGGTGTCCAACGCCGCGCTGCGCTTTCGTCCCCCCGCCGCGGAGAGCCCCTCGCGGGGATTCTCCCTGCTCCCGCAACCCCCGGATTTGACACAAAACGCCTCGCGGGACGCCGGCGCCGCCGTCCATGTCCTGAGGGAGGGCGGTCTCACCCGAGTCGCCGTGGATGAGGGCCTGAGCGACGGCCAGTGGACCGAGGTGAGCGCCCCGGACCTCAGCGCGGGCGAGGAAGTGGTGGTCGAGATTCTGGGGAGGGCGTCATGACTCCTGGAAACTCCCTCATCCAGCTGCGCGACGTCACCAAGACCTACGGCAGCGGCAGCGCCGCTTTTCGAGCGCTCAAGGGCGTCGACCTGGACATCGAAGCCGGCGAGTTCGTCGCCATCATGGGCGCGAGCGGCTCGGGCAAGTCGACCCTGATGAACATCCTGGGCTGCCTCGACTCACCCACATCCGGCCGCTACCTCTTCGGCGGGCGAGCCGTCGAGGGACTGTCCCCTGAACAGCGCGCTCTGATCCGCCGGCACTACCTTGGCTTCATCTTTCAGGGCTTCAACCTGCTGGCTCGCACCAGCGCGCTCGAGAACGTCGAGCTGCCCCTGCTCTATCGCGGCATGCGTCGCGCTGAGCGCCGCACGCGGGCCCGCGAGGCGCTGTCCGCCGTCGGGCTCCTGCCGTGGCAGGGCCATAGCTCGAACGAGCTCTCCGGCGGCCAGCAGCAGCGGGTGGCGGTGGCCCGCGCCATCGCCACCGATCCGCGGGTCCTATTCGCGGACGAGCCGACCGGAAACCTCGACTCGAAGGCCAGCCGGGAGGTCATCGAGCTGATCGTGCGGCTCAATAGAGACCAGGGCATCACGGTGGTGATGGTCACCCATGAGGCCGAGATGGCGAAATATGCAAAGCGCATCGTCACCGTTCACGACGGCCTGATCACACGGGACGTCCGCCACGACGCCCGGCGCCCAAGAATGGAGGTGGCCTGATGCTTTTCAACGCTCTCGCGATCGCCGTCAAAGAGATCCGCCGCAACCTGCTGCGCGGCTTCCTCACGGTGCTCGGTGTGGTGATCGGCGTCGCCGCGGTGATCGTCATGGTCAGCCTCGGTCAAGGCGCCACCGAATCGGTGACGTCGCAGGTCGAGAGCCTGGGCAGCAACCTGGTGATGGCGATTCCGGGACGGAGCATGGGGCCTGGCGGCGCGTCGGCTCCTAACTTCCGGCAATCGGACGCCGAGGCGATCGCCGACAGCGTCGCCGGCGCCCGGGCCGTCGCCCCGGTGCGGATCCTGGGGCTTAACGCGGTCTACCTGCAGGAAGACTGGTCGACCCAGGCGGTCGGAACCACCGAGGACTATTTCTCCGTCGCCGGATGGACCTTCGCCGAGGGTCGCGCCTTCACCGAAGCGGAAGTCCTGGGCGCCCGACCGGTCTGCGTTCTCGGCGCGACCCTGGTCGATGAGCTTTTTGCCCAGCAGGAGCCCCTGGGCGCCCGCATTCGGCTCAAGAACATGTCGTGCGAGGTTGTGGGGACTCTCGAGAGCAAGGGCCAGGGTGCCATGGGCCAGGATCAGGACAGCGTCGTGGTACTGCCGCTCACCACCCTGCAGCGCCGGCTGGCCGGACGCCTGGGCAGCCGCGACGTCGACCGAATGATGATCTCGGTGAGCGACGGCGTCTCGCCGGATCGCGTGGTCCGTGACGCCGCGGAGATCCTGCGCGAGCGGCGAGGGATTCGGGCTGGCGAAGACGACGACTTCAGCGTTCTCGACACCAAGGAAATCGCCGACGCGCTCAGCTCGACGACGCGAATCCTCACCCTGCTTCTAGGGGCGGTGGCCGCGGTCAGCCTGCTGGTGGGCGGCATCGGCATCATGAACATCATGCTGGTCTCGGTCACCGAGCGGACCCGCGAGATCGGGATCCGCATGTCGATCGGAGCCTTGCCCCGGGAAGTGCTGCTGCAATTCCTGGTGGAGGCCCTCGTGCTCTCGCTGGTCGGCGGACTGGTCGGCATCGTGCTGGCCCTGGCCGGCAGCTACACCCTCGCCCAGGCCATGGGCATTCCGTTCATCTTCGACCCTGAGATCAACCTCGTCGCCTTCGCCTTCTCCGCGGCTGTCGGCGTGGTATTCGGTTTCGCGCCGGCCCGCCGCGCGGCCCAGCTCGATCCCATTGACGCTCTGCGCTTCGAGTGAACCCTCGCCCGGGGCACCGGGCACTCCCAAACCAAAAGGAATCAATATGAGATATGCATACCTGCCACTGGCCGTGGCCCTCTGCACGGCATTGGCCGCCGGGGCCAGCGTTACGTATGCCGACGCCACGGACAACACCCCGGACAACGTCACGAACCGCCCCGTATTCGGCCGCGGCGACCGCTACTGCGAGATTTTGCTAGTGCGCCTGAAAGGTATGGCCTTCAAGGCGGAGGTCTGGGGCACCCAGGGGCTCAACGACTGCCCCGCCCCGAGTTGGCAGACACTCGACACCAAGGCCGTCAAGTCCAAGACAGGCGCTCTCGCCGTCAGGCCGAACGGTCCCCGCATCTTCTTGCCCAACTCAGTCACGGGTTCGCTTCCCTCCGCGAGGCAGAGGAGATTCGGCGAGCTCGAGATGCGCATGCTGGCGACCCTCAAGGTCAACCCGAGGCAGGGCAGAGCCCCCTACAGCGAACGAACCGTCCAGCGGAAGACGACTTTCACCTTCGATCGGGGTGAGGAAATCTACGAGCTCATCTCGCCCAAGGGCAAGGTCTACGTGATGCAGTCGATGTCTCAGATCGTGGATCCCGACCTGAAGCTCGCCGACCTTTCGGCTCTGGGCTCGCGCCTGGAGTTGCCGGATGGGTGGACCTATCAAGCGCGCACCCTGAACGCGGATCTCGTCCTGACAGTGGACGGCGAAGCGATCGTCCTCCAAGACGACCTGAAGAACACCTATCAGCGCATGACCCTGCGCAAATCCCAGTCTGATTAGGCTGTAGGGTGTGCATCGCGCACCGGTGCGCAATGCGCACCCTACGCCGCCGTGGATAACTTCGGCGAATTCCTGACTCTCCAGATCAGCGCAAGACTTCGTGATAGAGGTGGTGCGGCGGCGTCGCGACGACGTAGACGGCGAGGCTCAGAATCGCTAGATCGCGGGCCGCGGTTGGCTGAATCAGGAGGATGAGGACGGCCAGCGCCAGCCAACTCGGGATCAGGAGCGGCAGAGCGGCTCGGTGCAGCGCCGCCAGCCGACGACCCAGCGACGGTTCTCGCTCGGACGCCAGCTCTCCACCGAGCGCGGCGGACTGCCGGAAGCCGTGAACCATCAGAAAGTAGGCGCCGACGGCGAGGAGCGGATCGGCAATCAGCCCTAGACCTAAGATCAAGCCGCTCTCGATCCATTCAAAAGTGCGTGGGCGTCGCATTCTTGGAGCGACCGCGCAGGGCACGAGGGCCGCGAGAGCCAAGGCCGACGCGATCGCACCGACCGGCTGCATCCAGCCCATAGCGTCGGCTGCCGGTGAGCCGATCAGTTCGCTGAGCCGGGCGAAAGGCGCCCATGCCGCTGTCGGATCGACGGCGAAAGGCACGCTCACCACCAGACCGCCGCGGCCGAAGCCCCAGCACCGCCGCAGCCAGGACGGTG
>JAAUXY010065766.1_pt1 | contig 15687 bp, 11 predicted proteins | sample 7278121 | NCBI WGS metagenome assembly JAAUXY01 (sample SAMN14350117, study PRJNA611818) | marine sediment metagenome | isolation source: surface marine sediment (1.8m) | place: French Polynesia: Moorea | collected 2018-08 | reverse complement strand
GTTCGTTCAGCCGCCGGCGGAGCGTTCGCGCTCGATCAAGATGCGGCGCAAGATCTTTCCCGAGGGCGCCTTGGGGATCTCGTCGACGAACTCCACTCGCCGAACCTTCTTGTAGGGCGCGACCCGCTCGGCGACGTAGCCCATGATCGCGTCCGGGCCGAGCCCGGCGTCGCGCAAGACGACGAACGCTTTCGGTACCTCGCCGGATTCCTCGTCGGGGCTTCCCACCACGGCCGCGTCGGCGATCCCCGGATGCGTCAGCAGCACGGCCTCGAGCTCGGCCGGCGCGACCTGATAGGCATTGTGCTTGATCAGCTCCTTGACGCGGTCGACGATGTAGAAGTAGCCGTCTTCGTCGGCGTAGCCGATATCACCGGTGCGAAACCAACCGTCTCCGTCGATGGCCGCCGCGGTGGCGTCGGGCTGCTCGAGGTAGCCTTTCATCACCTGCGGGCCGCGAATCACGATCTCGCCTTGCGCGCCGGGCCCCAGATCGTTGCCGGTCTCCAGGTCGATGATCCGAACCTCGGTATTGGGAACGCACGGCCCGATGGAGCCCGGCTTCATCAGGGTTCCGGGCACGTTGGGCGCCATGTGAGTGACCGGGCTCGTCTCGGTGAGACCGTAACCCTGGGTGACGAGACACTCGAGTCGTTGCGCCGCCTCGGTCGCGATTGACACCCCGATGGGGGCCGCACCACAGGTGATGGCACGAAGAGAGGTCAAATCGTGTGCCTTCACGGCCGGGTGCTTGGCGAGCCCGAGCACGATGGGCGGCACCAGGGGGACGTAGTTCACGCGGTACCGTTCGATCAAGGCGAGAAACTGCTCCATGTCGAATCGGGGCATGGTCACCACTGTCGCGCCGCTGCAAAGGCAACGGTTCATGATTACCAGCAGTCCGTAGATGTGAAAGAACGGTAGCACCCCGAGCGCCACGTCGCCCTCGCCGACGAGCTCGTTGTTCGTGACGCCCTCGACCTGACACAGGTTCGCCACCAGATTGTGGTGAGTCAGCATCACGCCTTTCGGAAGACCGGTCGTCCCGCTCGAGTACGGCAGCACGACGAGGTCCTCCCGGGGATCGATGTCGACGTTCCCCGTCATTTCTTCCGCCTGCAGCAGAGATCGGAACGGCGTCGCGCCGTCGGCGTCGTCGAACGCGTAGAGCGTGTGCACCGTCGTGCCGGCCGCGGCCTCGATCGCATTGCCGAGCAGCGGGCCGATGGTCAGCAGGCAGCAGGCCTCGGAGTCGCGGAGCTGCCGGTGCAGCTCACGGGCGGTGAACTGTGGATTGGCAGTGGTGACGATTCCCCCCAGCGAGGCAACGGCGTGGAAGGCCACCGCGTACTCGGGCAGGTTGGGGCTGTAGATGGCGAGGACGTCGCCCTTGGAGAAGCCGCGCTCGGCCAGTCCACCGGCCACGCGCCGCACGCCGCTGGCAAGCTCCCGATAGCTCAGCCGGCGACCACTCGGGCCGTCGACGAGCGCCGTTGCGTCGCCGAGCTCGACCGCGCGCTGCAGAACGAAGGCAGGAAGAGAGGTATCGGGAATCGATACCAGAGGATACGGACTTCGGAATATCATCCTCTCCTCCCGGCCGGCGATGCGCGAAGCGGTAGCGTCACCGGACCGCCCAAGACTACAACGGCTCGCAGAGCACGTCGAACTCGGCCACGCCCGCCGGAGCGGTCGGCCCGGGCCGGCAACCGGGGCTCTAGATGCTCTGCAACTGCAGCTCGGTGGGCTCGGCGCAGCAGTACCAGGGCTCGGAATGGTGAGGGATCGGCTGACCGAGGTCCGACGGGAGGGGGGGCGAGTCCTGGCCGAGCGCGCAGTGGGCCATGTCCCAGATCTCCGAGAACACGTCCCGGCGCGCCATCGACGCCGGCTGCGCTTCCTGGACGAACCGCTGAACCCGAGACTGCAGCGCGTCCACCCGGGGATCGCGATGAATCCAGGGATAGCCCAGGAGCTGGTCGTCGAACGGCTCGACGAGGTCGTCGAATCCCGGCAACCGAAGGAGATGGGACCCTCGGGGTACGAGGAGCCTGATGGCGAGCTGGATCGGGGGCACGCTCTCCACCAGCCGGAGCTCGACCAAGCGCCGCAGCAGCTCGACGTATCCCTGCAGCGTGATCCAGGGAGTGAAGGCCACGAACGTGGGCGCCAAGCCGATTCCGACCCGTCGCATGATGTCTACCGCATCGGAGAAGTCGCGGTTCGTGTGATTCTTGGCGAGATGCCTCAAGATCTCGTCGTCGACGCCTTCCACCGCCGACGTTACGAACAAGCACCCCGTGCGCTCGAGAAGCGGTAGCAGATCTCGATGGTCGATGATGTGCTGGATCTTGATGGTGACGTCGTAGGTCAAATGGGGGAAGTGCTCGTTCAACGCCAGGACTACCTTGCTGGCGTGCGTCGGCCCGTTCAGGAAATCGGGATCACCGAACGAGACGTGCTCGGCCCCGGCGGCCACTTGCTGGCGCACGTCCTCCAGCACGACGTCGACGGGAACGACTCGAAACCTGCCCTCGTAAACGGGCACGACCGGGCAATGCCGGCACAGATGCTTGCATCCCCGGCTCGCCTCGGCGAACCCCATGACCTTCGACGTCCCATCGGGCAGTACCAGGTGGGCATACTTCGCGAGCGGAGGCAGGCCGCTGCGATCGGGCTTGGTGAACTCGATCTTCGACCGATTGACCAAGGGCTCGGGCTGTCCCGACTCAACGGCGTCGACTCGACGCAGCCGCTTGGCCAGCGACAACAGACCCGGCTCGAACTCACCGCCCAGAACCGTTCCCACGCCGAGGGAGCGAAACAATGCTTCGTTCATCGGCGCGTACAGGCCGTATACGCACAGCTCGGCCGAGGGCGCCAGGTTCTTGATCTTGGGAAGTGCCTCTACGGCGATGCGGGTGGCAGTGTGCATCGCCACGTAGATCGCGACCAGATCGGACCGTGCCAACGGCTGGGACGAGAGGCTCTGCAGCGACAGATCCACGCAGTCGACGTCGAACCCCGCGTCGCGGAGCCAGGCAGCGGGCTCGGCCAGCCCAAACGGCTGCCGACCCAGCTCGTACGGGTTGATCAGCGTTACGTGCATTGCCAGGAGCGCACAACCATGGCCGGACAATCTTCGGCCGGGCGCAGCCCGAGGACTCTCGCCGCGAGCTTGTCCCGCGCGCCGAGTGTAACGACAATGGAGCCGATTATCGAGATTGTCGCGCACCTGAGCCGGGCGCTTTCGCACGCGGTGACGGCGCGCGCCGGTTTCCCTTGTTCCTAGGAGCGCACGCCAATGTCCTCGACACGAGCTGAGACGGCCACGGTGGAAGGGCAGCTTCCCTGGCAGTGGGAGGAGCCGCAGTGGCGGGCGATAGTGGACAAGGTGCGTGCAGGTCGATCCTTGAAACCGGAGCGCTGGAAGGACGGGGCGCGCGTCGCAGTTGCGCTCTCTTTCGATTCCGATCACGAATCGACGACGCTGCGCTGGGGAGAGGCCTCGCCCGGCAAGCTCTCCCAGGGCCAATACGGAAATCGCGCCGGGGTGCCGCGGATTCGTCGGCTGCTCGCTCGCTACGGCATCCGGGCCAGCTTTTTCGTGCCCGCCGTGGTCGCGATGCTTCACCCCGACGAGCAGCGGGCGCTGGCCGACGAGGGACACGAGATCGGCATACACGGGTGGATTCACGAGCTCAACAGCAAGCTGTCGTACGAGGACGAGCGGGACCTGCAGATGCGCGCGGCCGACACGCTGGAGCGCGTAGCGGGCGTGAGACCGGTCGGCATTCGCACGCCGTCTTGGGACTTCAGCCCCCACACCCTGGCGATCAGCCGCGAAATGGAGCTGTTGTACGACTCTTCGTTGATGGCCGACGACGAGCCGTACGAGATACTCGAAGACGGTGAGGCCACGGGCATGGTCGAGCTGCCGGTAGAGTGGATTCGAGACGATGCGGTCTACTTCAACATGGAGCGCTTCTCCGCGCTCCGACCGTACACCCCGCTCTCGGCGGTGCTGGAGATCTTCCAGGCCGAGTTCGACGGCGCGAAGGAGGAGTCGGGGCTGTTCCTGCTCACCATGCACCCGCACATCATCGGCCATCGATCGCGAATGGCGATGCTCGAGGAGCTCATACAGTACATGCGCGGTCATGACGGGGTGTGGTTCGCGACCCACGCCGAGATCGCGCAGTTCTGCCTCGACCACGCATGATGCACGACCCACGGAGCCGAAAGCCGATCCCGGTTTCAGTCGACGCAACGCAATGGAGCGAGCACCATGAGCCGAGAAGCCGTGATCGAGCGCCTCGAGCGAGAATTCGACCAGGGCCAGTACTACGAAGAGCTGGCCCGCCGCGTCGCCATCCCCACCGAGAGCCAGGTACCGGAGAGCTTTCCCCACCTGCACCGGTATCTCGACGAGGAGATTGGCCCCGAGCTCGAAGCCATGGGCTACGAGATCACCATCCACGACAACCCGGAGCCGGGTGGGGGGCCGTTCCTGATCGGGCGGCGGCTCGAGGATCCGGCCTTGCCGACCGTGCTAACCTACGGTCACGGCGACGTGGTTCGTGGGCTCGAAGGACACTGGCGAGACGCCCGAGACCCCTGGACACTCGACATCGCCGGCGAGCGCGTCTACGGCCGCGGTGTAGTCGACAACAAGGGACAGCACACGATCAACATGCGTGCGCTGCGGGCGGTGATCGAGACGCGCGGGCGGCTCGGCTTCAACTCGGTGTTCATGATGGAGACCAGCGAGGAGATCGGCTCGCCCGGCATCCACGAGTTCTGTCGCCGGGAACGCGAGCAGCTGGCGGCGGATTTGCTCATCGCCTCCGATGGACCACGCCTATCGCCGGATGAGCCCACGCTGTTCATGGGCACGCGTGGCGCGCTCAATCTGGACCTGGTGTTGAACCTGCGCGAGAACGGGCATCACTCGGGAAACTGGGGCGGCCTGCTCGCGAACCCCGGTGTCATACTGGCCAACGCGCTCGCTACCATCGTCGACGAGCGCGGACACGTCAAAGTGCGTGAGCTCGTGCCCGAGCACATGCCGAACTCCGTGCGCGCCGCCCTGGCCGGCGTGGAGATAGATCCGGGCGAAGGCGGGCCCGAGATCGATCCCGAGTGGGGCGAGCCGGGACTCACTCCAGCGGAGAAGGTGTTCGGCTGGAACACGTTCGAGGTGCTTGCGTTCACGACCGGCAACCCCGACAACCCGGTCAACGCGGTACCACCGAACGCGCGCGCCCATTGTCAGATTCGCTACACCGTGGACCGCGACCGAGAGTCCTTCATTCCCGCGATTCGCAGCCACCTCCAGGCGCACGGCTACGAAGGCATCGAGGTCCACGGTGCCGAGGGCCGAACCGCGTGGGCCGCGACGCGGCTCGACCCGGACCACCCGTGGGTAGCGTGGACGGCGGCCTCGATCGAGCGCACCCTGGGTCGCGCGCCCGTGCGCCTCCCCAACCTCGGCGGCTCGCTGCCCAACGACGCCTTCGCGCACATCCTGGAGCTGCCCACCATCTACGTGCCGCACTCCTACGCGGGCTGCTCACAGCACGCGCCGAACGAGCACGGGCTCGCCCCGTTGTTCCGCGAGGGACTGGCCATGATGGGTGGTATCTTCTACGACCTCGGGGAGGGAACGTTGCCGAATCTCCAGGCGCGAGCGGATACCGTTGCCCGCTAGACAGGCTCAGCGGCCAGAGCGGGGCGCAGCAGCACGCTCAGGGGCACCGGCAACAGCACCACGAACGCCATTGCCAACATCACCGCGGTCAGTCCGAACTCGTCCCCGATGACCCCGAAGCCAATCGGCCCGACTACGGAGGCCACGCTGGAAACCGAGTAGATCGTCGCAAAGCCACGTGACTGCCGCTCACGATGAATGAGATCGACCACGGTCGCATAGGTAATCGACGACGAGCCTTGCAGGACCATACCGAGCACCGGCAGCAAGGCGTACGCGACCAAGGTCGGCGACAGAAGGATGGCAATGATGCCTGCTGCCGTCAGGCACTCTGCTGCCACCAGCGACCGGATCACGCCGACCCGTTCCGCCAATAGTCCGCAACCGAACTTACCGAAGATCCCACCGGCCAACGTCAGCACGACAGCAAAGGCGGCGAGGCTCGTCGGTACTTGCTTTTCGATCATCAGAAACGCGAGGTAGGTCAGGAAGCTGCCCTGCACTGCGATGTCCAGGAACACGATCACCATGAGGGCGGCAAACCCTTTGCGGTCACGAATGCCCCAATCACCGGCTCGATGCGGGCTCGGCCCTTTCGCCCTGCGACCCGGCCTACCGCCCACCCCTAGTCGCTGCAGTGTCACGAGCAGCAAACCACCCGCTACCAGAGCGGTCACGCCGAATCCGAGGGAGACACCCTGCCAGGCGACCCCCATGCCGACCGCGAGACTGAAGCAGCCCGTGAAGGCCAGCTTGCCGACGTCGCCGCTGGAGTTGTAGACGCCGAGCGCCGTGCGGCGCCCCGAAGTTCGGAACGTCTCGCTAATGATGGAAGAAGAGAGCGCGTGCTGAAACGCCGCCCCGAGCCCCGTGACGAACAGGCATATAAAGACCACCGTGAACGTGCTCGCACCGGCGAGCGCCGAGTAGCCGAAACCAGCGCACAGCAATCCGAACACCAGCAGTGAGCGCTGGCCGAACCGCTCCGAGAGCATGCCCGAGGGTATCTCTAACATCCCCATCGCGGCGTTGTTGGCGGCCCGGATGACCCCGACCTGCGCGTAGCTGAGACCCAGGGCCTGGGCGAGGACCGGGAGGAGAACGTACAGGGTGGCGCCCAGACCATCCTGCACGCCGTGGACGCCACAACACGCGGCAAGCGTGAGGCGAGATCTGCGGTGCATTGCTTGCACGGTGGGTCCGGATTCCAGCACGGTAGTCGCGTGCAGCACGTCAGAGGTGCCGCAAACCTTCGTACTCGAGCTTTCGAATTTCACCATAGGCGAGCGAAAGGCTCGCGACGACGAAGACGGTAAGCAGCGTATCGAGCGCGCTCCCTAGAAAATGGCCGCCCGGGAGCGTGCGCAGCAACGCAGCGGGAACTGCAATGAGAGCTGGCATGAGCCGTACTATACACACAACTAGAGCTACATGATGTCTGGTCATCCTCCACGAGAGCCTCATCGTGGCACCCTCGTCAATCGCAGATGCCGGAAACACCAACGACAGCCTGCTGAAGGTGTAAAGGGCCAAGAGCAACCCTACGGGCATGCCAACGGGTCCCAGAGTCCAGGCGGGCAGGCAGAATAGAGTGGTCGCCATGAGCGTCAGTACGACGACATGGATGGCGAAATAGGCTTCTCTCGCTGTCCACCGGCGCAGACCCCGTTCCGGCACGGCACCCTCGCTCAGGAGAATTACTCGGTGGATGGTAATCGCGAATAGCGTGAATATCGGTACCTTCGTGACGAGCAACAAGAGGCCGACGAAGGGTGAGGTTTCGCATGAGCCGAAGGCGTCGACTACGACGAGAATGACGAAGGGAACGAGCAGCGCTCGTGTCCGAGTGAGAAAGTTGCAAATTCGATCGCCCGAGGTTTCAGCTCGTTCCAAGTTTCGCAGGCGCATTCTGTCTGACCGACATGGCACGGAGGCCCGCGCTCGGTAACGGCGTGAACGCACGGTAGCTGAATAGCACTCGGGTACTTCGTCGGCGCGGCGATCGACCCGCGTCTCCCGTCGCGGGCCGGTCGCTAGCCCGCGCGTCCGGCGGCACATGACCTCGGTTCGGTGGAGCCACCGGGCGGCACCAGGTGACGCAGTCAGCTGGCCACGGATCTCTGTGACGGCGTGCTATAGGGTCAGGCGGTAATCGACTCAGAGCCCCTCGAAGTCGGGGCGCACCGGCGCGTCCAACCGGGCGGAATCGAGCACGGCGAGCGCGCAGGCCAGGGACCGGGCCGCGTCACGGGGGGACACCACTGGCTCCGCGACGCCGCGGGCCATGGCGCACAGGTTGGCAATCTGGCGCTCGAGCGGCGTGCCGGTAGCGCCCTCGAGCTGCTCGGATTCGAGCGTGTCGAACCACGTGCCGCCCTCGCCGGCCGGATAGCGCCAGAGCTTCATCTGCGGAAACGCGAGCGATGCGCTCGTGCCGAGGAAGTGGTAGCAGCTCTCGGCGTGGATCGGGAACATCGTGTACTCACCCGACGTCACCTCCCAGGCCCACGGTGACGCGACGCGGTCGCAGCCGAGGATCGTGCCCACCGCGCCGCTCTCGAAGTCGAGCAGCACCGAAACCGTGTCTTCGACCGCGAGGTTGCGCAGATCGGACCGAGTACGCGCGTAAACGCTCGTAATCTCACCACAAATGCATCGCAGCGCATCGATGTCATGGATGAGATTCGTGAGCACGGGCCCGGCCCCGGGACGGGTATGCCAGTCGATGTCGAAGTAGCCGTCGTGCTTGTTCAGCGCCCACATCACGTTGACGCCGACGAATCGGCCGAGCGTACCCTCGCGTACGACAGCGCGCGCACGATCGACCAGCGGGTTGTGACGGCGGTGATGTCCCACGCCGATACGTACGTCGTACTTCTCTTCCAGCGCGACGATCTCGCGAGCCTCTTCGAGCGTGCTGGCGATGGGCTTCTCCACCAGCACGGGTATACGGCGCTCTGCGAGCAGGCGCGTAACCGCGAGGTGGGTCTGGGTGGGTGTGGCGACAATGGCCGCGTCGGCGCCAACCTCGTCGAGCACCGGGTCGAGACTGGCGTGATAGGCCGCATCGAGTTCAGCCGCGAGGTCCGCACGCGTGGGATCCGGATCACAGATAGCAACCAATCGACAATCGTCCACAGCCGCCGCCGCGCGGGCATGCATCGCTCCGATCACGCCCCCGCCAATGACCGCCAGCCTGAGCGCCGCCATGCTCGATGCTCCTTAGACCGCCCGAGCCCCTCGCTCGGAATGGAGCGAGTATATTCGAGCAAATCGGCCTCCACCGAAGTTTCGCGACCCTTCACGACGCCTTGTTTCCCAGATCTGGACCGACTACACGTGATCTCGAGGGCAAAGCGAAGATAAGATGCTCCGCGAAGATAAGATGCTCCCAGGCCGCGAGGGGCCGGCACCGCAGTTCAGGAGAGGAAGACAATGAGCTTTGGATTGCTGATTCGAAACGCCACGGTCGTAGACGGATCGGGCGGACCTCGCTTTCAGGCCGACGTCGGGGTTCGGGACGGGCGCATCGTTGAGATCGGCCGCATTCGAGCGAGCGCCGAGCGCACCATCGACGCGGACGGGCTGATTCTCTCGCCGGGCTTCATCGACGGTCACACCCACATGGACGCCCAGGTCGCCTGGGATACGGCCGGAAGCTGCTCTTGCTGGCACGGCGTGACCAGCGTGGTAATGGGTAACTGCGGTTTTGCCCTGGCCCCGTGCAAGGAACGGGATCGGGAGTGGTTTGCCCGCTGCCTGGAGGCGGTCGAGGACATCCCCACCCAGGCCATGCTGGCCGGCATCGACTGGACCTGGGAGACATTTCCCGAGTACCTGGCCAACGTGGCGCGCCTGCCGAAAGCCATCAACTACGCGGCTTACATCGGTCACTCGGCGCTTCGCATGTACGTGATGGGGGAACGCGCCCTGCACGAGACGGCGACGTCCGAAGACCTGCGCGTTATGGGCGATGCGGTCGCCGAGGCGATGCGCGCGGGCGCCATTGGGCTTTCTACATCTCGGGCGTCGACACACGTCACGCCCGACGGCACACCGGTGGCTAGCCGCATAGGCGACTGGGCGGAGCTGCACCACCTGGTGGGAAGGCTGGCAGAGCTCGATGCAGGCATATTCCAGATCGGGCCCGACGTCTCCAGCGGACAAGCCCACCGCACGTTTCTGGGCGACTTGCAACCGATCGCGCTGGAGACGGGCCGGCCGGTAATGTTCGGCGTCCTTTCCACACGGCAAGGCGTGGACCCCTATCCCTGGCAGCGGCAGATGGACTACGTCGACGAAACCGTGGCAGCGGGCGGGCGCATGTTCGGGCAGGCGACGACCCGCTCCATCAACGCGCTGTTCTCGTTCAAGTCCTACCTGCCTTTCGACAACCTGCCGGGGTGGAAGTCCTTTCGGGCGCTGCCTCTGGAGGAGCAGAAAAGACGCCTCGCCGATCCGACGGTGCGCCGCGCATTGGTGGCGGAAGAGCAGCACATGAAGCCGCGGGACGACGTGTTTCAGGGCGGCGGCGCCGCCACCACCGATCCACGCAAACCGGATTACGGCAATCTGTACGCGTTGCGTGGCGTGAATTGGGACGACCCTACTGTCGAAGAGCTGTCCCGAGAAAGCGGACGACACCCGGTCGACGTCATCTGCGACCTGGCTCTGGACAGCGACTTGGACCAGCTCTTTCTCCAGCCGCTGGTCAATGAATCGCCGGATGACGTATTGGGCATGCTCGAGCACCCGCGAACGCTCGCGACCTTCTCGGACTCGGGGGCGCACGTGTGTCAAGAGATGGGCTCGTCGCTTCAGACCCATCTGCTCAGCTACTGGGTTCGTCATCGGCAGGCGTTCACGTTGGAGCAAGCGGTTCGCATGCTCACCTTCGACAATGCCTCCGCGTTCGAGATCCCCGAGCGCGGGCTCGTTCGTACCGGCTATGCAGGCGATTTGGTGCTGTTCGATGAAGAGCGCGTGAAGCCACGGCTGCCGACCGTCGAGCACGACCTGCCAGGCGGTGCACGGCGATTGGTACAAAAGGCCGAAGGTATCGTCGCGACCGTCGTGAACGGGGAGGTAGCGTTCGAGGACGGGCAGGCTACCGGTCGATTCGCGGGTCAGGTCCTCGAGGGACCGCTCGCCGCCCGTCACTAGACATCGGCGAGTCTCGAGCGGTCCCGAGAGCTGCACGGGGGGACGCACTGGGTTTGACTAGTTCAAGGTTAAATTATAAAGTTCACCATTGAATCAAATTTCGCCTACCGGCAGGACATTCGATGGCATTGACCAGACGCCACTTCATAGCGATTTCCGGCACGTCGGCCGTGGTGGTGGCGGCCGGGGCGGGCGCCTTTGCGGTGACCCGCGAGCCGACCGAGGCGCTTCGGCCCTGGCAGGCGGCCGCCGACTTCAACGAGGACCCGCGCATTCGAGCCCTGTCCTACGCCATCCTGGCTCCCAATCCCCACAATCGCCAGCCCTGGCTGGTAGAGCTGGACGGTGCGTCGGACGTCGTCCTTTACTGCGACGAGTCGCGGTTGCTGCCACATACCGATCCCTTCAGTCGACAGATCGTCATCGGTCTCGGTTGCTTTCTCGAGATCCTCGTGCAGGCTGCGGCCGAGCAAGGGTATCGCGCCATCGTCGAGTCGTTTCCGGCCGGAGAGCCCACGGAGCATCTCGATGATCGGCCCATCGCGCGAATTCGATTCGATGCCGAGGGCGGCATAGCCCGTGATCCTCTCTTCCAGCACGTGCTGGCTCGGCGCTCGAACAAGGCGCCCTTCGATAACACGCGCGCGGTAGCCGCCGCCGACCTCGATGCGATCGCCAGGGCCGCCCGCACCGACGTCGAGATCGCGTCGACCAACGACACGGCCGACGTCGCGGCGCTGCGCGATGCGACTTGGCGCGCCCACGTGATAGAAAGCACCACCCCGCGCACCTACATGGAAAGCGTCCATCTGATGCGAATCGGCAAAGCGGAGATCGAAGCCAATCCCGACGGTATCGATCTGGGAGGCCCGCTCCTGGAGACGCTCAATTTGCTCGGTCTCCTGACCCGCGAGCAACTGGCCGACCCGGGCTCCAGCGCCTTCGCCCAGGGCATGGAGATGTACGGCGAGATCATCGGGTCGGCCATGGCCTATATCTGGATCGCGACCGCGGGGAACACGCGAACGGACCAGCTCAGCGCGGGGCGGAGCTACGTGAGGCTCAATCTCAGCGCGACCTCGATGGGGCTCGGAATGCATCCCCTGAGCCAGGCATTGCAGGAGTACCCCGAGATGGCGGAGCTCGGTGCGGAGGTCGACCGCAGGCTCGGCGTCGATCGCCCGGGGCGCGTGCAGATGCTCGCGCGAGTCGGCTACGGGGCCCCGACCGATCCGAGCCCTCGTTGGCCGTTGGCGAGCCGAATCATTCGAAGCGGAACGCCTCGTGGATGAACGATCCAATCGTCTTTCAGTTCTTCAACGAGATCGGGATCATCGATCAGCTCGCGAGGACGCGCCTCGAGCGGGCGCTGCCCGGTGGCCTCAAAGCCCCGCAGTTCGGAGTGCTCAACCACTTCGCGCGACTCGGGGGTCGGCGAAGCCCGGCCGAGCTGGCGCGGGCATTTCAGGTCACGCGGGGAGCGATGACCAACACCCTGCAACGCCTGGAAGCGAGGGGGCTGGTCAAGATCAGCGCCGATCCCCGGGACGGGCGGGCAAAGCAGGTCGAGATCACCGAATCGGGCCGTCGCGTTCGCGAGGAAGCGATAGCAGCGGTCATGCCACTGGTCGAAGGATTGTCATCGACCCTCGACCAGCGAGATCTCGCCGATGTCTTGCCTTTGTTACGCAAGGTGCGCGTCGCGCTCGACTCGGCCGACGACCGTTAACCGTCACGGCAAGCTCACTGAAACGCTAGCGTCCACGCGAGCGAGGCCCCTGGCCGACGAATCTCGAGCCCAGTTCCCCGTGAATCGACACTCAGCCGCACCCTGTAAGCTATCCTCGATACTTAATGTCGATTCGAGGAAGTTTCCGCGGAATCGGCACCCGGGCTCGTACGGTGTGAGTTGTCTTCGATACTTAATGTCAAATCTAGGAAGTTTCAGCGGAATCGGGGATCAGAAGGTAACCCTTACCGGATTGCATGCGTCGATTGCCTCGCGCGGGCGCGCCTCGAGGTGGAGCGGGTGGCGGCAGGGCGCGGTCTCACGCACCTGGAACGAGATACGCCCGACGCCGGTCAAGTGCCGAGGTCCTTCGCCGCCTTGCGTTTGTGCGCGGCCAGCGCCATCAGTCGCCGATCCCGCCATGCCTGGCGCTCGGCATGCCGTCGCATGGGCAATACCGCGCGCCGATCCTTCGCCGCCTGGCCGTACAAGTTCTCGTCGTAGGGGCGCGGCTCGGCCTCCTGGCCCACCTTGTAGTAGATCGGCCCATACCGTTCACAGTAATCGGGGAGGCCGCCCGGGGCGTTGAGATCGATGGTCTCCATCGGCCCCATGAACGACCACCGCAGCCCGAGCCCGTGACAGACCGTCTTGTCGAGGTCCTCGGTCGTGACGTAGCCGTCGGCGACGAGGCGCATCGCTTCGTTGAGCAGCGCGCCCTGCAGGCGATTGAGAATGAATCCGTCGATCTCGCGCAGCACCGTGACCGGCTCCTGACCGACCGAAGTCATCAGCGCCCGCGCCGTGGCGACGGCTTCGGCGTCGGTCCACGGGGCCGGCGCAAGCTCGACGATTGGAACTACGGAGGGGGGATTGACCGGGTGCGCGACGAGACAACGGTGGCGCCCGGTCAGGTGCTCGCTGAACAGACTCGCGCGGATGCCGGAGGTCGAGCTCGCCAGCACTGCGCCCGGGTCAGCTGCCGCGTCCATGGCCGAGAACACCTCCCGTTTCACCTCCAAGCTCTCGGGCGCATTCTCCTGCGCGTATGCCGCGCCATCGAGTGCAGCCGCCAGCGTCTCGACCGGCTGCACCCGCATGGCAACGGCCTCCGGCGCCTCGTCGAGCAGCCCCGCCCTTGCCAGATCCGCCGCCCCGCGAGCAATCAGTGAATGGGCCCGGGTGGCCGCCCCGGCATCACTGTCGTAAAGCGCCACGTCACGGCCCGCCCGGGCGAAGACGATGGCCCAGGCTCGTCCCACCAGCCCCGCGCCGACGACGGCGATCTTCTCCATGGTGTCCTCCGCAATTGACGACCTGCCGAGCGTTCAACTTATCATGGGGTCAAGTCTCACTTTGACGCACGCAGGCGCGATTAGGGCGGGCCGAATTCTCCATAGTGCGTCAATGTGAGACTTGACCCCGTATATACTCGCCCGGGGCAATGCGGGAGCGGTGATGAAGTCGCACGTGCAGGTGGCGGTAATCGGCGGGGGCGTGACCGGCTGCAGCGTTGCCTACCACCTCGCCACGGCCGGATGGAGCGACGTCGTCCTCATCGAGCGGGACGAGCTGACGGCCGGTTCTTCCTGGCACGCCGCGGGTGGCACGGGCGCGTTCGCTGGCGGCGCCAACATGGCGATGCTGCACCGCTACAGCTTCGAGCTCTACCCCGGGCTGGAGCAGGCGACCGGCCAGTCGTGCGGCTTTCACCCCGTGGGCGGCTTCACGCTCGCTCGCACCGACTCCAGGGTGGAGGAGCTGAAGCGACATCGCACCCTGGCCCATCGCAATGGTCTGGTGTCGGATTGGCTGAGCAAAGCCGAGGCACTGGAGAAGGCACCGATCCTCGATATGCGGGCAGTGAAAGCGGTGTTGTGGGAACCCTCCCGGGGACACGTCGACCCGAGCGGCGTGACCCACGCTTTCGCCAAGGGGGCGCGCCAGCACGGCGCGGCGATCTATCGGCACTGCCCGGTCCTGGAAACCAACCTTCGCCGCGACGGGTCCTGGGACGTGGTGACGAAGAACGGGACCGTCCACGCCGAGCACATCGTGAACGCGGCCGGGCTCTGGGCCCGCGAGGTGGCCGCGCTCGCCGGCATTCGCTTACCGTTGATGCCGGTCGAGCACCACTACTTCGTGACCGAGAGCATTCCCGAGCTAGCCGCGCTCGCGCACGAGCTACCGCTGATTGGCGATGCCGACGCGGAGTACTACATGCGCCAGGAAGGCCAGGGGCTCCTGCTCGGCGCATACGAGGATCGCTGCACCCACTGGGCGGTCGAGGGCACCCCGTCCGATTTCGGCCACGAGCTGCTGCCCGACGATCTCGACCGCATCGAGCGCAACCTCGCCCAGGCAATCGAGAGCGTGCCGGTACTGGGCCGGGCCGGAATCAAACGCATCATCAACGGACCCATGATCTTCTCCCCGGACCTGAGCCCGCTCATCGGGCCCTATCCCGGACTGCCGAGCTATTGGTGCGCCTGCGGCGTCATGACCGCGTTCAGCCAGGCGGGGGCAATCGGAAGAGTGCTGACCGAATGGATGAGCGAAGGCGAGCCAGGGCTCGACGTGTTCATGTGGGACGTGGCTCGCTACGGGGACTGGGCCGGCACGCGATACACTCGGGCCCGCACCGCGGACAGGTACTCGACGCGCTTCAAGACGCTGTACCCGTACGAGGAGCGACCGGCGGGTCGACCGGTGCGCACGACACCGGCGTACGCGATCAACCGAGTCGAAGGCGCGGTTTTCGGCGCATCGGACGGCTGGGAGTATCCCCTGTGGTTTGCGCCCGCGGGGTGGACGCCGGAGGACGACCTGACGTTTCGCCGGCCGCGCTGGTTCGAGGCGGTCGCCGAGGAGTGCCGGGCACTCCACGAGGGGGTCGGGCTCATCGAGATCTCGACCTATGGAAAGCACGCGGTGACCGGCTCCGGTGCGCATGCTTGGCTGAGCCGCGTCATGGCCAACCACAGGCCCGCTCGAGACGGTCACACGGTCCTGAGCCCGATGCTGAGCCCCAAGGGCCGGCTCGTGGGAGACTTCACGGTCACCCGCCTCGGCGCCGAGGAGTACT
>JAAUXY010036263.1_pt1 | contig 15690 bp, 14 predicted proteins | sample 7278121 | NCBI WGS metagenome assembly JAAUXY01 (sample SAMN14350117, study PRJNA611818) | marine sediment metagenome | isolation source: surface marine sediment (1.8m) | place: French Polynesia: Moorea | collected 2018-08 | reverse complement strand
CGTCTGCCGTGGTGATCAGTTGATGCACCAGATCCTGGCCCGCGTCCTTCGACAGGTCGACCACGAGGCTGCGCTTGTTGCGCGAGGTCAGGAGCCAGTGATACGGCACGGGATAATTCCCTACCAGCGCACGGTAGCCATCGCCGCCGGGCGGCTCGAGCTTGATTACGTTGGCGCCGAAATCGGCGAGAATGGTGCTGGCGCCGGGTCCAGCGAGAAACGTCGCCGCGTCTACGACGGTAATGTCTTCGAGCAGATGCTCCATCTTCCCTCCCCTTCTTCAAACCGAACCATAAGGAACCTGTGCACGAATGTCATGTGCAGGGTGACCCACCGCGGACAGCGCTTCGGCGCATCAAACCTGTGGACAGCTGGCAAAATCGTTCACTAGACTGAGAGCCCGCTGATCAACGTAAGGAATGGACGTGAATCAGTTAATACAACCCATCCGGGTTTCTCTATTCACCATTCTCCTGACGGCTGCAGGTTGTTCCATCCAGGACGTCGGTGATCGCAAGGCCCCCACAATGAACATGACCGATACACAGGCGGAACTGCTGCGGAATGTGGTCACAGCCGTGGAGTCCGAAGCAATGGCGCTGCCACGCAAACAGGCAAGCACGGCCAATGTCACTCGTCTCTTCGGGGAACATGATCAACCGTTCATCAATTCCCTGACTCAAACCCAGCGAGAGATCTACTTTAGTGACTTCCGGTCTTATCTGATTGATACCGTGCAGCGTAATACGATGTCGTTTCATCGAAGAAGCGGGAGCAGCGCCCAGGGACCGCGAGCAGGCTACGTTCCCGCCGTGCCGATGGCGGGTAATGAGAACCAGTGAGTTAAACCGGTGTGCTGGCTAACCGTACCCGGGTACCGGCCTGACCCGATACCGCGGCAACGGTATCCTCCACGGCACAGATGCAGGCCGGCCGCTTCATCTGCCGCACAAACGCAGCTGCGCTTGCCAACTTGGGCGCCATGGACCCGGCATCCAGGCCTTCGGCCAGCATCGCTTCGGCACCGGTCAGGTCTAACGCATCGTGCGGCTCGTGCTGACCATCGTCAAAACGTCGATAAACGCAGGGCACGTCTGTTGCGAAAACCAGCATCTGTGCATCCAGCGCACACGCCAGATGCGCCGCCACCCAGTCTTTGTCGATGACGGCATCCACCGGCTCGAAGCCAGCGTTCAACGGCACTCCGCCACCGCCGCCTGCAACCACGTGGTGGGTCTCGAGCAGATCACCGATCGCTGCAGCCTCCAGAATCGACACGGGTTCCGGCGACGGCACCGCAATGCGCCAGCCGCTCTGGACCGGCAGACTCTCCGCGTAGTCGGGCTGCTCTGCATAAACGGGTCCAATCGGTTTCACCGCCGGTCCAAGCTCAGCAGCTACCGTCACACGGGTCAGCAGCGCCACCGCGGGCTCGGGGAGCGCCTGTATCAGCAGATAGCCGAGCTCCCCTTGTGTCTGGGCAGTATGGATATCCAGATCACGAACTTCCCCGTCACCCAGCAATCGCCCGACCTGAGGTCCGTTGCCGTGCACGATCAGCAGACGGTACTGCTGTGCAAGCTGCGCAAGCTCGGGCCGCAGCTCGCTGATACGGCTGCGTTCCCCTTCGTAGCCGCGCTCGTTCGGACGGCTCAGCCCATGCCCCCCCAATGCCAGCACCAGCAGAGGTTTATTCACGCCAGGAACTGCCGCACGTGGGACATCAAACCCGGCTCCGTGGCATCGGCATAGTCGTAGTGCACCCGCACGACCGGCACGTCCAGATCCAGCGCGTGCGCGAGGTCAATCGGCGAGCCGGAGACCACCACTTCTGCGCCACAATCGGTAATCGCCTGGCGCAGCGCCGCACGCTGATCGGCGCTGTAACCCATGGCGGGCAGCACCGGACCAATGTGTGGATAACGCTCGAACACCGCGGCAATTTCCCCTGACACTTTCGTGCGCGGATCGATGAGATCCGCATTAGCCACGCTCTGCATCGCCTGGTAACCCGCACCGTGGGGCATGCCGCCATGCGTGATGGTGGGGCCATCCTCGACGATGAGCACACGCCTGCCGACCACGCCATCTGGATCCGCCAATCGCACCGGTGACGCGGCAAGTATTCGCGGCGCGTCCGGAACCAGCGCATCGAGACCGGCTTGCAGCAGCTCCAGCTGTTCCGCGGTGGCCGCGTGCACCTTGTTGCAGATGATCAGATCAGCGCGCAGGAGCACCGAATCACCAGGAAAATGGCTGTCCAGATGGTCAGGCCGCAGCGCATCGACCACGACAATGTTCAAGCCCGGCTCGATGAACGGGTGGTCATTGTTGCCGCCGTCCCACAGCACAACGTCCGCTTCCGCCTCGGCTGCCGCCAGAATCTGCGCGTAGTCGACCCCTGCAAACACCACCCCGCCACTGGCAATGTGGGGCTCATACTCTTCTCGCTCTTCGAGCGTGCACTCGGCGGCGTCCAGGTCCGCGGGACTTGCGAAGCGTTGTACGCCTTGTTTCTCGAGATCTCCGTACGGCATGGGATGTCTCAGCACGGCGATACGCAGACCTCCCTGGCTGAGCTGCCGGGCGATGTAGCGGGCCACCTGAGACTTGCCGCAGCCGGTGCGCACGGCGCATACGGCTATCGTGGGTCTCTTTGTCGGCAGCATCGTCACCTTCGGCCCGAGCAGGCTGAAACTTGCACCCGCCGCGAGCGCCACCGCGGCGACGCTCATGACATGCTCGCGCGTGACGTCGCTGTAGGCAAACACGACCTCGTCCACTGCTTCATTCCGACAAAGACCGTGAAGCTCAGATTCGGGCACGATGGGTATGCCGTCAGGGTAGGCCGACCCCGCGACCGTCGCCGGCACGCTTCGGGATTCGATACCGGGGATCTGCGTTGCGGTAAAGGCCACCACCTCAGTCTCAGGATCGTCACGGTAGACGAGATTGAAGTTGTGAAAATCCCGGCCCGCTGCGCCGCAGATGACAACCTTTTTGCGCGCAGCCATCAGACCAGCGCGGCGACGAGATCCGGGCGGCCGGCACGGTCCGCGTCGTCCAGCGCGAGCAGACGGAAAAGATCGCGCTGCGCTTTGCTACCGCCAATGAGATAAGACTGCGCAAAGTTATCCGCCAGGAGCTCAGCTGCCGTCCCGGGAGCAGCGGGCGATTGTGCAATGGCTTGCGCCAGATTCACTCCAACCTCGGCGCAGGCTTTACCTTGATCCGACTCATCGGCCGCCCACTTCGACACGGTCTCCAGCAGCGTCGCAGCCTGCTCGGAACCCGCAATGACCAACGGGATCAGGTAGTGCAGGCTCGCGAACAGCAGTTCCTGATCCCGGCTGTGCTGCTCACATAGATCTACCAGCTCCTGCCAGCGCCCGCCAACGTCCAGGCCCAGGAACTGCAGGCGCCACAGCAGCGCCGCGTTGTTGCACACATCCAGATAAAAGTCGTCCGCGACGCTCGCCGCCAGTCGCTCGTCGTATATGCGCAGCGCCTGATGCGGCTCGCCCAGCCCCAGCCAGTGCAACGCCTCATGCCAGATGACGTGGTAACGGAAGTTGTTGGTATCCCGCCATTCCTGCTGCAGGCCCTGCAGCCACTCGACCCCCTCCTCGTGCTGCTCCTGCATCTGGTGCACATGGGCAACCGCGTGGGTGGCCCAGATGTCCGCCGGGTTCGCCGCTACCGCGGCCTGGCCGAACTGCAGCGCCTCTTCGTAATGGGCTGACTCTTCGAGGCCAAACGCATGCATACCCTGCAAGAAGTCGTGGTGTGGATGATCCGCAGGCCACGCTGACAACACCCGCGCGGTGGAGTCGCGCATGCGCTCGCCCCGACCGCTGTAGAAGTGCAGGTAGTGGGCGATGCGCAGTGCCAGCATGTCGAGCGGATCCCGTTCGAGCAGCGCTTCAAGCTCAGCGACCGCCGCTTCGTCACGACCCTCACACCACAGTTGCAGCGCGGTTGCATGCGCTCGTTCGCGCGCATTGCAGTGTCCTTTATCCACCAGGCTCTGCAGGCGCTCGATGACACCCTCGATGGCGCGGGCGAACTTGGGATGCGCCGCCAACTTCAGCAGATAGCCTTGAAAGCAGACCGCCATCGGCATGTCGGGATCCTGCTCGAGGATACCTTCCAGCCGCGCCATCGTGTCCGTGTGTGCCGCCAGGTAAGACGTGACGGCATCCTCATAACCCTGCACACCGGCCGGACCGGCCGCTGTAAACGCCAATCCCCATTCATTCGTCTGCACAGTCACTCGAAATACTCCTCTCCATCAATTCCGCACCGCGCGGATGAACGTATCCAATGCGGTCCCCTCCAGTTCCCGCCCGTGCCCCGGATCCGCCGCTACCGGCCGTTCAACCACCCCGGCCGCCTCAATGCGGAACTCGTCCAGCAGCGCAACAATCTCCTCTACACCAGGCAGGAATGCCGCGTCCTGAGGGCCGCCCACGCCGTGCTCAATATTGCTCGGATCGTGGCCGATGTAGATGAAGAGACCACCCGGTTTCACCGCGTCGATGACCTTGGGAAGCCAGGCCGCCCGCTCCCGCGGATCGGTATGCACGTAGGCAACCAGCACCAGATCGAACGCGGCGGTGGGAATTGGGTCGGCGGCAATGTCTTCAGCCCGCCAGGTCACCTCCACACCCCGATGCTCGGCAATTTGACGCGCCTTGTCGATCGCAACGCTGGAAAAATCGATGCCGGTGACGTCCCAGCCACGTTCCGCCAGCCACAGCGCATTGCGGCCTTCACCACAGGCCACGTCGAGCGCAGTCCCGGGACTCAGGTTTTTGACTTGTTGTGCAAAGCGCTCGTTGGGTCCCGCTGACCAGACCAGGTCTTTAGCGGCGTAGCGTTCGTCCCATTTCTGCTGCCGGTTCACACGTATACCCGCTAAAACAGATCGTTCAGCATCTGCATGCCGAGCGTCTGCAGATTCTCAGCGACAATCTTGTCAGCGTGGTCTACCAGAGCATCCAGATCGTCCAAAGCGTGAATGAATCTGCCCGCCAGGACGTCAGCCTTGCCCGAGGCAAGTGCCACGACCAGATCGCCGGTCTTCTCGATGGGCACCCACTGGTCGGCGGGAACATCGGCAAACTGCGGTATATCTGTCATGTCGGTGGCGACCAATCCGGGGCTGATGATGAAAACGGCAACGCCAAATGCCTTGGCGCCTTCCGCGAGACAGGAGTTCCATCTGAAGAGCGCCGCTTTGCTGGCCGCATATGGCGACGCGCCCGGATTCGGGTAGGTGGCCACCATGCTGCCGACATCGATGATTCGTCCTGAGCGCTGCTGGCTCATGTGGCGCATGACAGCCTGAGTGCAGATATAAGGACCCTTGACGTTGACCTCGTGAACCGCCCACCACTCGTCGACGGGCAGATCCCAGGGATTCTCGCTGCCAGCGCCAATTCCTGCGTTGTTGACCAGCAGGTCTATCCTGCCGTGCTTCGCGACAATCTCATCAACGGCTGCTTCGACGCCCTGCTGATCTGTAACATCCAGCGTCAGCCGCTCTGCGCGGCCGCCGGCACTTTCAATCTGCTGCTGAACCGGGATCAAACTGTCGATGTCCCGAGCTGAGAGCATGACGGTTGCTCCGGCCGCAGCAAGATCAATAGCGATCTGTTTGCCTATGCCGCGGTTGGCTCCCGTAACCAGGGCGACCTGCCCGGATACTGCCTCGGTCATTTATGTTGCTCCATTGCTACTGCAGCGCAGATACCGCTGAAGCTCAGGAGTCTATCACTGCTTTGCGCCGTCGGGATTCTAGCGACACGCGACAGATTTTGACCGCAAGCAGGCAACGTCGGTTTACGGCCCGCAGCAGCCCTGGCGTACCGTTGGGCCCGGTGCTGTTAAGCGGAATAGACCATTGTGTACACTCTGGCTCTCCATCCGAGCCAGGGCAAGCCATGCAACAAGATGCTCAAGACACCGCGGCTGAACTTGGCCTCGGCAGCGACGCCAGTCTCCCGAAAGCGCGTCGCGTCACCGCACAGAACTGGATGAGCCCACCATTCAACCGCTACGCCCTGCAGCACATCCAGCAGTTCACGCGTACGGCCCGCGTGCCGCATGCGTCCAAAACGTCGATCCTGCCGGAAGCTCTCACTGACATCGGTGACGTGCCTTATCCAGCCCCGGACGGTGAGCAGCGTCGCTTCGCCGACATGGTCGCGCGGACGTGGACCGACGGCGTACTGGTGATACACAAGGGCCGTATCATCCACGAGCAGTATCTCAACGGCATGCGACCGGAGACGCTTCACCTGATGTTCTCATGCAGCAAATCCATGACTTCTACCCTGGCAGGTATCCTGGTGCATGACGGCGACCTGGACGCGGAGCAGCGCATCGAAGACTTGCTGCCGGAATTCGAAGGCACTGCGCTGGCCGGCGGGCGGATTCAGGATCTGCTCGACATGCGCGTGAGCGTGAACATCACCGACCAGTACACCGAACCGGACGAGCAAGCCATCAGCGGAGCGATCGCCGGCGGCTGGCGCATGCCGCATCTAGGCTACGAAGGCCCCGAGGAGATAGTGAGTTTCATACGCACCCTTTCCGAACCCGACGGTGAGCACGCGGATGCCTTCCACTATCGCTCCATTCTCACAGACACCCTGGGGTTGTGCATCGAGCGCACCACGGGCGAGCCGTTATATGAGTCACTCGCGCATCGCATCTGGCAGCCGATGGGTGCTGAGCACGATCTGGTCACCATTGTAGATGCAGCTGGTCATGCCGCTGCCAGCGGCGGCTTCAACTGTTGCCTTCGCGACTTCGGGCGGTTCGCCTGGATGATTGCCAGCGGCGGCCTGGATATCGTGCCGGGAGCGTGGATCGACGCGTGCAAATCACCCCCGGACGAACTGTATCGAGCCTTCGAACAGTCGGAGTACGCGGAGGTTTTTCCGGGCTTTGCCTATTTCAACAAATGGTGGGTACGCCCGGGTGGGCGTGTGTTCATGGCGCTTGGCATCCACGGCCAGACCATGTACATCGATCCGGACAATGAGTTTGCCGCGGCCAAGTTCAGCTCTCACCCCGAGCCGGTGAACGAGGCGCAGTTCTGGGAACAGATCCGCGCCTTCGAGGCCGTAGCTGCGGCCTTGAATGCCTGAGCGCTCAACTTTCCAGACGGCGTCATATCGCGAGCTTCAACAATCGTTCTCGCTACGCGCAATCACCTCGACCTCGCCACTTTCGTGGACGCTCACGTTCAGATGGATGGGTCGGCAACAGACAAAACAGTCTTCGATGTAATCCTGCTCCGGCTCGACCGGGTCGATGACGAGTTCGAACACTTCACCACAATACGGGCAGTCGACCCGTGACGACGTGGTACTGAACTGCATGCGCGAGGCTCTCCTGCCGCTGGATACGTTTACCCTATCACTTTCGCCGTAGCTTGCGTGACCGCGAGCGCGTGTTAGGGTTGTGCGTTCTCTGCAACATCATCCGCACATGTCTGATCTGCCCTTCTGGTTCGAACAAGCCCTGAACACTCCCTCCACCACCAGCAGCGTGGAAGTCGAGGGCGCGAACATCGTCTTTGAGACCTGGGGTGAGACCGGCAATCCGGGCGTGGTGCTCATCCACGGTAGCAACGCGCACCTGGAGTGGTGGCGTTTCACCGCGCCGTTTCTGGCGGACAAGTTCCGCGTGGCTGCTATCGACCTCTCCGGCAACGGCGACAGCGACTGGCGCGAGCGCTACAGCGGCAAGCTATTTGCGGACGAGGTCTGGGCGGTGTGTCAGGCGGCGGAGCTCGGGCCCAACCCGTTCGTGATCGGCCACAGCTTCGGCGGCTTTGTTGCGCTCGAGACCGGTCATTATCACAGCGCCGAGCTCGGCGGCATTCTCTTCATGGACTTCACCACCGCACCGCCCGAGCAGTACCTCGAGTGGGGCATGCGCGCGAGCCGCGAAGGGGTGCAGCCCGGTCGCAAGCTCCGGGTTTACGAAGACAAAGACACGGCGCTGGGGCGGTTCCGGCTGATCCCCGAGCAACCCGGTGTGCACCCGGCCGTGCTCCGGCATATGGCGGAATACGGACTCAAGGCCGTCGACGGCGGCTGGACCTGGAAGTTCGACCCCACCCTCTTTGATCACCTGGAAATGGGCATCGATCAGCGCAACAAGTTCGCGGGACTGAAGTGCCCGAGCGCGCTGATGCTGGGTGAGCACAGCGAAGACGAAGGCGCGTTTTACGCGGAGCACATGCTCGCGATCACCGGCGGATTGCTGCCGGCCATCACCCTTCCCGGTACCTACCACCATCTGATGTTCGACGACCCGTTGAGCGTTGCCATGGCAACGAAGCTGCTGCTCCTCGAGTGGCACAGGCAACAACATCAGGCGCAATACCACCAACATCTCGAAGAGGTAAGCCAATGAGTGAGCTGACTGAACAACTGATCGAAGACCTCCAGTCGCTGGACACGCCGACGGTCTGCAACGCGCTGGAGGTGGTAGCGCCGGAACGACGCGGCTACGGCTACACGACGCAACCGCTCGTCTGCACCCGGCCTGAGCTGCCGCCGATGGTGGGTATCGCACGCACTGCCACCATCCGCTCCGCGCATCCCTCGCATCTAGCGGGCAGCGCGGCGCGTGAGCTCAACGACGGCTACTACGCCTACGTCGACGATGGACCGAAACCGAGCATCATGGTCATCCAGGATCTCGATGGCGCGCAGCGCGGCTACGGCTCCTGGTGGGGTGAAGTCAACTCGAACGTCCACAAAGGTCTGGGCTCACTCGGCGTCATAACCGATGGCAGCGTCAGGGACCTGCCTGACGTGGCTGAAGGATTTCAGATGATGGCCGACCGTGTCGGCCCATCCCATGCCTTCGTTCACGTGGTGGGCTACAGCCAGCCGGTAACGGTTTCCGGCATGCGCGTCGCAAGCGGCGAGCTGATTCACGCAGATCAGCATGGTGCCGTGGTCATCCCCTGGGAGGTGGCTGATCAGGTGCTTGCTGCGGCAAAGGACATTGCGGCTGGCGAAGCGGTCATCATCAAAGCGGCGCAGCAGCCGGGCTTCGACATCAACAAGTTACGCCAGGCCTGGGGTGACGCGGCTGAGCTCAAGCACTGATCCGCACGCGCTCTCCTGAGTCGGAGAGCTGCGCCACAATCTCCGCATGGCGCTCGCTGTCGAGACGATAAAGCTTCGTCAGAACAATCAGCACCACCATGATGGCAATGGGCAGGAGCGTCAGCACGCCATGTATCGCCTGCAGCGCGGTTGCCGTCTGCGGCTGATTAGCGACGTATCCAGCCAATCCCAAGATGAACGCAACGCCCGCCCCGCCGATGGTTTTGGCCAGCTTCTGAAAGAAACTCGCGGTGGAGAAGATTGCACCGTCAGCGCGCACGCCGTGTCGAAGCTCAGCGTACTCGACCGTATCTGGAATCATCGCCCAGCCGAGCACCGCAACCGGTGTGCCGCCCAGCGCCACCAGGCAACCCCAGAAGAAAATCCTCTCTATCTGATCGTAAGGCGTAAGGTAAAAGCCAATGCAGGCAATGATGGTGAGATACGCGCCCAGCCGGGTTGCGCCGGCCTTGCCGTAACGTTCCGCCAGAAACGGCACCGCCCAGATACCCAGCAGCATGCAGCCGAGCGTCAGACCAAAGAACCAGGCGATGAGTCCCGGGTCGCCGACGTTGTAGATGAAGAAATAGGCAGTGGTCGCCTGGCGCACCGTGAAGCTCAACATGCCGCATGAAAATATGCCGATGACAATGAGGAGCGGCGGGTTGTACGCAATCGCCCGGAAGCTGTCCCTGAGCGCAATCTCCTGCTTCGGCGGCTGCACCACTTCGTCCGTGGACACATGCGTGACCCACAGAAGCACCGTGGCTATCACCGCGAAGGCGACCATCAGAACTTGAAAGCCCGTCGCCTGATCTTCGAACATGCTGACAAACGGCATGGTGCCGACTGAGACGAGAAAGCCACCGGCAAAGGCGCAGCCGATGCGATAAGTGGAAAGCTGCGTGCGATCGTCGTAGTCGTCCGTCAGCGACGCGGTCAGCGTGGCATAAGGGATCGTGACCGCCGTGTAGATGAGGCCAAAGAGGATGTAGGTGACATATGCCCAGATCACCTTCCCGCTGGTGTCGAAGTCCGGAACCGTAAACGTCAGGACAGAAATCAATCCCAACGGCACCGCGCCAAAGAGAATGTAGGGGCGCATCCGTCCCCAGCGGCTGCGGGTGCGCTCTGCAATCGCGCCCATGACCGGATCCGTCACCGCATCGATGAAGCGCGCCACGGCAAAGACGCTGCCGGCTGCCACCGCGCTGATGCCCAGCACGTCCGTGTAGAAGTACAGGAGGTATGTCATCACGGAGATGAAGTAGAGATTGATGCCGAAGTCACCGACTGCGTAGCCAGCGGCCGTGCGTAGCTTCATGCGCTGACGGTACCCGCCTCAATCAGAGCGTCGATCCGCCCGGCATCGACGCCAAGCTCACCCAGCACGCTGCGGGTATCCGCGCCGGTGTCGGGCGCGGCGCTATCGAAGTGATCAGGGTGCGGAAAGGACGACAGATTGATCGGCGAGCGAACGAGGTTCAGATCACCCATCTCGGGATGTGGCGCCGGCACGGCCATCTTCAGGAACTGCACCTGCTCGTCTTCAAAGCCTTCGCCAATCGTATTGATCGGGCCGCATGGCACGCCGGCCGTGTTCAGGCGATCGACCAACTCCGCAACGGTGAAGCTGCGGGTGACCTCGGTCATGTCGCGTTTTACCTGATCTTTGTGCTGTATCCGGGACTTTGCACTCTGATAATCCGGATGAGCGAAGAGCTCATTCGCTTCCAGCGCATCGCAGAAACGCTGCCACATGACGTCTCCGAACGCCGCCAGATTGACGTAGCCGTCGCCGGCCTCGAACGTGCCCATGGGCACCTGAGTCGGATGATCGTTACCTTGCTGGTCCGGCACCTCACCGGACATCGTGTAGCGCGCGCCTTGAAAATCGAGCTTGCACATCATGGCTTCGAGGAGAGACGTGTGTACCCACTGACCTTCACCGGTACGCTCGCGGTGCAGGAGCGCAAGTAATATCCCCTGCCCCAGGAACATGCCCGCAGACGTATCGCTGACAGCTATACCAACGCGCATGGGGCCGCGGCCCGGCTCGCCGGTGACGGACATGAGCCCGCTCATACCCTGGATGATCTGATCGACACCGGGGCGGGTTGCGTAAGGACCGTCCTGCCCGAAGCCCGATATGCTTGCGTAAATCAGCCTGGGGTTGAGCGCGTGCAGGGTCTCGTAGTCGACTCCAAGCCGGAACTTCACGTCGCTGCGGAAGTTTTCCACCACTATGTCCGCGTTTTTCGCGAGCTCGTAGAAGAGCGCCTGTCCGTCTTCGCTTTTCAGATCCACCGCCAGCGATCGCTTGTTGCGATGCAAATTCTGCTCATCGGGTCCGCGCCGCCCGCCGGTTGCCGAACGGCCTTTGCCGTCCTTGCGGCGCGGCGGCTCTATCTTGATGACGTCCGCGCCCCAGTCGGCGAGCAGACGTACGGCGGTAGGTCCAGCCCGGGCGATGGTGAGATCCAGCACCCGCAGGCCCTTGAGTGGTCCGTCCATGTCAGCCCCGTATCAGTCTGCCAGGCAAGGCGTCAGTGGCTTCGCCATTTGCGTAGGTGACTTCGCCCGACACGATGGTGGCCAGATAGCCTTCCGCACGCTGTTGCAGACGCGCACCGCCTGCCGGCAGATCATGCACAATTTCCGGCGCGCGGACTTTCAGGTTGTCGAAGTCGATGACGTTGATGTCCGCTTTCATACCCGGCTCGAGGGTACCGCGATCGTTGAGCTCAACCGCCCGCGCGGTGTCCTGGGTCTGTCGCTTCACGAGCGTCGGCAGGTCAATCTGCTCCCCGCGGGTACGATCCCGGCCCCAATGGGTGAAGAGCGTCGTGATGAAGCTGGCATCACAGATGGTGCCAACATGCGCCCCGCCGTCGCCAAGACCCATGACCGTGTTGTCATTCATGATCATTTCGCGGCAGCAGTCGAGATTGTTTTCCGCATAGTTCGCAAACGGCGTGTACAGGATGTTGTTGCCGTCGTTGGCGATCAGCTGATCGTAAACGTAGTCCCAGGGGTCGCGGCCTTCCCGCAGCGCCTGCGCGTGCAGGGAATCTTCCGGCGCGGGCTCGTAGTCAGGCGGATCGCCCAGCAGCCAGATCTTGCGGCCTTCGTCCATCATCTTGAAGAGCCTGGCAAATCCCGCCCCGGTATCTTCGCTCAATATCCGCGAACGGCGTTCCGGATCTTTGAGCGCGGCAACCTTTTCCGCCAGCGGCAGCCTGGCCACTTCCATGAACGATTGACGGGTCGTAAACGGCGCGAGCGTTGTGGTCAGGCCAAGCAGAATACCAATCGGGCGCGGCGCGACCTGCCCGCGCATGACGAGACCATCCGCGCTGGCGTGCTCAATCTGCGAAAGGACTTTCTTCCAGCCGTGCGGGCTCAGCCCTTGCGCAAGCGATATGGACATGGGACGACCCGAGTGAGCCACCATGCTGCGCAACAGGCCGAACTCATCTTCCAGATCGTCGAAGTCGGAAATCATCTCCATCACGCCGCGACCGGCAGATTTCAGCGCGTCGGCAAATCCCATGAGCTCGTCGATTTCCGCGGTCAGGGACGGAGTTGGCGCGCCTTTGGAGCTGCGGTGGTTGAGCGTGCGGGAACTCGTGAAGCCGAGCGCCCCTGCCTCGATGGCTTCCTGCGTGAGCCGGCGCATCGCGGCAATGTCGTCAGCGTTTGCCGGTTCACGGTTAGCGCCGCGCTGGCCCATGACGTAAACCCTGAGCGCCGCGTGGGGCACCTGAGCGCCAAGGTCCATGTCGAACTGACGTTCGCCCAGAAAATCCATGTACTCCGGAAAAGACTCCCATGCCCAGGGCAGACCTTCGTGCAGCGCAATGCCGGGAATGTCCTCGACGCCTTCCATGAGCTCAATCAGGAGGTCGTGGTCGGTGGGTCTCACGGGCGCAAACCCGACGCCGCAGTTGCCCATGACAACGGTGGTCACACCGTGGTGGCTCGACGGGGAGAGACGATTGGCCCAGGTGGCCTGCCCGTCGTAGTGGGTGTGGATATCGACGAAACCCGGCGTGACGATGGCGCCGTCGGCATCTATCTCCCGCGCACCGGTGCCGCTGACCGGACCCACCTCGACAATGCGGCCGTCCCGCACCGCCACGTCGGCGCTGCGCCCGGCTGACCCGGTGCCGTCGTGGACCGTGCCACCGCGCACAATCAGATCGTATTTGCTCATGGGAATCTCCCCTCGATTCGTCTCAAGCTCAACCGAATCTTTCTACCACAAAAGCCATTCGCGGGTAACGCAAAATGCTAAAGTGTCGATCAGCACCGTTTTCACATCGCACCGGGAGAGAGCATGCGCAAAGCTGCCATCATTCTCATTGTCATCGGCATTGTCGTCGTCATCGGCGCGAATCTGTTCATTGGCACGCAGCCCGAACCCGAGATGGCACCGGTGCGCGACGATACAACCCTGCGACGCACGCTGGCCGGCGAAGTGGTCGGTTTCCGTGACCGCTATGGCGCACGTTCCTGGCAGGGCGTGCCGTTTGCCGAGCCACCCGTGGGAGATCTGCGCTGGCGGGCGCCACAGCCACCCTCCACCCGGGAAGGCGTTCTCGAGGCGCTGGCGCCCGGCAATCTCTGCCCGCAGTTTGCCTCGCTTCTGAGCGGCGCGGGCGAGAACGCCCTGCCCGGCTCGGTGACCGGCGACGAGGACTGCCTGTATCTCAACATCTGGTCGCCGCCGAACGCCGCAAGCCTGCCGGTCATGTTCTGGATCCACGGCGGCGGTAACACCATCGGCCATGGCGGCAGCTACAACGGCTCAGCGCTTGCGACAGAGCGCGACGTGGTGGTCGTCACCATCAACTACCGACTTGGCGTCTTCGGCTGGTTCAGCCACCCCGCGCTCGACACCGGCAATCCGCTCCACGACTCAGGCAACTACGGCACGCTGGACGTCGTCCGCGCGCTCGAATGGGTGCAGGACAACATTGCGGAATTCGGCGGCGATCCGGGCAACGTCACGGTATTCGGCGAATCCGCCGGTGCCAGGGATACGCTGGCGATGATGGCCTCGCCGCTGGCGGAGGGCCTGTTCCACCGCGCCATCGTGCAGAGCGGCGGCTATCGCCACCAGTCCATGGCAAGCGCACGGAACTACGAGGACGAAGGCGGGCATCCAATGAGCAGCGCAGAGCTCATGAACCGCTTTCTTGTTGCCGACGGCTCTGTGCCGGATCGCAACGCAGCCAGGCGTTTTCAGAACGACATGAACGCATCAAGCATCCGCGATTATCTCTATTCCAAACCGGCAACGGATTTCTTTGCCGAGCTCGACGGCGGCGGTTTCGGCATGTACAACTCGCCCCGCGTGCTGGCTGACGGCCACGTGCTGCCGGACATGCCGGTGGAAGATATATTCAGCAACGCCGACAACCACAACGTGGTGCCCGTCATCCTCGGCACCAATCGCGACGAGCCGGCCATTTTCATGGTGCGCAGCCCCGCCTACACGACCTCCCTGCTGGGTTTGTTTCCCCGGCTGAAAGATGAAGAAGCGTACCTGAACCGGGTGAAATACGGCGCGCTGTCGTGGAAGGAGCGCGGCGTCGACAGCCTGGCCGAGTGGATGCGCGCGGCCGGTAACGAGCACGTCTATGCTTACCGTTTCGACTGGGACGAAGAGCCCAGCCAGTTCGGCTTCGACCTCAGCAAAGCGCTGGGAGCCGCCCATGGTCTCGAGATTGCGTTTGCGTTTGGCGAGTTCGACGGGGGCCTCGGGGTGGGCTACGTATATCCCGGCGACGAAGCGCAGTTGGCGCTGGCGGAGAGCATGACCTCTTACTGGAGTGAATTTGCCTACACCGGCAACCCGGGTCGCGGCCGCGACGGCCAGGAGGTCGAATGGCTTGCCTGGGGTACCGATGGCAAGCACTCCATCATCCTCGACTCACCGGCCGACCAGGGCATCCTGATGTCCGCAGGCATCGTGACCAAAGACTCGATCAAAGCGGAGCTTGCCGCCGATACGGGCTTCAGCGACGGCGTTCTGAAGTGTGAGCTGTACGCCACAACGTTCCGCGGTGAGGACTTCGTCCAGTCTGAATACGAGGCGCTCGACGCCGCCTGCGCCAGTCTAGACCCGAGCGGTCTTACCGGCTTCTGAGCCGTAGACAACCTCGTTGCCCGGCGCTGGATCGCTGGGGATGTTCTGCGCCAGGAGCAGCGAGCAGAGCGCAAAACCCGCGCCAATGAAAAAGACCAGCGAGTTGGACTGAATCCACACGTAACCCAGCAGCGCAGGAATGATGACCGCGGCAATGTGGTTGATGGTGAAAGACACACCCGCGCTGCTCGCCAGATCTTTCGGGTCCGCGATCTTGTGGAAGTAAGTGCTCATCGCAATGTAGAGCGCAAAAAACATGTGATCGATGATGTAAAGCGCAGCCGCGAGATGCGCGTTCTCGACAAATCCATAGGAGATGAATACGACAATGAGGCCTACGTATTCGAACGTCAGCGCGTTGCGCTCACCAACCCGGTGGATGACGCGGCCGATGCGCTG
>JAAUXY010008216.1_pt1 | contig 15697 bp, 13 predicted proteins | sample 7278121 | NCBI WGS metagenome assembly JAAUXY01 (sample SAMN14350117, study PRJNA611818) | marine sediment metagenome | isolation source: surface marine sediment (1.8m) | place: French Polynesia: Moorea | collected 2018-08 | reverse complement strand
TCTTTTCTTTAAGCTTTCTTCTTTTTTCAACTTCTGCATAAGATCTATACTTTTCTTTTTCAGCAAGTCTTCTATCTCTTTCAGCTACTCTTCTAGCTTGAGCTTTTTTAGCTTCAATTTGCTTAAGTAGTTTAGCTTCTTTCTTTTCTTTCTTAATTTGAGCTTTTACTTTAGCAACTTCAGAAGATTTCTTGCTAGATTGTCTTTGTAGCTTATATTCTTCTCTTTCTTTTTGAAGACTTTGTTTCTTAAGAACTTTAGCTCTTGCTTTTTCCATTCTTCTACGTTCTTTTTCATTAAATGAGTTTGGTTTTTTAGAAACGGGTTTTTGTGAAAGAACTAGTTTTCTTCTAGAAGCTATATTTACAATTAGAGCAATTAATAATAATGTTGATAATATTATTCCTATAGTTCCAGCAATTGGGAATCCTTCATCTTGTGAAGGTTGTCAAGGAATCGAAGGGTAAACAGGAGGATCTTCTACAATTGGAGGAAGTGTTTCTCCGCCGCCAGGGACTCAATATGTTTTCTCAAGTTCATCTCTTAATATTCCAACATAATTAATATCAATTGGTTCTATTTCAGGATTGTCTGGATCACTATCATTATTAACAATTATTATTGAATACTCATATCCTGCATAATCAACATCAATTGCTCTATCAAGTTCAGCTCTAAATAGATAATATTTTTCACCTTCTGCTTTATCAATTATAGAAACTTGATGATTTCTATGGTAACCAGATTTTGATGCTACTCTAAAGAAAACTGATACTTCATTTTCTGTTAAACCATTCATGTTTAATCAGAAATTAACGTTTAAATGATTAAGTCCAGTTCCCTCATTTTCTCTTATCTCAACCATAGTAGCTTGATTATCAATTCTATTAGTATGAAGACCATCGAAATCATCATGTGATCATGGTGGAAAATCATTTGGAAGTTCATGAGATGGTACTGCTACTTGTTTTCAATCTAGGTCATATTTAAAAGAACCACCTAAATATGAGAAAGTTGCTCTATATGTTTTGTCTACTTCTACTAATTCTTTAAATGTTAATGAACCCTTAGCAGTTGTTTCATCAATAAAGTTTCTAGTAGTTATTATTCTTGATGCAATATATTTACCTTCGTTACCGTCTATACCATCTGTTTCATGTAAATGAACATTTAGTGGTTGAATTTCAGCAATATCTCTTCTTCAACCAATTTCATAATCAATTTGTGCTCATGATGGGAAGCTAGTTGGAGATCATTTAATATTTCTATATTCTGGTCAGGCAGTAAGATCAATTGGTCTATATGTATTAGTTGTTCCTGTTGTTTCTTCAATTTCTTTAACAATTGAAGGAAGATTTGAAATTTCACCGTTGGAATTATCTCCAAAAGCAAATATTTTACCTTCCTTTGTTGTTAAGTAAGTTGTCAAGTAAGAAGAATCCACTCTTACAAATTCAAATTCCCCAATAAAATTTTCAGAAGTTGCAGTTTCTTGGTTAAAGTATAAATCTGTAATATTTACTGGAGCCTCAACTCTAGATGGATTTTGTGGGCCTTGTGTGTTATCAACTCCCATAGAATTGTAATCATTATGTCCTCATGCTCATATTTCGTTATCATAGCTTAAAGCAACCATACCGGCTTGGGTTGCTGTGATATCAATAAATTTTGATTTTCTAAATTCTTCTGGAACACCATTAACATAATCTTCATCATCATCATTTTCATCATTCATTAATCCAAATACGTGGCCATTTTTGCCATATCTTCCAGGGATACGCATGGCTCAGCCAGGCTCTCCACCATAAAACAATTCTCCGGTTGTATTAAGATAGTATGCTCCTGGAGTAGTATTGTGACCAACGTGCTCAACTTTTACAAATCTAGATGACATTCCATGATTAGTATCAGATTCCCTGTTTTTTTCAGAAATATTTATGACACCATTTCATTTTAAGTCACCATCTATTGAACCAAGTTGTCTTCTGTGGTAAGAGGCGTTAAAGCCATCTCCACTATTGCCGTTGGCATTATAACCAGATGCTCACATATCTCCTGTTCTAGTTAGATATAATATTCCACCATCTCTAACTTCAAAATCAGTGATTTCTTGTTCACCAAAATTATCAGAACCAATATAAAGTTCTGAAATATTAGTTGGTATTGTTTCAATGTATGTGCCACCTTGAGCTTCATTACTAGGAATACCAAACCTAGATCCATCGTCACCATTGGTGAATAATCTATCTCTTCCTCAGACTCAAACATCACCATTTTTTTCAATTGCAACAATAGCTTCGTCTCTATAATTTTCAGCCCTTATGAACTCTTTACCTTTAAGTTCATCAAATATTTTAGTTGGGTCAGTTTCACTATCATCTGATATATTTACAGGAGCTAGCTGGTTGGTATTAGAATAATGATCAGGTAAGATTCCATATCCGCGATTTCTTCCTCATACTCAAATATCACCTTTATCATCAACAGCAACTCTTGTGGTATTATCATGCTCAGCATTCTTTGAAATATATTTAAACTTTACATCTTCTAAAAAATCTCCATGAATAAAGTTAAGATTTACTGCAGCACGTTCTGTATTAGTTGAACCATGTCCAACTTGTCCATGATTTGATTTACCTTTTCCTCAAATGTTACCTTCTTTATCAAGATAGTGAATAACATCTTTTCCACCAGTTAACATAACAACTTCGTGGTTTTCTCTTGGTTCAACACCAACACCATTTACTCCAATGTAAGCACCATCTGGAATCCTAAAAGAATTTACTTGTTCACCGTAAATTGTTGAAGCTTTCTCTGCCATAACTGTTGGAGCAATAACTGTTGAAGCAGCAAGTAATGATGTTAATATTTTATATTTCATTATTTCTTACCACCTTTTCTTTTACTTTTACTTACAGATTCATAAATAATTCAAGTAATTAATACAACACCTATAATTGCTAAAGAAGTGTACAATAGTATATTATTTAGTGTATTTCCATTTGTTTTGTCCTGTTCCCAAGGTTTTCAAGCTGGGTCGTCAGGATCAACTGGAGGTTGTTCTGGTATTTCTGGTGGGGCAAAATCTCCAACATCTCAGTCTTTACCAACTAGTGCAGAAAAATTAGAATCACCATCATATACATTAAATGACTCTATCTCCGAACCATTATCTAACATTTGTAGTGATATATGGTAATTTATATTTGATTTAATTTCATCTTTTGGCAAGTCGAATAAAATATCATCAATTTGTAAATCATTTGGAGTATCCTGTTTAATTCCAATAAATTCATGCTCTTCATTAGTTGATGTATTAGTCATTGTTAATTTATATACAATATTGTCATCAACAACTCCTTCTGGATGATAATAAGAACCAGTTCTAAGTACAAACTTATTAGCTTCTTCCTCAATTGAGATAGTACCAGGGACTATACTTGGTTTCCTATCAGCTGAAACAAATTCAAATTCGTGGCTATCTTCAAATAATTTATATGTATTATTAAAATATTTATTATCAAACTCAGTGATAATTTTATATTTTTTATCTTCTAAAAGAAGACCTCTTAATCTATGTGTTCTTTTTCCAGTATAAGATCTTGCATTATAGTGAATAACATCACCATCAGTTTCGTTTGTTACTGTTGTTTTAACTAGATTATTGTCTGTATAATTTCAACTTGTGTCAACATCGAACTGATAATTTTCAAGGCCGCCACCTTGATTATTAATTTCAACTTCTGGGAAGATAGAAGATCTAGTTCATTCATCATCTAACACTTGGTTCCGGTCTTCAAAACCAAGTGATCAATCTTTAGAATGACCTCTGGCAATCATTTTATGATCATCAGTCATAATAGATATTGAAGCATCATCACCATTTGCCATTGCTTTGACTTCAACTGGCGTGCCAAGTTTCGTTAGCGTTGTAGGGGCATCTTCATAGTTATAAATTAAAGTGGGCGTATATATTAAATCATTTTGTTGTTTGTTTATATTTCCAGAAATAATTCCAGAACGATCAGAGCCTCAAGCTCAAACATTTCCATTTTCTTCAATTGCAGTTACAACAACGTGAACTGTGGCATTACCGTAATAACCGTCACCATTGGAATCTGTAGAACTAAGCAAATGTGATTCAATGCTTATAAATTTCTTCCCTTCAATAGGTGAACCAGGAATTGCAGTTATATCATAAGCTTCTGGTTTGTGTTGATATGGTGTTGGGTCTGGTGCTCCATACTCGCCTGATATAGTTGAATCACCAGTTGCTCAAATTGATCCATCGTCAAATAAAACATGAGAAGCAAATGCACCAATTGTTCAATCAATAATTGTTCCAGTTTCAAATATTTCATTATCTAATCCAGCTTGAATCTTAGATGAGTTTACAGGTAAAAGTTGTTTATTTTTACCAATACCATTGCCAGGGCCGTTTCCGCTTGTGTGAAAACCATGAAAACCTGTATGTGGCACTACGTAGGGATGGTCACTATTGATTCTTGCATCGGCAGTTGAGCCAAAAGTTCAAATATCTCCAGTAGTATCTTGTGCAATTGTTATTCCTCTGTTTGATTTAATCTTATTAAATGAAACATCCTCCATTGCATCAACATCACTAATAGGATCAAATTTTTCTTTTGTATAAACATCCTGTAATTTTATTGGTTCATTAATTCCTTTTCCATGAGGATAATCTATTACATTTAATCCTGCAATATAGTCATCGTATAAACCAAGATGTCCAATAAAATTGCTTTCGTGCGATTGAAGGGCACCTCAAACTCAAATATTTCCAGAGTTATCTATTGCAAAGAATGAAGCAGCATCTCTTGCAATTGAAATTGCTACATCCTTAAAATTTACACTAGTTTCAAACTCATCTACATTAGTAAAGCTCTTTCCTGTAATTCTTCTTAATGGCGAGTGATGACCAATATTATTATTATTGCCAAATTCAGCAAAGTTTTGAGGAGTCCTACCAAATGCTCAAAGATGGCCTGTGTCATCTATAAGTATCGATTGGCTTTGTTTTCAATCAGAACCAAAACCATGTGTACCTGTAGATAATTTGACAAATTTTGTATCTTCATCAACTTATGCACCGGAAAGAGTAGTAAGATCTACTGGGTGCTGAGATGCTCCACTATTAATACCCAATTCATAATTTGCGCCTAAACCAAATGGTCTTCCATCTTCTGCAGAAATATAAGATTGACTAGCCGCACCTTGTTGTCAAGATGTATAAGGTTTATCTGGTGGAGTTACAGTTTCATAAGTTGATGCTTTAAATTCAACATTTTTATTTTCTTCCATAAAGAAAACTGGCGTCAATGCTGTAGCAACCATTGTTCCAATTAATAATGTTTTTCCAACTCTTTTATTTGTATTTTTCATAAATAAATATACCTATAAACATAAGTTATATAAATTATATAAAAAAAATATTGAAAAATAAAAAGGTAATTTATACTTTTTTTATTATCTGGCTTGTTGGAAATTATAGGTTTTAATTGTGTGTCAAGTTAATATAATTGTAGTAACTGCTAGGTAGACAATTGCTACAATTTCAATTCATAATTGAGAGTGTCCTATAAAATTGTTTCCAAGAGCTGCAAATCCAGCACCTAATGGTGTGATCATTCCAAGTATAAACATAACAAGTACAAATGTTCTAGGATTTGATGCTGTATTTCAAACATATCATCATGGCGGCGCCATAAATGCCCCACCAAAGAATGCAACAAATAGAATCAATAAGACCATTGTAAATGTAAACGTTCCACCCTTCTTCATTCTATTGGCAATTCATAATCCAACTACCATAAGATGAATATACATTAATATATTAACTATTCAGAATGATCATTGAATTTCAACATATTCATACATTCTAATAATTAAGTCATGTGCTGAATTACCAGATATTGAGTGTTTCCCCCTCATTAGTACTATTGCAAGAATAGCATATGTTCCACCAACAAATAATATAGTTAATACTGTTGAAGCAAGGAAAACAGATCAATAATACTCAGCTTTACCAATGCCAAATGTTTTCATCCTCTTAAGAGTTGTTGATTGCCTCATATCTAATGTGAATAATGGCACAATAATTGCAGGTGCCATTAAGAATAGCAGATAAAGGCCTGACCATTGATTAAGTAAAGTTACTGTAAACGTCTCTATTGGTGCTGGTGTTAACAATCTCTTTGCAATTTCCCATACTTCTTCATAACTCATTCCACTAAACTCTGGAAGTTGCTGTAAAATTAAGGTAAATTGATCTATTTCTTCTTTAGTTGGCGGAGTTGGATCATAATCTGCAGGAACCAATGTCAAAGTAGAAGTTCTTAAAAATATGGCTTGAATGATTAGGGTGAATGCAACTAAAATAATAAACAATTTACTTTTGAGTGCTGATTTTAAAGTAAACTTAAAAACTTTTCAATTAAAAAACTTCTTATTATCTGATATTGCTTTAACATTTTGGGCCATTACATTACCTCCATCATAAATTTACTAAAGTCACCAAACTCTTCATAAATATCAACGGCATCATATTTACCTGTTACAACACCATTCTTCATAACTACAACCCTATCTGCTAACATTTCAATTTCTTTTGGTTGATGTGAAATGATCACATATGTTGTGTTATTCTTCTTTTTATATTCTATTAGATATTGGAGAATGTCATCTGCAGAAACAACATCAAGACCAGTGATGAATTCATCCAGGACAATTACATCTGGTTTTTGCAGTAAAGCAAGAAGCAAATTAAGCCTTTGTTTTTGTCCACCCGACATCTTTGCTGCTTTCTTAGGTTTAACTGTTTTTGCTTTAGTCTTTCCAGTTAATTTACTCTTCTTCATTTCAATTTTACTTTTAACTAAATCTTCTAATCCAAATATCTTAATCATTTTCTTTAATTCAATTTCACTAGTTCTATTGTGTAGTGAATTAAAAAAATTAATTACATCCATTATTGTATAATTGCCTGCAAACTCTGCTTTCTGAAATTGGAAACCAATTTCAGTTCCTGGTTTAATTTTAATTTCACCTTTTTGATGTTCATTAATTCCTGCAATTGTTTCTGTTAGAACTGTTTTACCTGCTCCATTATGCCCAACGATACAAAGTGATTCACCCTTTTTAACGTTAAGAGAAACTCCACGTAATACTTTTATTTCTCCAAAAGAAACAAATAGATCTTTTATTTCAATAATATTTTCTCTATTATCTATCTTTTTGGTTTTCTTAATTCTTTTCTTTTCAGCAACTATTTTTCCATCAAGTACTTTTTTGTCTGAAAGTAATTTATCAAGTTTTTTACTCATATTTTAATATTACCAAAAATAACTTATTGACTTTCTTTGTTAGTTCATTTTCTTGATCTAACGTATTGTTTCTTTTGATAAATTATTCTTTCATATAAAAGTTCACCTTTTTTTATTAAAGAATAATCAAATTCACTACCTCTTATATTTTCAATTTTTAGAATGTCTCCTGTTTTTATATCATCGTTCTTAATTGAATTAAATGTATTTTTATTATTCTCTGCTTCCAGATAAACTTCCTTTTTATCTAGAGTGTATAAAAATACAATAAGTCTATCTTCTCTTTGTTCTATTGAACTAAAGAAGTGCATCTTTTCCATTTCTGATTCATCTATTTCACCAATAGATTCAAAACCTTCTTTCATTTTTATTGCAATGAATAAATTTGCAAATAAAAACGCTAAACCAATTGACATTAAAGTAATTGAAGTAATTATTAAATTATCTGGTCAAGTTAATTTAGTACTTCATGCAACGATTCCTAAAATCATTGCAAGTAATATTGATGATCAACCAGATCAATATGTTATTTTATTTCATCTAACTAGTTTAACCATATATACCTCTTATTGATTCTGCTAATAATAATTTATTATTATCAATATCAACTTTAAAATAGTTAATTACATCGTCTACTTCTAATTTAAATATTGAATTATCTTTAAACTCGGAATGAATTCCTAGTTTATTATTTGAATCAATTTCTTTAATATAAATTATTAGTTCAGTTGATTCATTATTATATTCAACATCAAATTTAATATATACTGTATCATCTTCATCATAGACTAGATTAGCTTGCTGGTCATCTTCTACTTTATATCAAGCAAGCTTATCTATGTAATAATCTTTATTTTTCATTAGATTGGTTTCCTATTCTTAGAGTTTGCTCTATTAATATATGGAATTGCAATCATTCATATTACTGCAAAGATTACAATCATTTGAGCTCATCTATGTGAATATATTGGATATACTATTCCAGCTGATCAAGCTGCATTAGCTGCAATAGTTAATGTCATCAAAGTCATATTTCATTTTTCAATTGTTGAACCTATTCTAAAGTACTTTGAAGTATCTCTCATTATTCATCAAATGATAACTAATGATGAAGAAAGTACTGAACCTGGAATTTGTCCAACAAGATAAGCTGTGTTTGATTCATTAAGTAGAATGTGTCTCATTGATGGAGGTAATATTATCAATGTAATCATTGTTAATATGTTTATGATTGTCAACACTTTCTTTCAAGTTGTATTTCAATAGACTCTATTAAAATCAGAAACAAATGTTCCCTTTGCATCGTTTTGATCTTCGTATTTAAAATATGCTTTCATATCTAATCCTTAAACCTTTCATTTAAATATTGTCAAATTCCAACCATTTGTTTAGTATCAATTTCACAATATTTTAATAGTGCTTCTCTATATTTTGCTCACTCCTGTTTTGATTTTTCTCTTTTATCTTTATTGATTATAGAAACTATATCAAATCCATGAGTTGTTTGAGTATCTCAAACATTATAAGCAAACTTAGAAGCAAATTCAAGTGCTTGTGATCCGTTTGAAATTTTTAAATTACTATATGTAATATCTGGAGCACAATGTGGTCCTACTAGTTTAATTGATGATTTACCTTTTCACTCAGGTGCTTCATATGCTTTGACTGGAATGTTTCTTGGTTTTGAAGTTGAAAAGAAATCTCTCAAGTCAATTGTTCTGCTTCTTATATTTTCTAAATCATTAATATATTCAGCAGGAACAAAACCAGATTCAAGGGACTCTTTTGTTTTCCCTTGTTCATAAGCTTTATATCAAGCAACTGGAGTACCTTTCTTTCCATGATCCATATCTTTTACAAACTTAGTTCAAAGTTTGTTGACTTCTTCAATTGAAAATTCATCAATTAAAAATTCTCTATGTTCATATGTTGAACTATCGTTAACATCAAAGTCAGGTGATTTAATAATATGGATTGAGTATTGTGAAATAACTTGTTGATAACCTTTTGCTCCTTTGATAATTGGTAAAGACATTTCAATTGACTCATAATCATACATATAAAGAGGATAAACATAGTCTTTATTCAATTGATCAAACATACCTTTATTCAAAATATTATTTTCAGAGTTTTTATCTCCTAAGTCGCTAGATAAATCAAAATAATATTCAATAGCGGGATTTACACTATCAACTCAAGTTCTAGTTGTTGGGACTTCTTCTCCTAATTTCTCATTTCAAACTGTTGGTTGATATTTTCATATTTCATCTTCAACAGGTCTTTCAATTATGTTAATTATTCTTTTAATATCTTCTTCAAAGTTTCTACTTATTCTTGAAGTAACATAATCTCATTCTGTTTTTGCACCATCATATCTTTCTATTGGGCCTTCTTTACCGCCAAGATAATTAAACTCATCAAGAAATTCTGGTGGTAAATTATATATTTTGAAATAGTTTTGAAGGTATTCATCTTGATTACCTTCTTCTTGTAAAACAAATTCATCGTTAATTAACATAACACCGAATTTTTCTACCTTTATATTCTCAGGAATTGTTTTGTTAATTACATTCATCTGGAAATATAAATCAAGAGCATGTTTTGTTTTAACTTTAGTTGATGCTTTTGCTTCATATATTTTTATCTTATCACCATCTTTGATTAACATATCAACCATTGATGTTATTCCATAACCATCAATCTCAATATAGAAAGTTGCTTCATTAATAATAACTTTTTCTTCTCTTAGTAAGATATCTCTTGTTTGCTCAGCCATTGCTTTATCATCATACTCTTCATAAAATGAATCAGTTAGATCATGGTAGTTATAACCATGCTTTTGAGCATAAACATTTGAAAAGTATCTTACCATTTCTCCAAAGATATTACCTCTCATTGCAGAAAATGGTGCTTCGAAAAGATCTTCTGACTTTTCAAACTTTCTATCATGGATTTCTTGCTCCATTACTCTTGCAAGTTTTTCATCTACTTTAACTGCTTCAAGTAAATTGGAAGTTTTGTTAAGTCAACAATAGCCATCACCTTTAGCATATGCAATATAATCTTTTTTAGTAATCCTTTTCATTCTAATCTAATAAATTATAAAATATAAAAAGAGCCGAATGGCTCTTTTATATATTAATCTTTCTATTCTTCTATCTTTTTTGAGTTTGTAACTTCATATAGGTTTTCAATTCCTATATCTAGTTCAGAAACTTTACCAAGACCTTTTGATGTTTCTTTCTGTATTGCTTTGAATACTTTTTCAAGATCTTCAATATGTTTCTTATATGTTGAAAAGTAATTTTCATACTCTGATGATCCAATAAAATCAAATAGTTTCTTTTGAGTTTCTTGAGATGCATTTGCTTCTTTTAACATTCTTCCATACTTACTTGTTAATTGTCTAATTGTATAAACAGCAGGTGCGAATGAAGCGAAAGAAGTTAGGTAAATGTCATCAGTTGGATGATAAAGGAACCCTTCATTAATAGTTATGAACTCCTTAGAGTTTTTTGGCAAGGCTTTAGAAATGAATAATGCTCCAGAATCACTTCTTTTTCTAATCTTTTGGGCAAAGTTTTCATAATTTGCCTTTGATCAATTCTTTCTATTCTTAACTTCAATATAAATTGTTTCACCTGAATTCATTTCAACCAACACATCAGCTTCTCCAGCTTGTGCAGATGGTTTTGAAACTTTGTCATTAGGAAGAATTTCAGTTATTTTATTGATAACTTCTTCTTCCCCTAGTTCACCAATTTCGTTTGAAGTTTGTTTTTTTAAGTTTGCAATTTCTGTTGCATGTTTTTTGTCAGCAGCCCTCATTTCTTCTTTAAGTTTTTCTTGATATACTTTTTCAACCATATCTAATGATTTCTTAATATCTTCATTAGATTCCTTTAAGTATTTTACTTTTTCTTTTTCTGATTTCAATAGATTCTTTTCAGCTTCAACTTTAATTTTTATCTCTTCATTTTTAGATTTATCAACATTCTTTTTATATTCTTCAAACTTTTCATTATATTCAAGCTTTAAGTTATCTTTAATTTCTTTTTCTTTTAGTTTTGAAGCAGATTTAACATCTTTTTCAATTGCTTCTTCAAAAGCAATTCTATTTTCATCAATTGAAAACACTTCTCCCAAAGTAAACTCTTCTTTTCCAACAAGAGTACTTGGGAGTTTAATTTTAAAATTCATGATCTCTTTCATGTATTTTCTCCTATTCTTATTTTATTAGGAGTGGATCAATATTACGTGACTTTGGTCAGATAATTCTAATTAATCCAATCCTATATATATTATATAAAAAAGAGCCTAGTGGCTCTTTTGCTTATTATATATATTAATCTTCTTGCTCAAGTTCGTGTGTTGCTTCTGGAGCAGGAGTATCTACGATTGTGTTTAGTTCAACTTCTTCTGTTTTAAAGTCTTCTGGTTTGTAATCTTTAATACTTTTAAGAGTTGAATTAGTATCTTGTTGTGCTGCTTCAACAAGCATGTTACCTTCTTCGATTTGTTTTCCAGCGTTAATTGAAAGTTCTTTAGCTTCTTCTACCATTAGTTCAGCTTCTTTCATTGTATTTTGACCTCTTGTGATTTGATCTTTTGACTTAGATTCAAGCATGTCTGCTTTATCTAAGTTTCTTGTAGCTGAAGTTCACTTTTTATCAAGTTCTCTTTGAAGTTGATTTGTTTTCTTCTTAAGAGCATCGATTTCAGATTGCATTGTATCTACTTCACCTTTTTCAACTGTATAAGTAGCTCTATGCTCATCTGAAAGTCTCTTGTTTTCTTCACCTTTTTCTTTTAGTGAATTTCCTTTTCTGTGAAGTTCTTGTCCATCAGCAAGCATTTGTTCTGCTTGTGACTTTTCAATTGTACCTTTTGAAACTAGGTCAATCCCTGCGATTGCCTTTTCTTTTGATGCAACTGCTCTTTCTTCTTGAATTTCAGCATTTGGATCTGTTGTTACTTTTGGTCTTCCGATAAATTTGTTATCTGAAAGATCATTTTTGTTGTTTTTGTTGTCTTCTGACATATATATTTCCTCCTGTGCGACATTAACCGCAGCATCTTGTTTCTTTTTTCTTCTAAACATTTTTGTAAATCTCCTTACACTTCTATTATATCAATTATATTTTTCTAAAATATTTTGTTTTTTAGCAAGAATTAACTTGAAAGATGTTTCTTTTTCTTTTTAAGAACTCTATTAATTCTTGATCTATTCTTAAATTTCATTTGAAGCGCTACTAATGCAACGCCTGGTTCAAATAAAACTCAATGTTTTCTAACTCTTGGTAGTCATCATGCCATTACTCTAGCCTTTCTTTTTGATGTTCATGTGATTTTGTGGTCATGCTGGAAATATGTTTGATCATCAATAATTCCATTTGAAAAGTATGCAAGTGGAACAATCTTAATTCCCTCTCCTAGCATTTGTTCTTTGTTATTAAGTTTTAAACCATAATCTCTTACTAATAAATATGTTCAAAGTTCATTATTTACCATAAACTTAAACTTATCTTCTGGCCCAAGATAATCAAATGCTTCGTAAATATCTAAAACTTCTTTGAATAATGGATGTTTTGGAATTGATGCAACAAATCCTGTAGTAACCATTTTTCTATATTCAAATCCAAGCATTAGATCAACATCTTCTAATAAATGATCAGCATTCTTAACTGCCACCATATCTGTATCAAGATATATTCCACCATTCTCATAAAGAATTTTTACTCTTAAGTAATCTGAAACGAATGCTCATTTACCTGCTTTTACAGCTTCTTTTGTATAACGTCTTGTTTGTGGGTCAAAATCATTTGCACCTCAAACTTTAACTTCATAGTCAGGATATACTTCCTTTACTTTTCTTAAATTTTCTTTTACATATTCTGGATAATTATCACCATATCAAATGAAATGTATTTTCCTGGGAATCGTTCTTTTCATATTTTTATTATACACCTAAATAGTGGCAAAGTTAAAATAATGGGTTTAGGTATATAATTATAATAAGATGTCTGAAAAAAGAAATAGTAGATTTTCAAATGTAAAGTTTCGTAAGATCTCTCAGGAAGACTTAAGAATTAAGCTTGAAAAAGCAAAACTTTCAAGAGAACAAGAAGATATTTATATTAAAAGGTTTTTAAAACAAAGTAAGTTTGCAATGTGAATTAGAATTGTTGCAACTAATTTTGTTTTCCCTAATGTTGCTGATGAAAGAGTTGAGATTCCGGTTACAAAGCAAACTATATTTTGAAGAAGACTTAATATGATAGTTAAGTTTGCTCTTGTTTGACTAATGATGGTTCCAGTTTTCAGCCCCGGTGCTGTAGCGGCGGATAATGCAAACCTTTTCTATGTGATTGTTAGTGCACTAGATAAAAAATATATTTGATTCCCATTGACTGCAGCTGCAATTTTTACACTAGATTACTTGGCTAAGTTTATTGCCTCACCTATTATTTATCAAGATTTCTCTTGAAGATCTTATTGAAAATATTCCATTTCGTTTAAAGGTTTTCTATCTTTATTAGAATTGGCTGGTTACTGGATTCTACCTTATAGATCATTAATGCCAGGTGATCATAATACTTGGCCATATCTATTTATAGCTATTGGTTTCTTGTGAATCATTGAAGCATTCATGAGATTTGACGGTTTTAAAATTGTTGTAAATGGATTCAAAAGAAACATTAATCTTCTAATTGAGATAATATTATTTGGATTTCTGCTTGCTTTCCTACTAGCAATTCTTTGAATGTTATTTGATCCTAGAGCATTGGAAAATATAAATAATATGGAGGGCAAAGACCCAACAATATGGCATGCACTATACTTTACAATTGTTGTTGCAACTTCAATTGGTTTTGGTGATGCAACTCCAACTAATGGTGCCGGACAATTTTTAACAGTTCTTACAGTGATAATGGGTGTTTCTATAATCGCTACACTAACTACAATTCTTATTCAAGGTATCATGGGTGAAATGAAAGCCGAAAAAGAAAGAAAGAAAAGTATGGTCAAAATTAATGAATTTAGAAAAGAACTTAAGAACAGACCATATAGAAGATCAAGTATTGGTAAATTTGTTAGTGAGATTAAAGACAACGAAGAATCAATAGAAGCAATGGTAATTGACTTCAAAAAGAATGCTGAGGTACTAAGAGCTGAAGAAGCCATTGAAGAAAAGATTACTGTGGCGACAAAAGTTGGTGGAAGCAAGAAGAAGAATCTTGATTCTGACAAAGAAGAAAAGAAACTTGAAAAAGAGAAAAAAGCTCTTGAGAAGAAAAAAGCTGAAGTTGAAGGTGTAAAAGAAAGTGCTGAAAAGGCTAAGGCAAAAGAAGAAAAGAAACTTGAAAAAGATCCTAATGAAGCGCCAAAAGATTCAATAACTAAAATAATTGAAGAAAGAGAAACTAAGGCCAAAGAAGAAAAGATTGAAAAAGAAGCTGAGAAGTTTATTGAAGAAGTTGAAGAAGCAGTTGCTGAGGAAACTGGTCAAGATGTTGATAAAGATGGAACTTCAGAAAACATAATTGATGAAGTTGAAAAGACTCTAGATGACGAATCTTCAAAAGATAATAAAGACGAAGATAAAAAATAGGTTTTAACCTATTTTTTATGTGGAAAATATTAATGTAATTATTTTTATATAAATTGTTGTGTATATATATAATATAAAAGATGAGAAATTTACTAGAAAAGTATAAATATCCTAATGCCCTTTCTAATAAACATGGGATTGTAGATATGAATGATTTTACTTATAGAAAAGTAAAGCTTCATGATAATGATTATAGAGTATGTACAAACTTACTTTCAGATAAAGAGCTAATAAACATTCTTACTTCTGATACGCTTGGGCTTGAAGAGTTTGATGAAGAATATAGTGAAGTAAATGAAACTCTTGCTTCCCTAGCCTTATGAGGTGTGCACCGTAAAGAAGTTGGAACTGTTCTTTATGAGGAATATGTACAAGCTTATAACGACGCAAGGAAGTTTATAATGAGCATTTCTGAAATTGATGTTGAAAAACTAAATAAACTTTATTTCACTATTACAAATGATCAGAAATTAATTCCTGATAATATTGATTTATCTAAAGTTAAAAACAATAATGCAGTAAGAAGTTATGAAATATATAATGATAAATTCAAAAATGTTATTCCTTCAAAGAACGTAAAGAAAAGTTTAGATGAGTTTATTAAGCTTGCCTATTAACTAAGTAATGAAGAGTATGCAATTTTAAGAGTTGTTAGAGCTCAAAATTCTATATTCTTATTTATTAATATTCACCCATTCCCTTCTGAGAATTATCTGATTGCCAGACTTATTGGTGAATGAATGCT
>JAAUXY010015459.1_pt1 | contig 15698 bp, 16 predicted proteins | sample 7278121 | NCBI WGS metagenome assembly JAAUXY01 (sample SAMN14350117, study PRJNA611818) | marine sediment metagenome | isolation source: surface marine sediment (1.8m) | place: French Polynesia: Moorea | collected 2018-08 | reverse complement strand
CCTTGGCCAGGTAGCAACGGACTCGAGCGTCGAATGGCTGCACCGCCAGGTCAACGACGAGCAGCGGCTGACGTCGGAACTCGTCGCCGCGATATCCATGCACGCCGGGGCAACGGCATTCCGTGCCCTGACGAGCCTGCTGGAGGATCGCGACCGGCCGATGAAGACGCGGGAAGCCGCACTGTTTTGGTTGGCCCAGTCGGACACCGACGAAGCCTACGAATATTTCGACCGGCTGCTCAGCCGGCGCTAGCGGGTGGCATAAAAAAAGCCCCGCGCGAGGCGGGGCTTTTCCAAGGAATTGCTGCAGTCTAACGCGCGCGTCGACGGCGAGCCGCTACGCCGAGAAGGCCGAGACCAAGCAGAGCAAGGGTACCGGGTTCCGGAACGTCGACCTCGTCGATACGCAAGTTGTCGATTGACCAGGCGCGCCAGCCGCCAGTTGCCTGGAATGAAATCTGGTCGATGTCCGCCCAGGACAATTCCGTCCATGTCCCGAGACCGTTGTCCAGGGTATCGGTGAAACTCATCAACATCGAATCCACAACGCCGTTGCGCACTGTTGTAATCGTCACGTCGGACGTGTTGCCGAATGTCGCACCAAGATCGAGCACCAGGTCGACGGCGGTGTCGAACGTCAGAATGATCTCGTGGCCGATGGTATTGACGGACAGCGAGGCCGGACCGTTTGTGCCTTCCGAGTCGAAGTTCCCCGGATCACCGCGACTAACACCGCCGATCAAACCGAAATAGTTGCCACCAATCGTCAGCCCGTCGGCGGCGTAGAAGTCCGTTGGCTGCCCGGTGTACCCTAGTGCATCCCATGCATCTTCGAAGTCGATCACGACGGCGCTCGCCGTCATGGGTGCGGCGAATACCGCAAATACCGCAGCGATCAGTAGTTTTCTCATGGCCGAATTGCTCCTTGTGGTGGCTCATCCCGAAAGTTGCAATGTCCGTGCCGAAGGGGACTAATCTCAGATAAATCCGAAACTTACCCTCTATCAAGAGTCTAGCGACGACGCGATGTTGAAAAGAATCCCGACGCTGCGGCAGCGTCTTGGGCCTCGAGCCTAACGGCTTCGGTAGACGCCGAAATAGACGAACGGCTCGCTCGCCCGCTGGCCGGGCTCGACGTCGGCAGGCACCTGGCGTAACACCGGCTCGAGACTCTTCAGGTAGCTGACAATCGCCTCGACGTCATCATCCGAGAGCTTCGCATACCCCTGCCACGGCATCGTCGCGATGCGGCGGCTGCCGTGGCGGCCGATGCCGGCACGAATCGCGTTCGCCAGCTGCTGGTCGCTCCACAGGCCGATGCCGGTCTCGTCATCCGGCGTGATGTTGGGCGGATAAACGACGCCGGGGAACTCGGTTCCGAGCGGATTCGAATACGCGATGCCGATTCCCGACCCCGCGAGCGACAGGCTCATGTCCGGCACACCGGCCAGCGCACCCTCGGTATGGCAAGCACCGCAGCCGAGCAGTTCGACGAGGTATTCGCCGCGCGCGACCCTGTCACGGTCGATGGGCGCATACCGTCCGGGCGCGGCGGCCGGCGCATCGAGTATCGTTACCGCCTGAACCTCTTCGTAGTCAGCGAGCGGATCGTAGGCCTGCTCGGTCGCACAGGCCGCGAGCAGTATAGGTATGAAAAGGAGATGTGGGTACCGCATCGGGCGATCTCCGGGCAGTGTGACCGTTCACTGTAGGGCGATTTTTCTGTGCGCTGTATACCGGAAAACCCATATGACCATGGTGTATTATTCTCGCGGGTTGGGGTAGCCGCTTGCGGCAATGTGAGGGAGATCCATGATTACGCGTGCAAACGAACCGCAGTCGATCGGCGGTGTTCTGGACACAGGCTTCAAGATCTTCGGTGCCGGCTTTATGGCCATCGTGCCGATTACCTTTCTCGGCACACTGATCAGCGCGATTGCAGGCTATGCGCTGACCATGTCGATGTTCGATGCCGCTGAGGCCGGCGACCCGATGGCGGGCCTGGGTGCGGCCGGCGTCATCAGCTTCATCGTCGTCTTGATCATAAGCCTCGTCTTTTTTGGCGCGGCGCTGATTCGTACGCGGCACATTGCGCGAAACGAGCAAGGCTCGTTCGGCTCCGCACTGGCTGGGGGGTTCAAACGCTTCCCGTCCGTGCTCGTCGCCAGTATCGCCTACGGTATCGCGATAATGATCGGCTTCATCGCGCTGGTCATCCCCGGCATCTTTCTGTCGGTGGCGCTCGCGTTCTGCCTGTACGCGGCGGCGGCCGACAACAAGGGACCCTTCGAAGCCCTGAGTTACAGCTACGACATCGTGCGCGGCAACTGGTGGCGCTCCGCAGCGGTACTGACCGTGATCCTCATCATCCTGATCGTGTTCCAGCTCACGATCGTGTTCGCGGCCGGCCTGTTCGCCGTTGCCGGCGACCCGACGATGGGCCCGAACCTGATACTCGACGTGGTCATTACGCCGATCATCGGCTCGATCATTTCGACCTTGAGCTACTGCCTGGCTTTCGCCGTTTACGATGACCTGAAACTGCGCAAGGAAGGCAGCGATCTCGCCGATCGCATCGAGGGGCTCGGCGAAGAAGCGTGAGCGAGACCGCGGCGCGACTCGTAACGCTTTCGCTGCTCACCCTGTTTTCGGCGTCGGCACTCGCCGACGTCAGCACCCAGATTGCCGCCTGCGCCGAGGGCAAGGACGACGAGTGGCAGTTCGACGCGGTTGCCGACGCGTGCCCCGAAGTCCTCGCGATTGTCGACGCGCATCCCCTGGCGGACACGATGCCGGCCAACTGGTCGGAAGCGCTGACGCCTTTCAAAACCACACAGCTCGATTTCTTCGACGCGTACTACGTCGACAGCGGCCCCGATACTGGGATCATCGGCACGGCATCGCTCGATGCGATTGTCGACGAACTCGATAATCCATCGCGCGTCGAGGAAGAGAAGTCAGCGTGGCAGCGGTTCACAGACTGGCTCAAGGAGATCTTCGGTGACGATGAGGGCGAAACGCCGCAGTGGCTCGACGAGTGGCTGTCGAAGATCAAGATCCCCCAGACCGCGCTGCAGTACACCTTCTATGTCCTGGCGGTGCTGATCATCATCGGCGCGATAGCCGTTATCGTGATCGAGATTCGCGCGGCGCGCTCGAGCTATGCGCGTGAGCGGGCAGCGCAGGCCGGCATGGGCGGCTACGGCGCCGCCGGACCGGTCATGCTGACGCTCGCGGATCTCGACGCAGCCGAGCTGCGAGACAAGCCGACGATCATGCTGCGGCTTATCGTGCAGCGGCTCGAAGCCCTCGCCATGCTGACACACCAGCCTGCCGCGACGCACCGCGAACTTGCGCTGACTCCGGCCGGCCTGGCCGAGGAGCAGCGGGCATCATTGGTCGTCGTCTCACGCTCTGCCGAGCGTGCACGCTATGGTGGCGGCGTGCCGAAGGCTGACGAGGTCGACGAGGCGCTGCGCCAGGGCTCGTCGCTCCTCGAGCGGCTGAAGCGTCGATAATGCGCGACCGTCTCGTCACGCTGGCCGGTGCGCTGCTTGCGCTCGTTGTCATCTACGGGCTGTTCTTCGCCGAGCAGGAAGTACCCGAACCGGCCCGCCCCGTTACCACGGAAGTCGCCAGCAACGGCCTTGTCGCGCTCAAGACCTGGCTGGACGGCGAAGGCGTCGCCACGCTGAGCCTGCGCGAGCGCTATCCCGAGCTCGCGGCACATCCGGAACTGCCTGCCGCGACGGGCAACGTACTGCTCGTCGCCCTGCCCTACTATCGGCCGCCCCGCGAAGCCGAGGTCGCCGAACTCAAGAGCTGGGTGCAGGCCGGAAACACGCTGCTGATCATGGCGGCGCTTAACGATACGTCCGACTGGAGCACCGCCGTGCCATCGCGCCTGATCGACGACCTGGGCAGCGTGGCCGACACCTATTTCCGCGCAATCAACGAGGACGGCGACGATTATCGGAGCCCCCTGTTGAGCCTCTTCGATGACGATCCGGACGCAGAGCGCTACGCCGTCGAGCCTCGTGAAGGCCACCCATTGGTCGAAGGCATCGAGCGCATGGCGGCCGAATCCGACATGGTGACATCGATCTGGGTCCCGGATGCGTACAACAACGGCGACCTGATTCTCGAACTCGCGACGATCCCGCTCACCGGCACGCCGCTCATCTGGCAGCGCAAAACCGGCGACGGCCAGACGATCATCGTTGGCAGCGGCACGATGTTCACGAACCGGGCAATAGCGCGCGCGGACAACCGGCGCTTCATCGCCAACGTGGTTGCGCATCACCTGGGCCCGGACGGCCGCTTCGTATTCGACGATATGCACCAGGGGCTGTCGGCGCTGTACGACCCGGACGCGTTCTACTCCGACAGTCGCCTGCACACGACCATCTGGTTCGTAATCGGCTTCTGGCTGCTCTACGTCGTCGGCTCGAGCAATCGCCTCTTGAATCCGCGGGCCGAAACCCTCGCCCTTCGGCAGACCGATTTCGTCCAGGCCGTCGGCGGCTTCATCAGTAACAACTCGAGCAAGACCGACGCCGGGTTGTGGTTGTTCCGGTCCTGGTTCAACGACGTGCGCCGGCACCTGCACCTGCCGACAAACGGCGAACCCGTCTGGTCCGAGCTGGACGGACTGCGTACGCTCGACCCCAAGCTGCTCGGCCGGCTCAAGCGCCAGCACGCGCGCCTCTCGACTGGCCGCGCTCTCGACCTCGTCGACATTCACAACACGATTAACCGTGCAAGACAGGCAATAGGATAGGCAATGACCAACAAGGCAGTAGAGTTCGAACAGACCCTGAAGGCGACCCTCGGCAAAACCGTCTTCGGCGTAGAGCATGTCATCCACGCACTTGCCGTTGCGCTCATCGCCCGCGGTCACGTGCTGCTCGAAGGCGCGCCGGGGCTCGGCAAGACCTTGCTCGCACGTACCCTGAGCCAGGTTCTAGGTAGCGAATTCAAGCGCATCCAGGGAACCGCCGACCTGATGCCGAGCGATATCATCGGTGTCCACGTCTTCGATACCCAGCAAGGCCAGTTCAACTTTCACCGCGGACCGCTGTTCGCGGACGTCGTGCTCATGGACGAGGTCAATCGCGCCGGCCCGAAGACGCAGTCAGCGCTGCTCGAGGCGATGGAGGAACGCCAGGTCAGCATCGATCGCGAGAAGTTCAAGCTCGCTGACGATTTCCTGGTACTCGCCACGCAGAATCCTCACGAGTTCGAGGGAACCTACCCGCTGCCCGAATCACAGCTCGACCGGTTCCTGATTCGCGTGCCAATGGATTACCCCGCTCGCGACGCGGAAATGCGCGTCCTGCGCGCGTACGACCTGCCGTCCGCGCGACCGGCGGCTGCCGACACCACGCTGCCAGCGGCCGCGCTCGCCGAGGCCCGCAGCGTGATTGGCAACGTGCACCTGGGCGACGAACTGATCGCCTATTGCATCGATCTCGCTACGGCGACCCGGCAGAGCGAGAAGATCCAGCTGGGCCTGTCGACTCGCGGCGTACTTGCGCTCGTGCGCTGTGCGCGCATCGAGGCCGCTCTCCGCGGTGGCGAGTATGTCGTCCCCGATGACGTCAAGGCCAGTGCCCCGTGGGTGCTGCCGCACCGGATCGTATTGACGCCCGAGGCCGCTCTCGACGGCCTGAGCGCCGACGACGAAGTCCGGCGCATCGTCGACGCCGTCCCGGTGAACCTCTGAGCCCCGGACTCGAATGAGCCTGTCGCCCCGAGCCGTCGCACTTGCCGCGCTGATCGCCGCGATCGGCATCGTCAGCACGTGGAATCCCGACGTGTTACAGGCCGCGTGGAAAATTGGCGCCGCGCTATTCCTGTTCGGACTCATCTACGAATGGGTCATCGTGCAGCGCAACCGCCCTGCCGTGGCACTCGATGACGATGCACCACTCTACCTGGGTCGCCGCATCGACGCGGGGCTTGCATTCACGAACGCCGGCGGCCGGGTACTCGAGCTCCGGTATGCGCCGGCGCTCCCCGATGGCCTCTCCGGCAGCATCGACAACCGCAGGGTGATGCTGCCGCCCGGGACCACGGTCGATCGCGTGCCCGCGCAGGCGGTGCGCCTCGGGAGGACGACGTGGGGAACGCTGCCGGCGATGCTCACGGGTCCGCTCGGTCTCGCCCGATGGTCGCTAAAGCTGAAGCTCGATGAGGAGCTGCGCATCATCCCCGACACGCTCGGCAATCGCGGCACGCAGCTCGCCTCGAGCGACATCGGCACCGAATCGCGTACCCAGGTGGGCAGCGGCATGGAGCTCCACCACCTGCGTCCCTACCGCCGTGGCGACGCGCCCAGTTCGATCGACTGGAAAGCAACGGCGCGCAGCGGCGACCTCATCACGCGCGTGTTCGGCGAGGACCAGCACCTGGAGATCATCCTGTGCCTCGATGCAGGCCGCACCAGCCGACTCGAAATGGACGGTATGGCACAGGTATCGCACTACGTGAACCTTGCCGCGCGCTTCGCCGAATACGCGGCTGTCGCCGAAGACCGGGTCGGGCTCGTCGTGTTCTCCGATCGCATTCACGAGGCCGTGCAGCCACAGCGCGGCATCAAGGGCGTCCGCGGCATTCGCGCGGCGCTGACGGATCTCGAACCCCGGCTGACCGAATCGGACCTGACGCAGGCAGCACTCAAGGTGCGCACACTCGCCCGGCATCGCAGCCTCGTCATTCTGCTGACGAGCCTCTACGACCGCGGTGCAAACCCGGCACTCAAGCGCTTCGTATCGGCGCTGTCACCGAAGCACCTGCCGATCGTCGTGGGTACGATGAGCGAAGAGGTTTCGGCGCTCGCGGACCGCGACGCCGACGACTGGTTCGATCCTTACCGGAGCCTCGCCGCACAGGAATACCGGCGCGACCTGCAGGCCAATGCCGCAGTCTTGACGCGCATGGGTGCGTACACCGTGACTTCACGGCCGAGCGTGCTCGATAGCCGGGTAATGGGGCTTTACGACCGCCTCAAGGCGCGGCACCTGATCTGACGCCGTTCGCCCGGCGCGCCGCGAGCAGGCGCCTGGGCACGCCTCCGAGCACGGCCGCGAATAACAGGAAATAGACGATACCGACGAATACCTTGAAAGCGAACGGGTAAGCGTCACTCGGTGATACGTAGCCTTCGATGATGCCGGCGCCGACGAGGAACAGCGCACAGACGAAGACCAGCTTTGCCGCGCGCGTGCTCGCCTGCTGGAACGACCGGGCACGTGTCTGGTTGCCGGGCCGCGCGATCGACGCCCCCAACGATACACCCACCGCACCGGCGATACAGATGACACTGAGCTCGACGACACCGTGGGCAATGACGAACTCGAACAGTCGGCCCGCGAGCTGGTACTGCGCCACCATCGCGAAGATCCCGCCGATCATGAGGCCGTTGAGCCCCATGATGTAGATCGTACCGAGGCCGTAAAAGACGCCGAGGGTCGCCGCGAACAGCGACACTATGATGTTGTTGGTCAGGATCTGTACGGCCAGTACCGACGATGGCACGACGTTAAGCAGGTCATCGGTCCACAGTTCGCCGCGCGCCGCACCGTTGATCATCTGCTCCGAGGCCAGCAGCGCTGCCAGCTCCGGGAAGGTGGAGATGAGCCACCAGCCGGCGAGCAGCGATGCGACGAACAGCGCCGTCACCCAGAATATCTGTTCGCGCAGATCCCACGTGATGTCGACGATCTCGTTCAGAAAGAGGTTCTTGAACGACTGTCGCGCCGTGCCGGGTTTCTTGTGCAGCGCGCGGTGGTAGCGCGCGTAGAGCTGTTTCAGGAATCGCGTCAGCTTGCCGCCCGGCGACAGACGCTCGGCTACCGTGAGGTCGCGCGCGATCTCCCCATAGCTGTGAACAGCCTTCAGCAGGTCGTCACGGCTCGAATGCTTGCTTTTTTCGATGCGAGTCAGCCGTTCGGCCGATTCACGCCACTCCGGCAGCTTGTCCCCGGCCCAGGACTCGGGTGTTGCCAAGTTACGCCTCCTTGAGGTGCGCCTTCAGCTGCGCGTACAGCCGGTCGTCGTTAATGGCTGGCTGCGCGTCCGCATCGAGCTGCTTGAGCAGCTTGCTGCCCAGGTCGTGGCGGGAATGCTCATTGAGCGAGTCCCAGCGCTCGACAAGTTCGCGAACCAGCTCGGCCTCGCGGAGTCCGAGCTGCCTGCCGAAGCCGAACTCGACGTCCTTCAGCACCTTCTTCTCGTCCGCTGCATCATAGATCAGCAGGGTCCCCGCGGCGAGGTCGCCGAAGCGGACGTTGTTGGCCGTAAACACGGTCGTCAGCAAACCGATGAGGTACGCCGAAGGCAGGCTGTCGACGAGGCGGAATGCATTGCGGATCAGGTGTGCGACGACGTCCGGACTTTGTCCGTCCCGGGTCACGATACGCACGCCCGCGATTCGCTTGCCCGGCGTTCGTCCGTCCATGACGATCTCGAGCACCGGGTGATATAGAAAATAGATGAGCATCGCGGGCAGGCCCGCAAGCCAGAAGAACGTGGTGAGCGAGGACACTTCCACATCGAACCAGGTCGTCGTTCCCTGGTAAAACAGCAGCACGAGCAAGTACCAGGCCGTCGCCAGTACGAAGCGAATGTGCCAGTCGATAATGAAGGCATACGCGCGGCCGCCGGGTCCGGCGATGTCGAACTCGAGATCGGTCCCGGTGACGCTGGGAATGTTCAGGCGATCGTGCATTGAGTTAGTGTAACGAAACTCGTACACAATCAAAGTACGCGTGTCACAGCCCGACGCCGCAGCCCGACGTATCCGCGCCCCACCCCGCTCTCTTCAGATGCCGGGCATCACACCCAGAAACCGGGGGATGAACGTATCCGACCTGTCGGTCCGGTACCTGCAGGATGAGCATGAGACCATTAGCGGCGTACCGGGTGATGTCAGTCGCCGAGCGATCGGTACAGGCGCAGAACACCCTCCTCGGCGGCGACCATCACGATAAGCACGGCTATGAGCGCCACGATACCGTGCAGCGGACCATCGAATTCGACGCTGCCGCCGAATACGATGTCGAGCGCCGCGAGGATCACGAATTTCGAGGCGAACAGTATCAGCCAGGCACAAAAGAAACGCAGCACCCTGGCGGTCTTCCCGGGTCGCGCGTTGAAATAGTCAGCCACCCTATGCTCAATCGCGAGTGTCAATTTGAGCAGTACCTGCAGTAGCGCAGCAGCAAGCATCGATACCGTAAACGAGTCGACGGTAACGTGCTGCCAGTACTCAGCGAACAAGTTCAGGACGACAAGATCAATGAGAATCGCCGTGAAATACAACAGAAACAGCCGCTGCCCTTCGGACAAAGGCGCCGTTTCGTTCAGATCGATTGCCGGCGTACTCATAAATCACCTTTTCGGATGCTTCGGCCCCGAAGTCTAAAGCAACCGTCGTCACAGATCGCCATAGAATGCCCTGTGAAACCGCAGTGCACCCTTCGGCCGCGCGAGCGTGAACGACCTGATCATGAAGAACTCCGCGTAATCCTGCTGCGGCGCGTTCGCCGGCGACAGCTCAAAGCCGAAGCGCCGGTAGTAGTCCGGGTTGCCGGTAAGGATGCAGCCGGCCGCGCCTGCGGCCTCTATGCGCGCGAGGCCGGCCCTTATCAGTGCCGAGCCGATGCCGCGGCGTTGGTGCCCCGGCAAGACTGAAACCGGTCCGAGTGTGAACCATGGCCCGGTCGCATCGGCGGACTTGGCCGGTGAGAATGCGACGTGGCCGACAAGCTCGTCGTCGACCACGGCAACGAGGGACACCGTCAGCGCGTCGACGGAGCGCAGCCGGTCGACGATGTCCTGCTCGTCGCCACCCGCGTAAGGCATGTCCCGGAACGCGCGCTCGGTAACCGACCGTATCGCTTGAGCGTCGGCGGGATCCTCGTCTCGAATCTCGACAGACAGATGGACCTCAGCGTTCTTCGCTGTCGCCGGGCAGGGCCGGCTGGTCCTTCGGTCGCACCATTGCTTGCTTCTCGCCGGGGCAGCTCATTACCCAGTCGCTGCAGTCACCGCGCGCGAGCGACTCGACGCCGACGGCGAATGCGAACAGGAGCAACAGGTAAATCGATCCGAGCACGGTTGTTTTTGTCATTGTGCGGCCCTTTTTTCGATCATTGTGGGCCGGCCGCGGGAAAGCCGCAAATGTTTCGGGCCGGTCACCGCAACGCAGCACCGGGCAATGGCTGTCAGGGTACTTATGTCAGCTCGGCATCCGCCTCATCCGCAGCGAATACGAGGTAGTAACCGTTGAGGTCGCGGATGCCGAGTTCGCGGAGCCCGTAGTCCTGGGTCTCGGGTCCCCACTCGAAGCCGACCTTGTCCTGAAGCCTGCTTGCGACTTGGTCGACGTCGTCAACAAAGACATAGACGAGGCCGCTCAAGACCGGACCCGGCTGTGCATCGAGTGCACCCGAGAAGAACCAGAGCCGGGCGTCGCCGAGGGTGACTTCGGCCCAGATCTCCACGTCGTCGTCCCGGTATGAGCCGCTCTGCGTGAAGCCGAGCACCTCGGTGTAGTAGCGCACGGTCTCGGCGAGATCCGGGGCAAACAGGCTGGGTATCGTCGGCGGACGTGGCATCGCCGTCGAGGATCGCGCATCGGCTGCGGACCGTCAAAGAACCAAAAATTATTCCACCTGTGAAAGCCAATCGATATGCGATTACACTGGCGACGGGAGGGGAACCCATTGATCGCTCGAACTCTTCGCATGCGCCTGCAAGCGGCGTTTGCATTGCTCGCCCTGGCCTGCGGCAACGCCGCGCTTGCGCAGACAGACGTGCCGCCCGAAGAACGGCCGCGGCCGCTCATGCAGGCAACGGCTCTCGAGACGGCGCCGGTGGTCGACGGCATCGTCGTAGGCGACCCCGCGTGGGAAGGTCTTCTGCCGGCCACGGGTTTCACGCAGGTCCAGCCGATCGAAGGCGCGCCGGCGACCCAGGACACGGCCGTTTACATAGGCTATACGAATACCGCGCTGTACATCGGCGTAATGGCCTACGACGACAACCCCGGAAACATCATCATCGCCGACAGCCGGCGCGACTCCCCACTCGACGAGACCGACAGCTTCCAGGTCATCATCGACGGACTCAAGGACCGCCAGAACGGCTACCTGTTCGGCACCAACCCGGCCGGCGTGGAGTACGATGCCCAGGTCGTGAAAGAAGGCTCGACGGGCCAGTTTGGCTCGGGCGGAGGCGGCTTCAACCTGAACTGGGACGGTAGCTGGACCGTCGAGGCCACGATAACCGAGCAAGGCTGGAGCGCGGAGTTCGAGATCCCGTTTACGACGCTGCGCTACGGCAATGCGGACGAGCAGGAATGGGGTATCAACTTCCAGCGCAATATCCGCAACAACAATGAAATCGTGTACTGGGCCCCGCTCAACCGGCAACGCAACATCGAGCGTGTCTCCGAGGCAGGCACCCTGCAGGGCATCGAACCGCCGGCCTCGCGCAACCTGCAGTTCACCCCTTACGGGCTCGCGAGCTGGTCCCAGGGCGGCGTTCTGGATGCGACGATCGCCGACCAGGAATTCGGCTTCGACATCAAGTATTCGCTGACACCCAGCCTGACCCTCGACGCCACCTACAACACCGACTTTGCCCAGGTCGAAGTGGATGACGCGGTGGTCAACCTCGACCGCTTCAGCATCTTCCTGCCCGAGAAGCGGCCATTCTTTCTCGAAAACGCCGGGCAATTTACCGTCGGTAACGCTCGCCAGGTAGAGCTGTTTTTCAGCCGCCGCATCGGCATCGACGACGGTGAACCCGTACCGATCGAGGGCGGTGTGCGACTGTCCGGCAAGGTCGGCAACAGCACCAATGTCGGCTTCCTGTACATGGCCGACGAAGGCATTGCGGGCGTCGCGCCGCAGAACGACTTCGTCGTCGCGCGCGTTAACCAGGAGCTGCCGAATCGTTCGTCGATCGGCGTGCTGGCGGTCAGCCGCAACGGCGACGGCAACGTTAACGGCAATGCGGCGACCGACGAGAACCAGACCTACGCGATCGACGGTCGCTGGGGCATCGGCGACAACCTGCTGTTCGAGGGCTGGTACGCGCGAACGGATACGCCGGGGCTCGACGGCGACGACAAGGCGTTCGCCGCCAAGATGAACTACGACTCGGCGAAATGGTCGTCGCGCCTCAACTGGACCGAGGTGCGCGAAGACTTCAATCCCGAGGTCGGCTTCCTGCAGCGTGACGACTACCGACGCGGCGAGTTCTTCATCATGCGCCGCTATCGTCCGCAGGGCGCGCTGCTCGAGGTACGGCCGCACATGTCCATCCTGAACGTCTGGGACCTGGATGGCTTTCTCGAAACCGTCTTCCAGCATTACGACGTGCACTGGGAGTACAAGAACGGCTACCGCATAGACACGGGCGTCAACTATCGCAAGGACGGCCTGCAGGAACCTTTCGAGATAGTCGACGGCGTCATCGTCCCGGCGGGCACGTACTCGGGCAACGAGGTGCAGATCGTCGGCCACACGAACCTGGCCGCGCCGCTCAGCCTCAATCTCCGTACGAACTTCGGCCAGCGCTTCGGCGGCGACCGCTACCTGATCCAGCCGACGATCAACTACCGTATCGGCGAGACCTTCAACTCCGAGCTGACGGTCATCTACAACGACTTCGACCTGCCCTACGCAAATGGCGACTTCTCGGTGACCCTGACCCGGCTGCGGCTGTCCTACTCGTTCACGCCGAAAATCCTGATGCAGGCACTCATCCAGTTCAACGACGACAGCGAGGAGCTCTCGACCAACCTGCGCTTTTCGGTGCTGCGAACGGCAAACTCCGGCCTGTTCGTCGTCTATAACGAGTTCGACGAACGCTCTGCCGGCTCGCCGCCGCCCGGGCGCGAGTTCATCATCAAGTACAGCTATTTGTTCGACGTGCTCGACTGAGCTACGGAAGGCAGGCCGACCTCGTCGGCGATCGCCTCGAAGCGTGGGTCGCCGTGCAGGTCGCGGAACGAGTTGGCCACCCGCAGGAATATCAGTCCACGATCGCGCGCGTCGAGCGCCGCTTCAAGGAACTCTATCGCGCGATCGCGATCGCCGGCCGCGACGTGGATGGCCGCGAGCGGCACGGGCGACACATAGCCACCCTCGGCTATGGACTCGATCTCTTCAAGCAGCTCCCGTCCTTCGGCATTCTTGCCAACGCGAAAGTAGGCATACGCCAGGTTCGTCAGCTGATAGTACTCGCGGCCCTGCGCGCGCAGGTCCTCCTCCAGAACCGTGATCGCCACGGCCGGGTTGCCGAGTTCGAGTTCTGCGAACCCGAGCACGCTGGCTGCATCGGGATGACTGGAAGCGAGCGTAGCCGCGTCGCGTGCCTCCCGGTAACGGCCCGCCTGCAGGTAGCGCCAGGCCGCGTTGGCGAGCACGTAGCGATCGTCGGGATCGGCCCGCACGCGACGCATGACCTGCTCGATAGCCTCGTCATGGCGCCCCTGGCTCGACAGGAATAAGGCATAGCCGAGAACGTTCAGCGGATCGAGCGCCAGCGTGCGTCGGTACTCGCTCTCAGCAAGATCGAAATCCCAGTCGTACCAGGTAAGGATGTCGGCATACAACGAGCGAGCGTCCGCGAGCGTGTCGTCGAGCTCGAGCGCCTTGAGCGCTGCCTCACGCGCCAGCGGGTAGACATCGCCAGGCACGCGCCGCCCGTAGCCCGTGCCCTGGAAACTCAGCGCCCAGCCCAGCGCCGCGTAGGCCTCGGCGAATCCGGGATCGAGTTCAATCGCAGCGCGCAGGTAGCGAACCGCCTCGTCGAGGTTCTCCTCTGTCTGCTGGAAAGTATGATGGCGACCCAACAGGTAAAGGTTATAGGCCTCGAGGTTCGTGGTCGGCAGGTCGAATCGTTCGCCAATCCGGAACTCAAGCGCCAACGAATTAGCGATACTGTCGGCGACGCGACTCTGGATCTCGAAGATGTCCTCCACCGACAGTGCCGAATCATAAGTCTCCGCCCAGATGTGCTGGTCGGTCCTGCCGTCGATCAACTGCACGGTAATTCGCAGCTGGTCGCCCGTGACGCGCACGCTGCCTTCGATAAGCGCATCGACGTCGAGCTTTTCCGCGATCTCCCTCATGTTCATGTTTTCGATGTGAACGGGGTCGACGCTTGTGCGTGACAAGACGGCAACATTGCTCGCCTGCGACAGCCTTGCCAACAGCTCTTCCTGCATACCGGCCGCGAAAAATCCGTAATTCGCCTCTTCGCTCATGTCGTCGAACGGCAGCACGGCGAGCGTGTCGATCTGCTGCCCTTCCGGCTCGATGAATTGCCAAAGGAGCAGTGCGGCGACCATGAGTATGGCGGCGGCCAGCAGGTGCCGGTGCCTTGTGGCCGGAGCCTCGCCGCCAGGGCCGTTAACGGGCGCGAGCAGCCGATAGCCGCGACCGCGAACCGCGGCAAAGTAGCGCGGCTCCTGGCTGTCGTCACCAATCGCCTGCCGCAGCAGCCGGACGCGCTGAGTCAGCGTCTCGTCACTGACCACCACGTCGCCCCACACTGCCGCGATGAGCTCGTCCTTGCTGACCAGGGCGGGCGCGCGCTCGACGAGCGCCATCAGCAGCCGGAAGGACAGATCCGGCAGGTCGACGACCTCGCCGTGCCGCCAGACGGTCCCGGACTGCGGATCTATGTCTAATTCGAGCAGCCGTAAGCGACTAGCAGCATTGGATTTTCGAGGATTCAGCAAAGCTTCAGCGTTCTTCAGCGAGGCTTCAACGAGTTTAGCGGCAATCCCCTGACACTGCCGCTATTCCATTCAATTGAACAAAGGACCTCACCATGAAGACCAAGACCCTGATCATCGCGGCCTCGCTCGCATTCCTGGCCCCGCTCGCCGCCGTCGCGGAGAGCGGCCCGTACGTTTCCGGCAGCGTCGGCAGCGCCCAGCTTTCGGACGATTTCGACGGCTTCGACATCGACGCCGACTCGACGGCCTGGCGGGTTGCCCTGGGCTACCGCTTCAACGACTTCTTCGCGCTCGAGGGTGGCTACAAGAACTTCGGCCGCTTCGAGGAAACCGTTGATTTCCTCGGCGTGCCGGCAAACGCATCGCTCAAGGCCGACGGCTTTACGCTCGGCGGCGTTGCCAGCATTCCCCTGACCGATCGCTTCGATGTCTTCGGCCGCGCCGGCGCATTTTTCTGGGACGGCGACGCCGACATCAACGGCATCACATCCGCATCACCCGACGATACGAACCTGTATTTGGGCGGCGGGCTGCGCTTCGGCCTGACCGAGCGCTTCTCGATCACGACCGACTATTCGTGGTACGACTTCGAGGACACCGACAGCGACGTCTTCTCCGTCGGCTTCGACCTGCGCTTCTAGTCGCCGTCCGGCACCAGCACGAGTTCGCCGGAGTCCCCGTCTTCGTCGGACGACCACTCGAGGATGAGTGTGTCGTCCTCGAAGCGGGCATCCTGAACGCTGCCGAGCGCCTTGAAGAAGGCGTCTTCGAGGCGCATCGACAGGTCGTCGCACATCATGCGCGTTGAACCAACCGGGCCGAACAGGCCCGGGACATTCGGGTCGCGGTTGAACGACCCGAAGAAGCGATTGCAGGGACCGCGGCCGGCGAACTCCTCGCCCTCGAACACAAGCGTCGCTTCCGCGGAGGCCGGCAT
>JAAUXY010035570.1_pt1 | contig 15699 bp, 14 predicted proteins | sample 7278121 | NCBI WGS metagenome assembly JAAUXY01 (sample SAMN14350117, study PRJNA611818) | marine sediment metagenome | isolation source: surface marine sediment (1.8m) | place: French Polynesia: Moorea | collected 2018-08 | reverse complement strand
TATGGCTATTGATCCCTATAAATTCCTAATTGCACCTAAACTCATCGCAGGTATTATTTCTTTACCTATATTAACTAGCTTCTTCAATATTGTGGGTCTTATGGGAGGTTACGTTGTGGGAGTTGGAATTTTCGAGGTTAGTTCTGGGGCCTATTTCCAAGGTATGTATGACACTGTGGTTTGGAATGACGTTCAAATGGGTTTAGTTAAATCTTTAACTTTTGGTCTTCTAATCGTGTGGATTGCTTCCGCAAAAGGCTATTTTCTGCACTTGGATAGAATCGGTGCCTTTGGTGCAGAGGGTGTAAGCCGTATTACGACCAACGCAGTAGTACTTTCATCAATCGGCGTGCTGTTTGCAGATTATTTGATAAGCTCACTCATGGTGTAATCAGGTAGAAATTCATAGGAATGAATAATATGAAACGATTGAGTGTCGAGATGATTGTTGGCCTATTTCTCTTTTTGGGGCTAGTTAGTATCTTTTATCTCGCGGTTAAACTAGGCGATGTAGGGCTATTGGAGGATAATTCCTACCCAATTAAAGCACAATTTATCTCGATTTCGGGACTTAAGAAGGGAGCTCCAGTTGAACTTGCAGGCGTCAAAATTGGTAAGGTTGCCAGCATAACGCTGCATCCTGAGGATTATGAGGCGGAAGTTGAACTCGCTATCAATCGCGATGTTAAACTACACGAAGACGTGATTGCTTCCATTCGTACACAAGGTATTATTGGTGATAAGTTCGTAAAGATTTCCCCTGGCGGTTCGGAGGAGTTTCTTCAAGCAGGCATGACAATAGAGGAAACGGAGTCAGCTATTAGCTTAGAAGAGCTGGTAAGTAAGTATATTTTTGAGGGAGAGTCTAAATCGGAAAAAGAAACCGAATAATATGAAAATTAGGTTCCAGAAAACAGCGCAAGTTGGCTGATGGGCCTGTCGTAGATGGGTCTCTGAGTTTGTCACTTTGGTCAATTTCGCCACGGAACGGTGTATCCAGCCATAATGTCTTGCGGGTTCTCTAACTGCCATGGCTCAAACGCCATACCCTACTTAATTGGCTAAGATGCTCATTAAGTAGGGTATCTAACCAAAAGAGGCAAAAATGGTAAATAAAATTTCGTTTGCATTTTTTATGTTGTTTTCCTTATTCACATCTACAGTCATGGCGACTGCCTCGCTTAGTCCTACTGCTCAGGTCAAATCTACCGTCGACGCGGTGCTTGAGGCCCTAAAGAATCAAACTCTGAATAAACAGGAAAGGCGAGAAAAGCTAAGGGAACTGATTAAATCGCAGTTTGATTTCCGTACAATGTCGCAAGGCGTACTAGCGACTCATTGGAAAAAGGTTTCAGCTGAGGAAAGAGAGCGTTTTATCGATCTGTTTTCCCAACTTCTAGAATGGACCTATATCGGGCGTATCGAGGCCTATACTGATGAGAAAGTGGAATATACCAATGAAAAAATAAAGGGCAAACGCGCTTTGGTTGAAACTATGATCATCACCGCGAATGCGCAGATACCGATCATCTATAAACTCATCAAGCGGGACGACAAATGGCTTGTCTATAATGTATTGATTGAGAAGGTTAACCTCGTCAGGAACTATCGTGATAGTTATCGCAGTATTGTAAAAAAAGAAGGCATCGGTGGATTATTAGCGAAAATGGAACAAAAAGTAGAAGAGCTTAAATCTAAAGCTGATGGCGCAGAAACAAATATCTGACAATCATTTTGTCAGCATTGGGAAGCAAGGGTATCGCGTAATAACCTCGTTAAGTAATTGATTTAAAAGTCTTTAATCGTACTACCCTGTATTCAACAGGTTTTTACTTTAAACTACAGTATTAGCAAAAAATCGGACCTTAGATTTTAGCCTGCCACAGGCTAAAAATGATGGTTGTCGTTAACTACACACTCATTGTGGATCCAAATCTTAAGTGCGGTTAAATTCAAGCTGGTATACTATTAACCTGGTTTGGAAAAATTAGTACGTTTTAGCTATTTAACCGTGGAATAGGTGTTGAGATGAACATTGATTCAAGTAAATGGGCTGATCGAGTGTACCGTCCCCCCAAAACCGGTGCAGATTATACATCAGTAACTGGAAGCCGAGAACAAGATCAAGATCAAGATCAAGCCGAGTTGACGGCTGAAACAAGGGTAACTCATGCAACCGATCCAACCGCAGTGAACCGTTTGCGAGCACAGATCAGTGATATGCATCTAGTTATTCAACTTCTAGAGCAGCGAATTGATCGATTGGAAGCCCCTGATGTTCAGCAACGTGTGTTTGACATGGAACGTAAACTTCGGCTTATACAAACTCTAGTTTTAATCATAGCTGGGCTGCTCGCATTTTTCATGATCAGGGAGGCGGTGGTTGTGATGGATATCGATATTCTTTCGTTAATATCTAACCTAAATATCTAACCTAGTTGGTAACTTGGAGCACAAATCTTAATGTACCCGTAAGGTTGAAACTTAGAGTCGCGCGAGTCGAAAATATCTTTTTTCTGAGACGCGGCGGATCTGGCGAGTTAACCCTTTTGAATCTCATCAGTGGTATCTACTAACTAACTGCCGGTTAGTCTTTTGTTATAGGTCTGCATCTGACCACCCAGAGTAGGCAGGAACAGGCTCTGTTTCGCCGTCAGAATTGCGGATTTGTGTATCAATTTTTTCATTTCATCTCCGCCTTGACGCTGGGAGAAAGCTGTTGCCCCTGGTACTCAATCAAGTAACCAAGGGGCGATTGAAAGATGCAGTCCTTGATTTGCTGGACATAGTAGGACTCGCCGAGTGGCTAAGAACTTAGCCAATTAGGCTTTCTGCTAAAGGGAAACAATTAGCATCTTTCGTCCCTGCACGGGTACAGATAGCGACGCTTTCCTCTAAACAAAGATTGTTATCATTACAGGGCCTATTGCTCACTATAGGCAGCTACCTCGCCAGGCCTGCGTAACATTTTGTCCACTTCACCCTGATGCATTTCCTCTTGGCTAATCATTCGTCGGGCATATTCTTCGAGAAGGGTCGAGCGGCCTTCAACTTCCTCTAGCAGAGCACGGTAAGCATTCAGGGCCTCATGTTCATGCTTCAAGGATTCGCGAAGTATATCGCCAATGTCATGCTTGTAAGTTTCCAATAGCGGACCGATAGCCAATGATGGATGCTCACCTAGATGCGTGATTAATTCTCCAGCTTCCTGGGCGTGTAGAAGGGATTCGTCGGCTTGTTTTCGCATCCAGGAAACGATGGGAATTCGATTGTAACCATACACCATAAAGGAAAAATGCGTATAACACACTACACCGGCAAGCTCAAGCTCGAGAATTTTATTGAGATGGGCGACCGCAGCCGCTTTATCTAACTGTTCAGTCACTGTTATTCTCCTAATCAAAAGGTCATGGAATATATATGGAAGGTAACTGTACTGTAGCCTCATGCATGATCACAGGTAAGTTGGATAGCTGGCTGTGTAAATGATTAAAAATAACAGAGTTGGTGATTTGGCAATGCATGCTTACCCGCAATTCTGGACAATTTGCATTAACTACACATATAACCATTAGACAATTATGGTGACTATGCGATCTCTCTGTTGCCAGCCGAGAGTACTGTAACATAATTCTGTTTATCTCAATAACCCATTTATAAGGGGTATGAAAACCTTAGAGTATGAGTAATAAAAACGGCGTGCGAAGTGATTGCGCTTCAAGACGAATCTGGCGAAACGCGGGAATTTTAAAATCTAAGAGTCTAGCAAACTTTAAATAACCCGATACGGGAAATTATGCCAATGATGAATGGGTTTTCAGGGATACAGAGAACACCGAGTCTGTTATAAGGCATCGCAGAACGTGTAAGTCATAGTTTTTACTATGGCTTTCGTCTTCCAATGCCGCTATACGTCAAGTGCAGCGTACTATGTGCTTGGAAATTCCAGGGGAGCCCGGTTCTAAGAAGCCATTTTAAAACCCCTTAGGTGAGTGCGAGACAAGGCATACATCGATGAGATTGCGCAGTTTACATGGGAAGTAAATGAGCATTTCGAAGCGATTTGTAACGCCGTATCGTGCCAGCTGAGGGACTTCAAAAAGCTTCTTAGGCGGATTTATTAACGAGCTTATAGAGTCCCCTTAGTAAAAAGGGTTAAAACAAAATTGCCTCAAAACAAAGCCCATTTTTTGATCAGTGAAGCGAATAAGTCAGTCCAATTTAACGAAAAGGATCGAAAAAAATTGAGTCGTTTTAGGGCATTAGTAGCCGATTCGTAACTACTCAGGTGGGTATGGCAGATGCTTTACAAGACAGGCTGTAAATACCTGCAGCGCTTCGCGGTCCTGCTTCGCTTGCAGGGCCAGGGTTCACCTTCCGGAGTGAGCCCGTTCGGCCGGGTAAAGCGCCACTGGCGCTTTACCTTATTCGGCCTTCCCTGTACGCTCGACAGAGGCCGTCCTGGCCTCTGTCGGTCTTGTAAAGCAATCTGCCATACTCGGCATTCTAGAGATAGCTGAGTAGTCACACCAATTTTTTTTCATAGCTCTTAAACCCTAAAGTAGTCTTTATACCAGTCAACAAATTGGCTTACACCTTCCTCAACTGGGGTAGTGGGCTTGTAACCCACAGCTTGAACTAGATCTTCAACATCTGCATAAGTGTCTGGGACATCACCAGGTTGCAGAGGAAGCATATTTTTAGTTGCTTTTTTACCCAGGCAATCTTCTAGTACTTCGATATAATGCATTAGCTCGACCGGACTATTATTGCCGATATTATAAAGTCGGTAAGGTGCTGAGCTGCTAGCAGCATCTGGATGATCACCCGACCATGTAGAATTGGGTTCGGCAAGCTTGTCTAGGGTTCGTATTACACCTTCCACAACATCATCGATGTAGGTGAAATCACGACGGTGTTTACCGTAATAAAAAACATCAATTGGTTTATCTTCAAGAATATTGCGTGTAAACGTGAATAAGGCCATGTCCGGTCGTCCCCATGGACCATACACAGTGAAAAAGCGTAGACCGGTAACGGGAATTGTGTATAGATAACTGTAGGTGTGTGCCATCAATTCGTTAGCCTTTTTACTTGCGGCATACAGGCTAAGCGGATGATCCACATTATGATGTACAGAAAAGGGCATATAAGTATTTGCCCCATATACAGAACTGCTGGAGGCATAGACCAGATGTTCAACCTCGTAGTGTCGGCAACCTTCTAAAATGTTGAGGAAACCAACAATGTTGGAGTCTATGTAGGCATGGGGATTATTCAATGAGTAACGTACACCGGCTTGTGCCGCCAGATTGACTACCCGCTGGGGCTTATACGTAGCGAATATTTTGGCTATCGATTCCCGATCCTCAAGGCTGACCCGTAGGTCGGTAAAGCGGGCAGTGGACTTTATTCGATCCAATCTCGCTTGTTTCAGATTGACATCGTAGTAGTCGTTCAAATTATCTATTCCAATGACTTCATCTCCCCGCTCAAGCAGTTTCATCGAAAGGGCAGCGCCAATAAAACCAGCGGAACCTGAAACCAGAATCCTCATCTAATCTCCTATAATATTAGAGGTAATTGTTAGCATCATTATCTGCGATTTTTTACGAGCCCTGAACATTGCTAACGTATTGTTCAAACGTGTAATAGCTCTTACTAATCCGTTCCTTGTGAGCCTTGCTAACAATACTTTGATTCCCGAGAATTTTATAAAATATGGGAGGCTAAGTATTGCCTGTCATAGTTTTACTGCTTAAAGACCGTTTTAACCCTTCAGCTGTCACGATAGGCATTATAAATAGTGTTCGAAATGGTGTGTTGCTTAATCCCATGGTAAATTTTGTTTTCTAACCGACTCGTGCCTTGTTTAGCACTCATCTGAGGTGTTTTTAAAACAGCTTCTTAGTTTACTCGGGTATAGCATTTCAAGAAACACTGTGAGATAGATCTTCCAGATGACCGTGATCAATTTGTGGTAAATCCCATATTGCGTTAACGGTAAAAAATAAAACTGAATAATCATTAATCCTTGTCAATCTTTGCATGATGGTAGGGCAATACGGGACACGCTATAAGGTACGTTCCTGTAACTCTCGATAGATATCATCCAAAGTCTCTAAAGTTTTCGGAGATTGCTTTGCCATACCAGGGATTTTTTGGGATGACAGAGTAGGCGCATTCGGTGTCTCGCAGTTGAATGCGTCGGTTTAGTTTAATAGTCATTTAGGCAAAGTATGGCGCAGCCAGGCAGTGTGCCGTGGCAGATAATATTTAAAACTATCGTGAATACGCAGCTATTTCTAAGCTCCTGGAGTAGTCACAAATTTTCCTGATGGGTACGAGAGACATGGCAAAGATCGGTAAAAATATACAGTTTGCCTTGAAGTAAATGAGCATCTTGAACCAGTTTTTAACTCCGTAATGTGCCACCTGAATTCCTATAAACTGTTTCTCGGGGATTCCACAGGACTCAAGGTACGTAGTACTCCACACTTTTTCTTCGTAAGACGTCAGCGAGAGAAAAAGTCAACAGCTTGTTTACAAACTTGTGGGCAGGAAAAGTGTTTACTGAGTTAATCCAATGCTCGTTTATGTTAAGCCATGTAATATAAACCTGCTACATAGCCGTAGGTTGCTAAAAGCCATGATAGGTATAATATGGAGTGTATAATGTGATCAATGGCGTGGTCATAAGCTAGTGTATCAGTGATAATAGGGTGTTTTATAGGCCGTTTAGGTTAAAATTTGTCTTAAAATAACGCAGGTGAGTGCATGATAGGGTAAACGGAGACGATTCAAACCCTGGTATGGATTTTAAACAACGCAGAAATGGTCTAACTATCAAAAAGGCAGTGTGAGACACAGGAAAAGTATTTTAGCCTATTTTGACAACGGATTTTCCCCTAGGTGAGAATTTCGGGGGATTATTCTGCTAGAGTCATGGTTAAGCTGCGAGGAAGAGGCCGTAATTTTACCCATCTGCTTTAAGGCAAGTGTTGCTGTTTGTCTAAAACAACCGATGATAATTGCCACGGTTGTTGATGATTATTTACTTTCTACCTCTGCTTCAGCGTCTAAGAAGGGTAGACACGTAGAATCGGACTCGAAACAATCGCCTTCTCCCACGATCTCAGTTGAAATTAACAATGATTGGCGGGATTACAGCGAATCAATGCAATAGAATTTATAACCTGAATAATGCGATATTTCACATGATTTTAGCACAATTTTGCAAATCATCTGGCATTATAGACGCAGTAGGATAACCTGACCATAGGAAGTTGCCGCGATGTATCTTGATTTCTTTGGTCTTGAGGAACAACCGTTCCAATTGACGCCAGATCCTCATTACCTCTTCTTTAGCAAGTCTCATAGACGGGCAAAGGCCTACATGGATTATACAGTCTGGAATCGTGACAGCTTTGTTGTCATCACTGGAGAGATTGGTTCCGGAAAAACAACCTTAGTACAACATTTGCTGTCCACAATTGATGACAGCGTTATTGTTGCAAAAATCCATCAGACCCAGCTCAATGAAATTGAGTTTTATCAAGCCATTCTGGTTGAATTTGGTTTCAAGCCATTCAATGCCTCCAAAGTTGAACTATTGGATATGCTCAATACGTTTTTGCTGGAACAATACGCTCAAGGCCGACAGGTAGTGCTTATTATCGACGAAGCCCAGAATCTGTCTACCAGAGTGTTAGAGGAGGTGAGATTGATGACGGGTCTGGAAACGAGTCAGGGAAAGATTTTGAATCTGATTCTGGTGGGTCAGCCCGAATTGAAAGACGCTTTAGATGCTCCAGGCATGGAGCAACTTAACCAGCGCATCCGCTTCCGATTTCACTTGAGGGCGTTAACAGAGGATGAGACTAAACAGTATATCGACCATCGAATCCAGGTTGCAGGTCTAAAAAATCAGAAGATTATACCCAGTTCCACCATACCGATTATCTACCGATATACGGGGGGTATTCCTAGGTTGATTAACAGTCTTTGTGATACCGCTTTGATCTCAGCCTTCGTGGATAATTTAAAAACAGTAACAGTCGAGGTCATTGAGGATGCTATAGTCGAACTTGAGTGGGTTCCTTATAGCGAACGCTCACGCAGTAGAACATATGCACGAGCCGAGAAATTACCTGATAATGACTATCAAGTTCCGAAACTGGTGGCTTATGGAAAGGACAGTAAAACTAGAGAATATCTACTCGAAAAAGAATGTACCACTCTCGGTCGTATGCCAGGCAATGATATTATGATTGATGACTCGGTGGTGAGCGGCCATCATGCAAAAATAACAATTGCTGATGGCAAAACCTACGTTGAAGACTTAGATAGCACCAATGGTACTTTCGTAAATTCGGAAAAAGTAAAAAGACGTCTGTTGCGTAATGGGGATACCATTGCGCTAGCCAGATACCAGCTGGTATTTATCCATGAAAAGGCTACTCGTGGCACAGGGGATGACCGACAAATCATAAATATTGCTGTCGATAAAAAGACATAAACTATTTCAAGCCTCGTCTAACCACTCGATACCGGAAATCAATTTCAATTCCCAAAAACATCTAGGCACGATAGACCCTTGAGCAGATCATGAGCACGGCACGCCGTGTTTCTAGCGTGACCTAGGATTTAAGTTGTTTGTCTCCTGCCAATCTACGTTTTTATCCCAACTCCTTTATTCAAGAGTAGCAGACTTATGACATACATCACTGTGATAAAACCAAGAATAATACCAAAGGACAGTGACAAGTCGATGTCTGATACACCCAACATACCGTATCTAAAAGTATTGATCATGTAAAGAATAGGGTTGAGTTTAGATGCCCATTGCCAGAATTCTGGCAACATGTGGATGGAGTAAAAAATCCCTCCAAGGTAGGTTAGGGGGGTGAGCACGAAGGTAGGAAAAACGGATATGTCATCGAAGCTATTGGCAAATATACCGTTGATTAACCCACCTAAGGAAAACAGTGTAGCGGTGAGTAAAGCAACAGATACAATCACAACTAGATTGTGAATCATAAGGTCAGTAAAGACGAACGAAACCGACGTCACGACCAGTCCTACCGTCGTTCCTCTGGCTACACCCCCAGCGACAAAGCCGAGCACGATGATGTAATTCGGCATCGGTGAAACTAGCATTTCATCGATGTGGCGGTGAAACTTTGCACTGTAGAATGAAGATACTACATTGGCGTAGGCGTGGGTGATGATTGACATCATGATCAGGCCGGGTGCGATGTATTTCGTATAGCTTAAGCCATCGATGTCCCCAATCCTTTCACCAATTACATTACCAAAGATAATGAAGTATAGAATCATCGTAACCGTAGGTGGAATAACTGTCTGTATCCAGATGCGAATGAATCTGAGAAACTCTTTAATAAGGATTGTCTCAAAGGCGATGAGTTTTTCTCGGAAGATCATGAATTTCCTGAATTAATATAATTGGTAGCGTATGCAAATTAGTTAGACATGTGTGAGATTGACTCATAATAGTGTAAGAGAGCGGGAGTTCCGTAGTTTACTCGGTGAGACAGAGTTGTTACTGGCAAGGCACGACGAGGCGTCAGGTTAGGCCCCATGTAACGAGGAGTAACGCCTGCAGGGACAATCATGAACAGCGAAATGGGTGACGAATTTTCGCCCTCTTGCACTCGGACTTCCAAACGAAAAAGTAATAATCCACAGGCATAGTGTCCATATGCAAGTCATAAATAACATCCGCTTTCTTTTAGTAACCCAAAATCCCATGAATATAGGTAAATGATGACGCGCCTACTTGTGACGGTTCTAGTTAGCATTGCTATCGCGGACGAGCTTTAAAAAAAGTTCTTCTAGCCGATTGACCTTATTCTTCATGGATAATATTTTCAACCCATGCCTTGAAAGGGCATCGAACAAGGCATTCAGGCTCCTATCCCCGTACATAGACACTTCGATCGTCGATTCATCGAGTTGGTGGATCTCATAGCCTGGTAAATTCGGTAATTCATGAGCGGGTTCCTTCAAATAGAACACAAAGGTTTCCATGTGCAACCTATCCAACATTCGGCGCATACTGGTATGTTCGATCAGACGACCTCCGTCGATAATTGCTATGGTGCGACAAAGGCTCTCTGCTTCCTCTAGATAATGCGTGGTAAGAATAATTGTGGTGCCGTTGGCATTAATCGTTTGCAAAAATTGCCACATGGAACGACGAATTTCGATATCTACACCAGCGGTAGGTTCATCAAGAATTAAGAGTTTCGGCTGATGAATCAATGCTCGTGCGATCATTAGGCGACGTTTCATTCCACCGGATAAGTCCCTTGCCATGTCTCGTCGCTTCTTCCATAACCCTAGTTGATGTAGAGACCTTTCAGCGGCTTCGAAGGCTTCACGCCGGTTGATACCGTAATATCCGGCCTGATTGACTACAATTTCGATGACCGGTTCGAATACATTGAAATTGAATTCCTGAGGTACCAGGCCAATATAGCGCTTAGCGCGGGAAAAATCTGTATCGATATCTTGACCAAAAATAAACACTTTACCGCTAGACTTATTAATTAGCGAACAAAGGATACCGATGGTGGTGGATTTGCCTGCCCCGTTAGGGCCGAGCAGAGCAAAGAAATCTCCCTGCTGAACATCAAGGTCAATACCTTTCAGCGCCGTATTACCATTTTTATAAGTCTTTTTTAGGTTTCTTATGCAAAGCGCGGTGGCCATCATTCAAATGCGCGGTAGAGTAGGTTGGTTTCGAAGATTTCGATGGGGCAGCGATTCTATCATAGCCGCCTGTCTCTGAGAGTATCGAAGGATCATAAGCAAGTGCACCTTTCTCCCAGACATCAAGTTTAGTTCGTAATCACCAGTATCCTAAATGCTCGTGAATTAATCCTCAAAATATGGGTATTTTTGAACGTTGTCCGGCATGGTGGTGTTTGATCCCTACCTCAGCGTTAGGGACTTGGAAATAAATGATTTCCCCCTATGAGGCCGGATTTATGTTCGTCTTCAAGGCGCGGCGAAAGGTGCATAGCTGGGACTCTGTAACCGAAGCCGCAACACTGAAGACGGGCAAAAAGACCCGTAAGATGGGGATATTATTTGTTTCCAAGTCCCTTAGGGCAAGCACGAAATGAAGAGAGATGAAGGGATCTGTTGCACCGCTAGCCACATTAAGCGACCCTAGCAGTCATAGTAAGATTTACTCATGAGCTCTCAACCAAGCTCACGTAAATAAATGACAACAACTCGCCAGTACCGAGGTAAACTTGCTAGATATCCGTCAGACCACAGATATCACAAAATTTCTATGCAATTAGACACGACTTTGCGGCTCGGAGAGAGCCACATGCTTGCACAAGCTACGCCTATCATTCCTGTAGCTCAAGACACAGGTGAGCGATGGTTGGGTCGTCTATTGCCCGAACAAAAGACCTGGGTAGAGCATATGGCATTCAGGGGTCGGGCAGGTAGCCTGTGCCTTGTACCTGATTTCGAAGGTCGTTTGAACTCGGTTCTGCTCGGTGTGGGATCTACCGAAGAATACTGGGAGTTTGGAAGCTTACCTTGCAAAATGCCTCCAGGATATTATCGAATTGAATCCGACTGGAATGAGCTGAAGGTCAATGCTGCCGCGCTTGCATGGGGATTGGGTGCGTACCGGTTTGAACGTTACAAAAAATCGGAGCAAGAACGAGCGAATTTGGTCTTTGCTGCTTCGCCATCCGCATTCGAGCGCATACAGGACCAGATTAATGCGACCTATATGGTGCGTGACTTGATAAATACACCCGCCGCAGACATGATGCCGAAAGATCTAGCGGAAGCTGTCGAACGACTGGCCGAAATACATCAAGCCGAAGTTAAGCAGTTGATTGGCGATGAGCTTGTTTCACAGAACTATCCGCTTATACATGCTGTCGGCAGAGCAAGTGAGCATGCACCCCGCTTGATCGATATGACATGGGGTCGATCCGACGACCCTAAAGTGACTTTGATTGGTAAAGGGGTCTGTTTCGATAGCGGAGGGTTGAACGTTAAGCCCGCAAAGGGCATGCGATTGATGAAAAAGGATATGGGAGGTGCGGCTCATGTGATCGGGCTGGCAAGTCTAGTAATGTCGGCCAAACTGCCGATACGTCTGAGAGTGTTAATCCCCGCCGTAGAGAATGCTATTTCGGGTGACGCCTACCGTCCTGGCGATGTTTTGTCCTCTCGCCGGGGTATTACTATTGAAATCGACAATACCGATGCAGAGGGTCGTTTAGTGCTATGTGATGCGTTGACCGAGGCTGCGAGTGAAAAGCCGGCTATCATGATCGATTTTGCTACCCTCACTGGAGCAGCAAGAATTGCGCTGGGTACTGAGTTACCAGGATTTTTTACTAATAGCAAGGAATTAGCGGTTGGCCTCTCACGCACTGCTGAACAGATCAGTGATCCGGTATGGCGTTTGCCGCTATACCGATCCTACCGAAGTTTGCTCGACAGCAAGATCGCGGATATCACGAACAGCACGTCGGAACCCTTCGGCGGTGCCATTACCGCAGCGCTGTTTCTGCAAGAGTTTGTCCCCCTTGAACTGGAATGGGTCCATTTTGATGTCATGGGCTGGAACACTCGCAACCGTCCCGGCCGTCCTTTAGGTGGTGAGGCCATGGGTTTACGTGCTATGTACACTTACTTGCAGCAGCGATTTGGTCATGAGGGGTGTCAATAATCAATGGTATTCGAATTCATATTTTATTCAACGAATTGTCGGTTACAGTTAACTGCTCTATTCAGTTAAACCCTTAGCTTTGTTTAGTCGATCGGATATAGATGCCGTTCCTTCGCGGTAAGTGCTTGAATGATATCGCATACATTCTGTGTAGCCCCCATGATGGGATGTACTGATAGACACTTCCGCTATTTTCTACGCCTGATGTCTAAACATACGGTGTTGTACACAGAAATGATGGCTACTGGTGTCTTGTTGCAGGGTAATGTAGAGCGGTTTCTGAGTTTCCATGCCAGTGAACATCCTCTCGCACTGCAATTGGGCGGTAGTGAACCCGAAAAGATGGCGTGCTGCGCCGAATTAGCGGAGCAGGCAGGCTACGACGAGATCAATATTAACGTCGGTTGCCCCAGCAATCGTGTTCAGTCCGGAAAGTTCGGCGCCTGTCTGATGGCAGAGCCTGATTTGGTGGCTCGCTGCGTGGAGATAATGCGCCAGAGCGTGAGTTTGCCGGTTACGGTAAAAACTCGTATAGGTATCGATTACTTGGATTCCTATGAGTTATTGTGGCGGTTTGTATCACGCGTTGCGAATGCAGGGTGTGAGACTTTTATTATTCACGCACGTAAGGCCTGGTTAAGCGGTCTTAGCCCGAAACAGAATCGAGAAGTTCCAAACTTGTGATATGATAGAGTATACCGGCTTAAACAAGATTTTTCACAGTTGGAAATTGTACTCAACGGAGGGATGCATTCTCTCAGCGAAGCTGAATATCAGCTCAATTATATCGACGGCGTTATGTTGGGACGGGAGATTTATAACAATCCGTATATCCTTGCAGAGGTGGACGGAAGGTTTTATGGTGACCCTACTATATCCCTCTCTCGCAGAGATGTGTTAAAACGCTACTTGCCTTATATTGAAAAACAGTGCTCTCAAGGGGTTCCCCTAAGCCGCATCACTCGTCACATCATGGGATTATTCAAGGGGTTGCCCGGCGCGCGCGCCTGGCGACGTAAGTTAAGCGAAAACGTGCATCTCCCGGGAGCCGGAGCAGAAGTCATCGAACAAGCAATATGCTATGTAAGTGAAGGGTAATTTAGGGGAATTGAAGAGTTCCGACTGCGAAAAGTCATCCACCGCGAGTTTATATTCAACTTTTAGGAAAGCCAAAATGTCAACTTTACTAGATTTTTTGAAAACTGCACCGGAGCTCGCCAAGCTGTGCACTCAAAACGGCTGGATAGATAACGATTCTTTGCGTTATGAAATTATCGAGCAACATGACCGTCGACTCGTATTAGCCGTTGAGTTCGAGGAAATCATTGTGGAAGGTGCAGGTTGCGTGGCTGATCGCAAGTCATGTTATGGCAGGGTTAGGCTAGTTAAACAGGACAATGACAGATACCAGTCGATCGAAATATTATAAGACTAGAAATGCGATACTGTTCATTCTCCTGCTGTAACTACTCAGCCTGGAATGGGAGCCGTCTTGCAAAGCACAATTTAAAATATAGGCCTAAGTACGCTCGACGGAGACCATCTATGGCCTCCGATGGTCTCGTAATACGGTTGCGCTGCCATTCCAGGAATTTAGAATTAACTGAAGTAGTCACTTTTTGCTTTTCAGTGGTTGTGGAGCACTCCGCATCGTATGGGTTTGCGGTCCGGCCCTACCCCGTAAAAGGCCAGCTTCGCTATTCAAATCGTCCTCGCCGATTTCTGTGTTGGTCTTCAACCACTGAAAGAATTTAACAGTTACTAGGCTTCTTGATCCACTTCTCCAGCGATTGCGCTATGAATGCGGGTCAGCAGGGCCTGTTCATCAAAGGGCTTTTTAAATACATCAATAGCTCCCGCTTCAAGCGCACGAAACGTCATCAGTTTATTTCCCTGGCCTGTAATGATAATGATTGGAATGTTGATTCCATGTGCGCTCAGTAGTTCTTGTAGTTCTAAGCCGTTCATACCCGGCATTCGCAGGTCCAGCAGCAGGCAGCCAGGTTGACAGCCATCGTAATTGGCTAAAAAGGCCTGTGCTGAGGAGTAGGTTTGCACCTTTAGGTCCTCGGCTTCCAACAGGAAACGCAATGCGACGAGGATATTCTTGTCGTCATCAACAACAAAGACAGTGGGTTCTTTAACCACGATGCCTACCTCTTATTACTAAGGGTTACTAATCGATGAGTTGTCTAGTGTTTAAAACAATCGGGATTGAGAAGCTGTTTTAAAACCCCTCAGCTGGCACGATACGGCATTATAAATCGGTTCGAAATGCTCATTTACTCCCCTATAAACTGCGTTTTCTCATCGATTTATGCCTTTATGCCTTGTCTCGCACTCACCTGAGGGGGCTTAAAACAGCTTCTGAGGCTTTTGTAGGTAACAGAATTTCGATCACAGATTGATTACATTAGCCCTTGGAGCGCATATTCAACAATGTCATTTGACCCAAAGCATTTACACTACATATGCACCCTCAAATAGCGCAATTTCTTGGGGTGTAGATGTAAATTGATGGGTAATTCTTTAGCGATAATTGATTAGTTACATCAATAGCTTATTTGATTATAGTTTAGTTGCTAATAAATAGAAGTTGGTGTCGGTGATAGCGCATTTAGTACCTTCTTGTATCTCACTTGTCGGACAGCCGGGTCACAATGGAAATCCGTATGTCGGGAACTGTCTAGGATAAAGAATGTTCCTTACTTGCCTTATCCATCGGACCGTGATTTAGTCATTCCATCAAACTGACAATTATGTGCACTATATGCCAATAATTGTTGTCACAAATTCAAATATTGGTGCCTTTTTTAACCTGTTTGTGTATGAGAAAAATTATATCTTATTGTTTATTATAAAAAAAATATTTTTGGCACCGCGTATGCATTATTATTCTCGAGCCTTTCAGCATGGCACATTCCAACTCCTCCCATGAGTTAAGCCATGTTGTTGTTCTCGACTCC
>JAAUXY010054390.1_pt1 | contig 15702 bp, 14 predicted proteins | sample 7278121 | NCBI WGS metagenome assembly JAAUXY01 (sample SAMN14350117, study PRJNA611818) | marine sediment metagenome | isolation source: surface marine sediment (1.8m) | place: French Polynesia: Moorea | collected 2018-08 | reverse complement strand
GGAGGGCGGCGACGACTATCTGATGGATCATTCCACCTTCACCTATCTCATGGGTCCTGACGGCCGTTATCTGACCCATTTCCGCCATGGGACCCCGCCGGCCGAGGTCGCGTCGCGGATCCGCAAGCTGCTCTAGCGGCGCTCCTGTTCGGGATCTGGTCAGGGAAACGGGGCGAATCTGTGCGCCGGCGACGCGCTACCGGTGCCGGGCACCCATAGGGAGCCAGACCTGCCCGGCCGTCCCGCCGGCCGGTCCCGAATCCCGTGCTCAGTCCGTCCACCGAGAAGTAGTTCTATACAAAACAAGGGCTTGATGGCTGGTCGCGCGTGGTTGCCGAATCGTCACACCCTGCCGGTCAATCCGGCCTGCCCATGCAGAACGGTCTTGATTGTTTTGCGCCGCACAATAACTTGAAAATGCATGGAATTAATCAGGAGAAGCGCATGCTTTACTACCTGAGGGATTTCAGTGAGGCCGCGTTGACGCCGTTGCGGTGGAGCGCCGGCGCGGCGCAGCAGATGTTCAGCCATCCCGGTCTGCCGATTTCCTACACCCGGTTCGGACGGACCGTGGCCGCCGGCGCCGAGCTGTTCCAGCGGACGACCCGGAGCTACCGGCGGCCGGAGTTCGGCCTCGACAGCACGGTGATCGACGGCGAGACCGTGGCCGTGCGCGAGTCCGTGGTGCTGGAAAAGCTCTTCTGCGACTTGCGTCACTTCCGCCGCCGCACGCGCCGCCGCGATCCCAAGGTGCTTGTGGTGGCGCCGCTGTCCGGCCACTACCCGACGCTCTTGCGGGGCACGGTCGAGGCGCTCCTGCCGCAGCACGACGTCTACATCACCGACTGGCGCGACCCGCGGGACGTGCCGCTGCTGATGGGCGGATTCGATCTCGACGACTACATCGACTACGTCATCGACTTCCTCGACCACCTCGGCCCGGACACGCACGTCATCGCGGTCTGCCAGCCGTCGGTGCCGGTGCTCGCCGCGGTCGCGATCATGGCCGCCGAGGAGCGGCCGAACCAGCCTCGCTCGATGACCTTGATGGGCGGTCCGGTCGACCCTCGGCGCAGCCCCACCAAGGTCAACGAGCTGGCCTCCGGCCGACCCATCGACTGGTTCGAGCGCACGGTGATCGCGAGGGTGCCGATGTACTACCCGGGCTTCATGCGCCGGGTCTATCCCGGGTTCCTGCAGCTCTCGGGCTTCATGGTGATGAACCTGGACCGTCACGTCGGCGCGCATCTTCGCCTGTTTCAGCACCTGGTCGAAGGCGACGGGGACAGCGCCGAGGCGCATCGCAAGTTCTACGACGAATATCTGTCAGTCATGGATCTGCCGGCCGACTACTATCTGCAGACGCTGAAGACAGTGTTCCAGGACCATGCCCTGCCGAACGGGACCATGGTTTCGCGCGGGCGCCCGATCGATCCCGGCGCGATCCGCAAGACGGCGCTCTTGACCGTGGAGGGCGAGCGCGACGACGTCTCCGGTGTCGGCCAGACCGAGGCCGCGCACGATCTCTGCGTCAACCTCTCCCACCGCAAGAAACACCACCATCTCCAACCCGAGGTCGGGCACTACGGCATCTTCAACGGCCGGCGCTGGCGCGAGGAGATCCTGCCGGTGGTATCGGGCTTCATGCGCGAGCACGAGCGGCGCGTGCTGCCTCGGTTGCCGGGCTTCTAGGCGCCGGTCAGCACTGTCGGTCACTCCGGCGGGTTGTGCAGGACGCGGTGCACCGCGTCCTGCCAGCCGGCATAGAGGCGGTCGCGCTCGGCCGCCGGCAGCACCGGCGAAAAGGTCCTGTCCTGCTGCCAGAAGTTGGAGATTTCGTCCAGCGACGCGAAGAGCCCGACGCCCAGGCCGGCCAGCGCGGCGGCGCCCGCCGCCGTGGTCTCGGTGATCCTGGGCCGGGCGACCGGGAGACCGATGAGATCCGCCAGGCGCTGCATCAGCCAGTCGTTCACCGTCATGCCGCCATCGACGCGGATCTCGGCCGGGCTGGCCCCGTCGGCGGCCATGGCCTCTAACAGGTCCCGTGTCTGATAGCAGACGGCGTTCAGGGCCGCGCGCGCGATATGGGCGATGCCGCTGTCGCGCGTCAGCCCGAAGATCGCGCCGCGCGCCTCGGCGTCCCAGTAGGGCGCGCCCAACCCCGTGAAGGCGGGCACCATGTAGACGCCGGCGGCGTCCGGGATGGCCCGGACCAGATCCTCCACCTGGTCCGCCCGGTCGATCACGCCAAGCCCGTCGCGCAGCCACTGCACCGCCGCACCGGCCACGAAGATGCTGCCCTCCAGGGCATAGGTCGTCTCGCCGGCCAGGCGGTAGGCCACGGTGGTCAGCAGGCGGTGGTCCGAGCTGAGCGCCTCGCCGCCGGTGTTCATGAGCACGAAACAGCCGGTGCCATAGGTGCTCTTGATCATACCGGGCGCGAAACACACTTGGCCGACCAGCGCCGCCTGCTGGTCCCCGGCGATGCCGCAGATCGGCACCGCGGCGCCCAGATGCTCGGCCGCCGCGGTTCCGAACGTCCCCGCACAATCCACCACCTCGGGCAGGACCGACGGCGGGATCGCGAACAGGGTCAGGAGATCCGGATCCCAGCGCTGTTCGTGGATGTCGAACAGCATGGTCCGCGAGGCATTGGTGGCGTCGGTGACGTGCGCCTGACCGTTGGTCAGCCGCCACATGAGGAAACTGTCGACGGTGCCGAAGGCGAGCGCACCGCGCTCGGCGGCGGCGCGGGCGCCGTCGACATGGTCCAAGAGCCAGGCAAGCTTGCTGGCCGAGAAGTAGGGATCGATGACCAGGCCGGTCTTGCGCCGGATCTCGGCCTCGTGTCCATCCACGACGAGGCGATTGCACAGCGGCGCTGTACGCCGGTCCTGCCAGACGATGGCATTGTGCACCGGTCGCCCATCCGACCGGTCCCATAGCACCACGGTCTCCCGCTGGTTGACGATGCCGATGGCGGCGAGCTGCGCGGCCTCGATCCCGGCCGCGGCAAGCGCCCCGCGGCAGGTCGCCAGCGTCGTCCGCCAGATCTCTTCCGGGTCGTGCTCGACCCAGCCATCCGCCGGAAAGATCTGCGGCAGGTCTTGTTGATTCGCGCCGGCAATGGCGCCGTCGGGGCGAAACAGCAAGGCCCGCGTGCTCGTCGTCCCCTGGTCGATGGCGAGCAGGAATGCGGGCTTTGTCATGCGAAATCCTCGACTTGCGCAGAACCATGATCAAAGCGCGACCACATCAAGTCAACAGTCGCCACCGCCGGGACTTGTGAAACAGCCCCCGGGCCGATTATCAAACTGTCATGGCCTCGCAAGACAGGCTGCGCGTCGACTTCGGCGGCGCGGAGGTGGATTTGCAGGTGCGCCGCAGTCGTCGCGCGCGCCGAATCATCCTGAGCGTGGATGCCCAGATCGGCGGCATCTCCCTGATCCTGCCTCACGGCGTCTCGGTGGAGGACGGTCTCGCTTTCGCGCGCGAGAAGGCGGTCTGGATCCAGACCCGCATCGCCGCCCTGCCGCCGCGCATCCCGTTCGTGGATGGCGCCGTCGTGCCCTTCTTCGGCCGCAACCATCGCATCCGCCATCGCCCGGACATGCGCGGCACCGCCTGGTGCGAGGGCAACGAGATCCACGTCGCCGGCCAGTCCGAGCATCTCTCCCGCCGCCTGCGGGATTGGCTCCGCTCCGAAGCCCAGCGGGAGCTCGCCGCCCGGGCGCATCGCAAGGCCGCGCGCATTGGTCGGCGTGTCGGCCGGGTCACGGTGCGCGAAACCCGCTCGCGCTGGGGCAGCTGTTCGGAGAACGGCAATTTGAGCTTCTGCTGGCGGCTGATCTTCGCGCCCGAGCCGGTGCTCGACTATGTGGTCGCACATGAGGTGGCCCATCTGGTCGAGATGAACCACTCGCGCTCCTTTTGGTCGATCGTGGGGCGAATCACGGACGATACCCGGGAGGCGCGGACCTGGCTCCAACGGCACGGCGAGCGGCTGTACCGCTACGGATAGAGCTATTCGGCCGGATCCGGCTAACGTCCCGAAAACTGCGGCGGAATTCACCCGCAAGCTTCGGATAGTGTGGGGGCGGGACATGGCCTAAGCTTTGTCCCATGAACGCACTTGCTGAAATATCCGTCCTTTCGGACGACGACCGCTGGACCGCCGTGCAGAGCCGGGACCGGCGGCTCGACGGCGCTTTCGTCTACGCCGTCGCCACCACGCGGATCTATTGCCGGCCATCCTGTCCGTCGCGCAAACCGGACCGCCGTCACGTCGCTTTCTTTGCCGTCCCCGAGGTGGCGGAACAACAGGGCTACCGCGCCTGCCGGCGCTGCAAGCCGCAGGAGGCGGAAGCCGGCGACCCGGTCGTCGCCGCCGTTCGGTCCGCCTGCCGCTTCATCGAGGGCCACGACGAGGGTCCACCCCCGCTGGAGGCGGTGGCCCGCCATGTCGGGTTGAGCCCGCATCACCTGCAGCGCACGTTCAAGCGCGTGACCGGCATCAGTCCACGCGCATATGCCGATGCGGTGCGGCTCTCGAAGTTTCGCACCGCCGTGCGCAACGGCGACGACGTCACCGACGCGATCTACCAGGCGGGCTACGGCTCCTCCAGCCGGCTCTACGAGCAGGCCGGCCGGCAGCTCGGCATGACGCCGGCCACCTATGGCAAGGGCGGGGCGGGGGCACGGATCCGCTATGCCATCGCCGCCTGCCCGCTGGACCGCATCCTGGTCGCCGCCACGGACAAAGGCATCTGCTTCCTCGCCTTCGGCGACGACGACCGGTTCCTGGCCGACGAGCTGGCGGCCGAGTTTCCGGCCGCGGAGATCGAGCGCGACGACGCGGCCCTCGGCAAATGGCTCGGCGCGGTCCTGGAACGGCTCCGCGGCGAGACGCCCCATGACGAGCTGCCCTTGGACGTGCGCGCCACCGCCTTCCAGCGCCGCGTATGGCAGGCCCTGTCCGAGATTCCCTACGGCCAGACCCGGAGTTACTCGGAGATCGCGGCTGCGCTCGGCGCCCCCAAGGCCCAGCGGGCCGTCGGCCGGGCCTGCGCCACCAACCCCGTCTCGCTGCTGATCCCCTGCCATCGCGCCGTGCGCGAGGACGGCGGGCTGGGCGGCTATCGCTGGGGGCTCGGGCGCAAGGAGACGCTCTTGTCTCGCGAACGGGCCCGCAAGACGCGCTGAACGGCCATGCTCGTCGAGCACCAGGGCAAGCGGCCGCGGGTCCATCCGAGCGCCTGGATCGCGCCCACCGCGGTGATCTCGGGCGAGGTCACGATCGGTGCCGAGTGCCGCGTCCTCGCCGGCGCGGTCGTCACGGCGGACGGCGGGCCGGTCACGATCGGACAGCACGGCATCGTCATGGAGACGGCGGTTCTGCGCGGCAGCAAACGCCATCCGCTGCGCATTGGCGATCACGTCCTGGTGGGTCCGCGCGCCTATCTCAGCGGCTGTACCGTGGCCGACTGCGTCTTTCTCGCGACCGGCGCCACGATCTTCAACGGCGCCACGGTCGAGGCCCGGGCGCAGGTGCGGATCAACGGCATCGTTCACCTCAAGACCCGGCTGCCGGAGGAGAGCGTCGTGCCGATCGGCTGGATCGCGGTGGGCGATCCGGCGGAGATCCTGCCGCCGGACCGGCATGACGAGATCTGGTCGATCCAGAAAGAGCTGAACTTCCCGCGCGAGGTCTTCGGGCTCGAACGCCGGCCGGGCGAGCAATCCATGGGCAGCCTCATGCCCGAACTCACGCGCCGTTATGCCAAGGCATTGGCCCGCCACCGCGACGACCGGGTCATCGAGCCTGAGAGCAAGGACGCCTGAGTCGCTTGCTTGCCGCCGGGTGTGGCTCCGGCTAGGGTCCGGCTTGTTCAAGTGAACTTGTCGGTTGCGGGGTCCATGCGGAGGGCAAGGCTGCAGGGGCGGATTTGGCGGGTGGATGGCTTTCGGGCCGCCTTGTGGCTCCTTGCTGGCTTGCTCCTGTCGGGCCCGCTGGCCAACGGGGCCTGTGCCGGGGACGTGCGGATCGCCGTGGCTGCCAACTTCACCCAGGCCGCCCGAGAAATCGGGGCTGCCTTTCAGGCGGCAACCGGCAACAGGCCCATTTTCAGCTTCGGCTCGACGGGCCAGCTCTATGCGCAGATCACCCAGGACGCCCCCTTCGAGGTGTTTCTCGCGGCGGACCAAGCCCGGCCTCGGAAAGCGGTCGAGAATGGTCTCGCGCTGGGGGACAGCCGCTTCACCTATGCCACCGGCAAGATCACCCTGTTCAGCAAGATGCGGGATCTGGTCGCCGGCGAGGCGACGCTCCGGGACGGCCGCTTCACGAGGCTCGCCATCGCGAACCCGGACACCGCGCCCTACGGCGCCGCGGCGGTCGCGGCGATCAAGGCGCTGGGCCTCTATCAGGCGCTCAAGCCGAAGATCGTCCAAGGCAACAATATCGCCCAGACCTACCAGTTCGTGGCGACAGGCAACGCGGAGCTGGGCTTCGTTGCCCTGTCGCAGGTGATCGACAAGGCGGGTGGATCCCGCTGGGCCGTCCCCGAGCATCTCTACCGACCCATCGCGCAGGACGCCGTGCTGACCCGGCGCGGTGCGGACAGCGAGACGGCGCGGGCCTTCCTCGTCTTTCTGCGTGGACCGGAGGCACGGGCCGTGAAAGAAAAGTACGGCTACGGGGCAGGGGACTGACAGGCATGCTGGAAGTGATGGAGCTCTGGCCGCCGATCCGGTTGACGCTCGAGCTGGCGGCGATCACGACCGTGCTCTTGCTGCTGCTAGGCACGCCGATCGCCTGGTGGCTGGCACGTTCGACCGCGCGATGGAAAGAGGTGGTGGCCGCGGTCGTGGCCCTGCCGCTGGTGCTGCCGCCCACGGTGCTCGGGTTCTACCTCTTGATCGCGCTGGGCCCGGATGGGCCGGGCGGCTGGATCGCGGGCCTGTTCGGCGGGCGCTCACTGGCCTTCACCTTCGAGGGGCTGGTGATCGGCTCGGTATTCTATTCGATGCCCTTCGTGGTCCAGCCCATTCGCAACGCCTTCGAGGCCTTCGGCGATCGTCCGCTCGAGGTCGCCGCCACCTTGCGCGCCGCCCCCTGGGACAGCTTCTGGACGGTCGCCGTGCCGCTCGCGCGGCCCGGATTCGTGACCGGCGCGGTTCTGGGCTTCGCCCACACCGTGGGAGAGTTCGGGGTGGTCTTGATGATCGGCGGGAATATCCCCGGCGAGACCAAGGTTCTGTCGGTGGCGATCTTCGAGCATGTCGAGACCCTGCGCTGGGCGGAGGCCCATATCCTGGCCGGCGGGCTGCTGGTCTTCGCCTTCGCCGTGATCCTGACCATGATGCTTCTGCAGCGGCGCATGGCGCGGCTCGAGCCATGACCGACGGCGCGGCGACCATCGATGCGAAGTTCGCCGGCACCCTTGGCAGCTTCTCCCTCGACCTCGCCTTCGAGGCGCCGATGCGGGGCATCACCGCGCTGTTCGGCCCCTCGGGCTGCGGCAAGACGACGGTGCTGCGCTGCATGGCCGGGCTGAACCGTTTGCCGGGCCGCCTGTCCGTGGGCGGAGAGGCCTGGCAGGACGACGCCCAGGGCATGTTTCGCAAGCCGCATCAGCGCCCGATCGGCTATGTCTTCCAGGAAGCGAGCCTGTTTCCGCACCTTTCGGTCCGGAGGAACCTGTTCTACGGCAGTCGCCGCGCCGAACGGAACGGTGGCCGGGGCGTGCTCGCCTCGCAGGACGTGATCGATCTGCTCGGCATCGGGCACCTGCTCGACCGCGCGCCGACCGCGTTGTCCGGCGGCGAACGCCAGCGCGTTGCCGTCGGCCGCGCGCTGCTGTCGCAGCCCCGCCTCTTGCTGATGGACGAGCCACTCTCCGGGCTCGATCGCATGACCAAGGAGGAAATCCTTCCCTATCTGGAGGCGCTGCACAACAGCCTCTCGATCCCGATCATCTATGTCAGCCACGACATCGGCGAAGTGGCCCGCCTTGCCGATCGCGTGATCCTGCTGTCCGCGGGCCGGCGGGTGGCGGACGGACCGGTCACGGACATTCTCGAACGGCTCGATCTCCAGCCGGCCACCGGGCGGTTCGAAGCGGGCGTCGTGCTCACGGCCCGCGTCGTCGAGCAGGACGCGGCCTACAGTCTGACCCGTCTCGACCACCACGGGCAGTCCATCGCTCTGCCCTTCGTGGATATCGGCGTGGGCGAAGAGGTGCGCCTGCGGATCCGCGCGCGGGATGTCTCTCTGGCGACGCGCAAGCCTGAGGGGATCAGCATCCGCAACGTGCTGTCCGGAACTATCGTCGAAATCGTCGAGGAGCCGAGGACGGCCTTTGCCGAGGCGCTGGTCGACATCGGCGGCGGGCGCCTGCGGGCGCGGCTCACGCGGGAAGCGGTGTCAGACCTGGGGCTCGAGGTCGGCATGCCCGTCTTCGCTCTGATCAAGAGCATTTCCTTCGACCGCCGCTCACTCAGCGCCGTCGCCACGGATATCGACTAACGCGCCGCCGGGCCAGCCCCGTCGACATGGCCATGGCCAAGTCGCCGGGCGTTTCCTATAACGGGCCGTCGCAAACAGCCCCATACCCGTTCCATGCCCCCCGCGAAGACGATCACGCTGGGCGCCGTTCTTGTGGCGCTCGTGGCGTTCCTTGCGATCTCGACCGACCTGATCGCCCCGGCGCTGCCCGCGATCGCCGGCGAGTTCGGGGCCGCGCAGGGCACGGTGCAGCTTACCCAGAGCATGTTCATGCTGGGCTTCGCCGCCTCCCAGCTCTTCTACGGGCCGCTCTCGGACCGCTTCGGCCGCCGCCCGATCCTGATCGGCGGCATCGCCATCTATCTCGTCACCTCGGCCGGTTGCTATTTCGCCCAAAGCGCCGAGCAGCTGGCGGCACTCCGCTTCCTGCAGGCGATTGGCGCCTGCGCCGGGCCAACGCTCGGGCGCGCCGTGGTGCGGGACATCTACGGCCGTGAGCGGGCGGCCAAGGCGCTCGCCTATATCGGCGCGGCCATGGGCCTGATCCCCGCGATCGCCCCGATCATCGGCAGCTATCTCCTGGCCTTGTTCGGCTGGCGCTCGATCTTCGTCTTCCTTACGGGTTTCAGCGCGGCCGCCCTGATCGGCGTGCTGGCGGTCCTGGCCGAAAGCAACAAGTGGCAGGACCCGCGGGCGCTCGAGCCCCGACGGCTGCTCGGCAACTACGCCGAGATGCTGCGTCAGCGCCTCTATCTCGGTTTCACGCTCGCCGTCTCGCTGACCTATAGCGGCCTGTTCATGTTCCTCTCGGGCTCGGGCTTCGTGCTGATCTCGATCCTGCGCATGCCGGTCGAGCATTTCGGCTACTACTTCGCGCTGCTCGCGCTCAGCTATATCGGCGGCACCTTGATCGCCGGCCGGCTCACGCTCAGGCTCGGCATCGAGCGCATGATCGCCGGGGCCACCGTATTGGGCCTGGTGGCCGGCGGGCTCATGGCCGCGCTCGCCGGGTTCGGCGTTGCCCATATCCTCGCGGTGATCGGGCCCATGTGCCTGCACATGGTGGCCATGGGCATCGTGCTGCCGAACGGCATGGCCGGCGCCATCGGCCCCTATCCCGAGAAGGCCGGTGCCGCCTCGGCCCTGCTCGGCTTCTTCCAGCTCGCCACCGCGGGCCTGGTCGGCGCGGTCGTCGGGCACCTGTTCGGCTGGACCCAGGCCTCGCTGTCCTACGCCGTGGCCGGGCTCGAGATCGCCTCCTTCGTGGCGTTTCAGGTGCTGGTCTGGCTGCCCCGCGCCCGCGCCGGCGCGCAGCCGACGGGCTAGCGCTTCGCCGCGACCACGCCGGGCAGGGGCCGGGCCGGGGTGCCCCTCAGCGCGTCGCGCATGAAACCACGCCAGAGCCGCGCCGGCAGGCCTCCGCCGGTAACCTCGTTCATCGGCGTGCCGTCGTCGTTGCCGATCCACACGCCGGTCACCAGATCGGGCGTGTAGCCGATGAACCAGGCGTCGCGAAAATCCTGGCTGGTGCCGGTCTTGCCGGCGGCCGGGCGGTCGATCCGGGCATTGCGTCCCGTGCCCCAGGCGACCACCGCGCCCAACAAATCGTTCATGTCGCTGACATACGTCTTGTCGACCACCTGCCCCGGGCCCGATTTCTGGCGGCGAAAGAGCACGTGGCCGCCGCTGTCCCGGATCTCGACGATGCCATAGGGCCAGACCCCGGCGCCGCCGTTGGCGAACACCGCATAGGCCGCGGTCATCTCCAAGAGCGAGACCTCGCTGGCGCCGAGCGCGATGCTGGCGTCGGCCCGGAGCTTGGCGGTGATGCCGAGCCGGCGCGCGGTGTCGATCACGCGCCCGCGGCCGAGCTTCTCGCTGGCCCGCACCGCCACCGAGTTGAGCGACCGGGTGACCGCCTCGCGCATGGTCACGTCGCCATAGTACTTGCCCTTGAAGTTGCGCGGCCGCCATTTGCCCACCTTGACGGGGCCGTCGTGGAACCGGCTGTCCGGCCGGTAGCCGGCCTCGAGCGCGGTCAGATAGATCACCGGCTTGAACACCGAGCCCGGCTGGCGCAGCGCCTGGGTCGCCCGGTTGAACTGGCTGCTGCGATAGTCCCGGCCGCCCAGCATGGCGCGGATCGCGCCGTCCGGCGCCATGGACACCAGCGCCACCTGCCGGGCCCGGGTGCGGGCACTCTCCTGCTTGAGCAAGGCGCCGGCCTGGCGGGCGGCGACCTGCTGCAGGCGGGGTTGCAGGGTGGTGGTCACGATCAGGTCCCGGTCCGTGTAGCCCACATAGCCGCGCACCCGGTCCAACACCCAGTCGGCGAAGAAGCGGTCGTCCGTGCCGGCCGGCAGGACCGGGCCTTCGCGGCGCAGCCGCTTGGCCTTGCGCGCGGTCGCGCCCTTGATGAAGCCCGCGTCGACCATGGCGTCGAGCACCAGCACCGCACGGCGGTGCGCCAGCTCCGGGTCGCGCCGCGGGTTGTAGCGGGACGGCGCCTTCAACAGGCCGGCGATCATGGCCGACTCGTAGAGCGTGAGCTTGGCCGCCGGCTTGCCGAAGTAGCGCCGCGCCGCCGCGTCAATGCCCCAGGCGCCGGCACCCAGATAGACCCGATTGAGATAGATGGTCAGGATCTCGTCCTTGGTGAAGCGCTGCTCCAGCTGCAGGGCCAGGATCGCCTCGCGGATCTTGCGGTCGAAGGTGCGCTCGGGCGTGAGGAACAGGTTCTTGGCGAGCTGCTGAGTAAGCGTGCTGCCGCCCTGGCGGATGCCGCCCTCGCGCAGATTGACCAGGGTCGCCCGGGCCAGACCGATCACGTCCAGCCCGCTATGCTCGTAGAAGCGGCGGTCTTCGGCCGCCAGCACCGCCCAGGGAAGGTGCGGCGGCAGGGCGCCGGCTGTTACCGGACGGCCGTAAAGGTCGCCGAAGCTCGCAAAGCTGGCGCCGTCCGCGGCGACCAGCGTCACCGAGGGGCGCCGGGCGGGCGTCGCCAGGTCGCCGATGTCCGGCAGGTCGTAGGCGAACCAGGCGATCGCGCCGGCTCCGAAGACGCCGAGCCAGATGATCGCCACCAGGCAACCGCGAATAAACGTGACGAACGGGGACCGCCGCCGCCTTGTCTTGCGCGCGCGACGGCGGGGCGCGCCGCGCGAGCGGCCTCGGGAAGATTTCTGCCGGCGCGGCTTTCGGCTCATGCTCGCCTATTTAGCGCAAAGCCGCGGCATACACCACATATCTTGCGGTCCAGCGCTTGGCCCGGCGGATCCCGCCCGGGTCGCCGACACCCCCTTACTTGATCCGCTCTTTGTCGTACGCGCCCCAGAAGGCAGCCCGTGGCAGCCACCCCTCGATCCCCTTGACATCGATCCGGCACCAGGCCCCGGAACAGGCCAGGAGCGTGCCGATGACTCCCGATTCGAGCTGGGCCACCGCCGCCGCCGCTTCGGAAGGCTCGCGCCGCAGCTTGAGTTCTTTGACCGTGACCAGCGCCGTGCGCCGGCCCGATAACATGCTCTTGTGCATCCAGCCCTCGGTGCCCTCCCAGTCGCGAATGCGCCGCCAGTTGTCAAACTCGGCGATGACCTCGAGCGGCATGAACCGGCGCCTGTAGACCCACTCGACCGGGTAGCGCGTGCCCGGTCCCGTGCGGATATTGGCTTCCTTGGCGCGCAGCGAGACGAAGCGCGGCAAGGGCAGGCCCGTCTCGGGGCCCTTCGACTGGGCCGACGTGGGCGGCCCGCCGATCAGCATGGCGAGCGCAGCCGCGGCGGCGAACGCCACGCCTACACCGGGCGTCCTGCCACTCTTGCGCCTTCGTGACGGCCTGCCGATCACGGCGCGGTTATGAAGAAGGGCGTGGTTGCGGTCAAGGCGCCATCAGTTGTCACTTTGCCCGGTCCGACCGGCGGAACTGGACAAGGCCGGTGCGGCTTGCTATGGGCAACCGCGCAATCAGGGGCTCCGGGAGTCGGTAGATGGCTAAGAAGAGACCGGTGGTGGTCGTAACGCGCAAGCTGCCCGATGCGATCGAAACGCGGATGATGGAGCTGTTCGACACGCGGCTCAACCGCGACGACCGGCCCTTGTCCCAGTCAGAGCTGATCGAGGCGGCCAAGACCGCCGACGTGATGGTGCCCACAGTGACCGACCGGATCGACAAGACCGTCCTGGCGCAGACCGGCGACCGGCTCAGACTGATCGCGTCCTTCGGGACCGGCGTGGACCACATCGATCTGGCCACCGCGCGCCAGCGGGGCATCACCGTGACAAACACGCCGGGGGTCCTGACCGAGGACACGGCCGACATGACCATGGCGCTGATCCTGGCCGTGCCGCGTCGGCTGGCCGAGGGCGAAAGGCTGATCCGCTCGGGCAGTTGGACCGGCTGGGGGCCGACCTCGATGCTGGGCCACCGCATCTGGGGCAAGCGGCTCGGCATCATCGGCATGGGACGGATCGGCTCGGCGGTGGCCAAGCGTGCGCGCGGCTTTGGCCTGTCGGTGCACTACCACAATCGGCGGCGGGTGCACGAGGACCTGGAGGCGGAGCTCGAGGCCACCTATTGGGAGAGCCTCGACCAGATGCTGGCCCATATGGACATCATCTCGACCAACTGCCCGCATACGCCCGCGACCTATCATCTCTTGTCGGCGCGGCGGCTCAAGCTGCTGCAACCGCACTGCTACATCGTCAACACCTCGCGCGGCGAGGTGATCGACGAAAACGCCTTGACCCGCATGTTGGTGGCCGGAGAGATCGCCGGCGCCGGCCTGGACGTCTTCGAACACGAGCCCGCGGTGAACCCCAAGCTGATCGAACTCGACAATGTGGTGCTGCTGCCGCATATGGGCTCGGCCACGATCGAGGGCCGTGTCGACATGGGCGAGAAGGTGATCATCAACATCAAGACCTTCGTCGACGGGCACACGCCTCCGGACCGCGTGCTGGAGACCATGTTCTGAGCCGCTGTCCGGCACCGTGTCCGGACCGACACGGGGATGTTGTCTTGGACCATGTCGTAGAATTTCTGGTGGGTTTGGGGGCGCTCTCGGTCGCAAAAAGGCCAACCCGGGCGGTCCCGCGCCGGCCGGAACCGGATCATGACTAGCGAGAACACGACAGACCTCGTCCTCATCCTGGTCCCGTCGGCCATCATCCTGGGCCTGACCCTCTGGCTGGTCGCGCGCATCCTGCGCAAGGCGGGCTACAATGGCTGGTGGGCGCTGGTCATGCTGGTGCCGCTGGTCAATCTGGTCATGATATGGGTGTTCGCCCATGCCGATTGGCCGGCCCTGGCCCGCGGCTCTGGCGCCGGCGCGTCGTCGTCGCGCGCCCCGAAGCCGGGCTACGAGGCCGGCGGGACCATCGTCGATCGGGACCACCGTCCCGAGAGCGAGCGTTTCTTCGGCGCCGAGCCGGGCCATACGGACCTGAAATGGATGTTGACCGGGTTCAACGGTGCCGGTCATGCTGTGCGGCTTGAGTTCTCTTCGGACGATGTCGCAGCGCGCGACGGACTGATCATCGGGCGCAGCAGCCAGCAGAGCGACTTGGTGCTCGACGACACCAGCGTCTCGCGGCGGCATGCCCGGCTGTTCACCGGGCACGGCCTGCTGCAGATCGAGGACCTGGAATCGGCCAACGGTACCTCCGTGGACGGCCGCGTGCTGGGCGTCGAGGAGATCGCCGAGCTTGGCGAAGGCGCCGAGCTCATCTTCGGCGAGACCAAGCTGAGGCTCAGCATCAGCTGATCCCGACACCTTCCGGCTCACCCCAAATCTTGCCAACGGATACATCACCATGACCAAGGATTTCGACAACGGCGGCGTCAACAAGGTCGTGCTCGCCTATTCCGGCGGGCTCGACACCTCGGTGATCCTGCGCTGGCTGCAGGAGACCTATCGCTGCGAGGTGGTCACCTTCACCGCCGACATCGGCCAAGGCGAAGAGGTCGAGCCGGCGCGCAAGAAGGCCGAGATGATGGGCATCCGCGAGATCTTTATCGAGGATCTTAGGGAGGAGTTCGTCCGCGACTACGTGTTCCCGATGTTCCGGGCCAACGCGCTCTATGAGGGCGTCTATCTGCTGGGCACCTCGATCGCTCGGCCGTTGATCGCCAAGCGCCAGATCGAGATCGCCCGCGAGGTGGGCGCCGACGCGGTGGCGCATGGCGCCACCGGCAAGGGCAACGACCAGGTGCGCTTCGAGCTCTCCTATTACGCCCTCAACCCGCACATCAAAGTGATCTCGCCCTGGCGGGAGTGGGACCTCACCTCGCGGACCAAGCTGATCGAGTTCGCCGAGGCGCACCAGATCCCGGTGGCCAAGGACAAGCGCGGCGAGGCGCCGTTCTCGGTCGACGCGAACCTGCTGCACATCTCGGCCGAGGGCAAGGTGCTGGAGGATCCCTGGCACGAGCCTGAGGAGTTCGTCTATTCCCGCTCGGTCGCGCCCGAGCAGGCGCCCGACACGCCCCAATATGTGGAGATCGCGTTCGAGCGGGGCGATCCCGTGGCCGTCGACGGCGAGGAGCTGACGCCGGCGGCGCTGCTGACCAGGCTCAACGAGCTCGGCGGCGCCAACGGCGTCGGCCGGCTCGATCTGGTCGAGAACCGCTTCGTCGGCATGAAGTCGCGCGGCGTCTATGAAACGCCCGGCGGGACCATCCTGCTGGCGGCGCACCGGGCCATGGAGTCGCTGACCATGGACCGGGAGGCCATGCACCTCAAGGACGAGCTGATGCCGCGCTACGCCAAGCTGATCTACAACGGCTTCTGGTTCGCGCCCGAGCGCGAGATGCTGCAGGCGCTGATCGACAAGAGCCAGGAACCGGTCAGCGGCATGGTCCGGCTCAAGCTCTACAAGGGCAACGTCATCGTCATCGGCCGGGAAAGCCCGAACAGCCTGTACAGCCTCGACCACGTGACCTTCGAAGAGGACGCGGTCTACGACCAGCGCGACGCGGAAGGCTTCATCAAGCTGAATGCGCTGCGTCTGCGCCTGGCGCGGCGCTACGAGAAATGATGGCGATCAAGCTTTTGGCTCTATAGTTGGCTGCGATTGAAAATATTCAGGGCGGTGTTTCAAAGATTGGCTCTACTCTCGCTCACATTCGAATGGCCTAACGGATCAAGGGTCTGTGGATCTTCCCCAGCTTGTAGTGCTTCGTTTACCCAGACATCAGC
>JAAUXY010071506.1_pt1 | contig 15711 bp, 11 predicted proteins | sample 7278121 | NCBI WGS metagenome assembly JAAUXY01 (sample SAMN14350117, study PRJNA611818) | marine sediment metagenome | isolation source: surface marine sediment (1.8m) | place: French Polynesia: Moorea | collected 2018-08 | reverse complement strand
CATCCAGGGAAACAATGGCGACAAAAACCCTGCGACCAACTCTGCAAGTCCACAACGAATTGAAAAAATTGTAGAAAATACAAAAAATGTGTTTCGTTTTGTTGATTTGGAGCATCCGGCAATAAAAGAAATTTTCCGAATTTCTGTGGACTTTCGCAGTAAGCACAATCTAAATGATAATGAAAAAGGGATCGATCTGGCTGAAATTGACATCCCGCAATCAGGAAATAGTCGGAATTTTCTGCAAAAAATAAAAAACAAAAAAATTACCCTGCCGGAAATACCATCCATCGTTTTCGAATTAAACGAGGTTATTGCCAATCCATTGTCATCCGCCGAAGATATCGCACAGGTTGTTCAGCGCAGTCCCAGCTTAACGGCGCTGCTGTTAAAAATTGTTAATTCGCCTTTTTATGGTTTTCCATCCAAGATCGACAAAATATCCCTGGCGGTGACATTGATCGGCACACGTGAAATTTCCGGTTTGGCGCTGGGCATCAGCCTGCTGTCTCTATTTAATAAAATACCAAAAGAAATCCTGAGCATGTATTCTTTTCTGAGGCATAGTCTGGCATGCGGCATCTTTTCACGAATTTTGGCCGCCCACAAAAGCATACCTCAGACAGAACAGTTGTTTGTTTCCGGCCTGCTGCATGACCTGGGGCGACTGATACTCTACAGCTATTTCCCCAATGAGTCGCGCAATATACTTAGCCGTGCACGATCTTCAGAAATGCTGCTGTATGAGCAGGAAACGGATTATCTGGGTTGTAATCATACACATTTGGTCAAGCACCTCTTGCAACAATGGAAGCTGCCCATGGTTTTGGAAAACAATGTATTTTTCCATCATAGTCCCAAAGAAGCTCAGCACCCGGAAACGGCCACCCTTGTTCATCTGGCAGATATTATCACAAACGGATTGGGCATTGGTACCAGCGGTGAGCGTTTCGTGCCGCCTTTAGATGTTGACGCTTGGGAGAGCCTTGAATTATCACCGAGCTGTTTTGATGTCGTCACCAAACAGGCAACCCATCAATATTTTGCATTAGAATCTATGCTGGATATGTAATGCTTTGATGAATCAACAATCCACCATACAAATGGACGCTGAAAAGCTCCTGGCCCGCATTGATTATCTCGAAGAAAATCGACGTTTTATTCAGAATTCGCTCGAAATGGCATTATCGTTGGGTGATTTTCAAAAAAACATTAACAAAGGCTATGGCCCGCAACACATATTGCAGGAAGCCGATAAACGCATCAGCCACCTAATTCCTTTCGAAGCCAACGCGCTGTATTTAGTCGATCAGGAAAATTCAAATTTCGATTTAGCGGTATGCAGTCAGAAACATCTGAAAGATTATCTGAAAACGGAAGTCGATCATATGATCGAACAAGGCTATTTTGCCTGGGCCATGCGCGAAAAACGCGGTGTTTTGATATCCTCCAGCGATCACAGCCGAAAATTTGTTTTGCATGTTATTGCCACCTATTCGCGTATCCGCGGGATGTATATTGGATTGCTACCTGAAAAAAGGAGCAAAATTCCGGATACCTCCCTAACCCTGTTATCCATTGTTTTGCTGAACACCGCCAATGCCCTGGAGAGTCTTGAATTTTATTCGCTGCTGCGAAATCAGAATGAAGTCCTTGAAAATATGGTCGAAGAGCGGACCCAAACTCTGGCCAAATATGAACGCCAATTGCAGCAGGTTCTCAAAATTCAGGCCATCGGTACCCTAGCGGGTGGTATTGCCCATGACTTTAATAATATCTTATTCCCGATTGTCGGCTATACCGAATTGACCATGGATGAAGTGCCTGAAGATAGTGTTGCACATAACAATCTTGAAGAAATACTTAAGGCTGCCAACCGCGCCAAGGATCTCGTCAAGCAGATTCTAACATTCAGCCGACAAAGTGGACAGGAACGCAAACCCGTTGAGGTTCAAAAGGTCATCAAAGAAGCCCTCAAACTATTGCGCGCATCGATTCCGGCGTCTATTGAAATCGTGCATGATATCGATGAGAACTGTCCTCCGGTAATGGGGGATGCCACCCAAATTCATCAGGTCGTTATGAATCTATGCACAAACGCCTATCAAGCAATGCAGGACGGGGACGGCAAGTTGGAAGTCATCCTCAAAGAGACCTATGTCGGTTACGAACAAACCACCCAAAAGATCGGTATGCAACCCGGTAATCATTTGCAGCTGCTTGTAAAAGATGAGGGTTGTGGAATGGATGCTTCGGTGCTTGAACGTATCTTTGAACCATATTATACGACCAAAGAACAAGGTAAAGGCACCGGACTGGGATTATCGGTCATTCATGGGATCATTAAAAACCACCGTGGCGATATCTTCGCTACCAGCAAGCCGGGAAAGGGAACGGTCTTTACGGTTTATCTACCGGTGATCGAAGATGGGGATGTTGAAGAGGAGTTTGAGGCCGTCGATGGTACCGAAAAAGGTACCGAACACATCCTGTTAATCGATGATGAAGAGCAAATTGTCTCCATGGAGCGACAGATGCTTGAAAGTTTGGGCTACCAGGTCACTGCCTGCGCGGACAGCGTTGAAGCGCTGAAACAATTTTCGAAACATCCCGAAACTTATGACTTGGTGATTACAGACATGACAATGCCGCGTATGTCCGGCGCTGAGCTGGCCAAAGAATTATTGGATATCAAGCCGAACATTCCTGTGATTTTGTGCACCGGTTTTAACGAAGACATTACCGAAGAAAAAGCGCTGGAAATGGGTATTCAAAAATTCATCATGAAACCGGTCATCAAAAACGATCTGGCCACCACCATTCGCAATGTGCTGGATAAACAATTGCCAAACTAAAGCACTTCCATAAATCCTGCCGTTGATACGTGTACCCGAAAAGAATGAAATATAACAAGATTCAAATGTCGATAATCCGTGTGAAGGCGGAAACAAACAATCCACATCACCCGTTCAGATTACCGTTTTCGGAACAACGCCATGCCAATCAGGGCGCCTAATACGAAAAATCCTGCTGCGACCAATATAAGTCTTGTTATTCCTCCGGCATATGGTTCCTCAACAACGGTAAAATACATTTCCTCTCCAAAAGCATAGTCTTCGTTGGTAAAGCTGACGCGATAAGTATCAGCCTCAATATTTGGGACATCAAAGGTCGCTTGAAAATCGCCGAAGTCATCGGTTTGAAATTCACCGGATGGCTTTTCAGCAAAAGAGACAACAATGGTTGCCCCTGGAGGAAAATCCTCACCACTAATGGCAACCGCTGTTCCAATACTGCCGACCGTCGTTGACGGGGTATAATGCGAGTCATAAAAAGCAAATTCATCATTCCAACGCTTTCTCTCGCAACCCGTTTCGATTTCATAGATTCCCCCCGTATCTGGATCTTTAAACCGCCAACTGCCATTGGCCGCATTGGGCAGTCGGTCGCGTCTTCGAAACCCCATTAACTTTACTCTATCCTTTCCGCTGCCGCAGAGGACAGTTTCAGTTTGGCCGGCCGGCACGTCGCCTGCTCTGATGGTGATGCGGTCTTTGCCGTCGTTAACTCTAACAGTATAAGTGTCCAAGCCTGGCCCCGGGATGATTTTGTCATTACCATTGCCCCCGTCAATTGTATCGTTCCCAGCGCCGCCTCTGATTTTGTCGTTGCCATTTCCGCCCTCAATAGTATCTGTGCCGGGCCCCCCTTCGATATCATCGTCGGCGTCATCGCCTTTGATCGTATCATCACCTACGCCACCTTTAATGGTGTCCTCGCCAAAGCCGCCCTCGATGTTATCGTTTCCATCGCCGCCGTCAATGACATCATTTCCGCTTTGCCCCTTAATGGTATCGTTTCCCTCCTTTCCATCTATATTGTCGGATGCATTGGTGCCGGTAAGGGTATCGTCACCAGATGTTCCCGTGAAATCTACTGCTATAACAATACAAGCAGGCAGTAATAAGGCTATCGCTACCGCAACGGTTATTTTTTTTGATAGTTTCATTGTTTTTCCTCCTGTATATGTGGATAAACAATTTTCCATCTGTATATCTGAGTCATAATAATCTCTCATTTGAACTGCTGTCTGTTTTCATTAAAGCTTTATCCAGACAAGACTAGTATGAGAATGATTCAAAGAAATGCAAGCTTTCGGGCAGTCGGAAACACATGCGCGCCGTTAACCCCAAAAGCCATAGTATGTTGCGAAAAGCATCTCTTAGTTGCATGCCAAATATATTCTGTTTGTGTAATGTCTCTGTCAGTAAGCCATATTGACCTCACTATTTTTTTCCACTATGACTCAAAAAGAAAATCAATAATTCAATCTTATGACAAGAAGACACAGGTGGATAATGAAGCGTCACTCTCATAATTTTGTGGATACATATGATGGATTGGTGGGTTTTGGGGCAGACCGTGAAACCGATGAAAATACCGTTTTTTATTATCTGCAGAAATTCTCGGATGATCGCCTGATGAAGACTTTGCTCAAGCGTTTGTCAGAGGATGAACTCTCTGAAATTTTTAACATGATCAGCCGGGTGCTCAAAAAACACCTATCTGAAGCAGAGTATCATCGCCTTTTTTTAAAAGAGGACTCATAAAACCGCTGCTGGCAGCTGACCACTGGGTTTAGGGCTTCGCGCGTTACGCTACAACCCCACAAACAGGGTTCATAGATAACGAGTTGCGAGTTGCGCGTTACGTGTTGCCCTTCGACTTCGCTCAGGGTGACACGAGTTTCGGGTTGGGGAGGATTTTTCGAGGACGAGTACGAGGACGACGACGAGGACGATGATTTTAAGTGCCCTTCTCGTACTCGTTCTCGTACTCGTCCTCGTCCTCGGTTGTTCACCGATGCTGCATTGGGCTAGCACGATCGAGTGTCTCTGCGCCTAAGCGAAAGCCAGCAGCCAGAGGCCAGTAGCAAATTTCCAATTTAGGGATATATTACTTAGGAACCACTTATCTTGAGTATGTTGATAGACACTTGAAGGGAGGGAAAGACGTGCTCACCGAAAAACAACTGAACCGTTATGCCGACGTTTTATTGTGGGGCTTGCAAACCGCCAAATCTCGCCGAATTGCCCGAAACGATATTGTGCTGGTCCGATTCGATCTGGCGGCCATCCGATTGGCCGAAATTCTGTTTACCAAACTGCTTGAGGCCGGTGCGCATCCGCTGTTACGTCTAAATTCCACTGCTGCGATGGAACGCGATTTTTATACTCTGGCAAACAACAATCAGCTGATTTTCATCCCGCCGGGTGAAAAAGACCTCTTTAAGCATCTAAATGGCAGCATATCCATTTTTGCGCCTGAATCCATAACGCACCTGGCCAAAATTAATCCAAGGAGAATCGCCAAGGCAGCCCTTTCCAAAAAGGCCCTGCGGGATTTGCTTGATAAAAGAGAAGCCCAGGCAAAGTTTAGCTGGACGCTGTGCATTTTTCCGACTGCTCAGCTGGCAAAACATGCGCGCATCAGCCAAAAAGCGTATAGCGCTCAGGTGGCCAGGGCCTGTTTTCTGAATGCAAGCAATCCGGTGGCCGAATGGCAGAATATTTATAAACAAGCGCAGGCCATTAAGCGCTGGCTCAATCGATTGCCGGTAACCGCTTTGCATGTCGTATCTAAAAATGTGGATCTTCACATTTCAGTAGGAGAAAAGAGGCGTTGGGTAGGCATATCCGGACGTAATATTCCCAGTTTTGAAATATTTGTCTCACCGGATTGGCGCGGTACAAATGGGACCTATTATGCCGATCAGCCCTCCTATCGCAGCGGCAATTATGTGCGTGGGGTTCGGCTGAGATTTGAAAACGGCCGTCTGGTAAAAACGACTGCTGAAAAGGGCCAAGACTTTGTTGGGCATCAGTTGAAAATGGATAGTGGTGCTAGCCGCCTGGGTGAGTTTTCACTAACCGATAAGCGTTTTTCACGTATTAACCGCTTTATGGCCAACACACTTTATGATGAAAACTATGGCGGCATCAATGGTAACTGTCACATTGCGCTGGGATCCTCCTATTCGAACACCTTTTCCGGAAAACCCTCAGAGCTGAAAAAGCCGCTGAAGCGCAAACTGGGTTTTAACGAATCGGCATTGCACTGGGATTTTGTCAATACTGAAAAGAAACGAGTGGTTGCCCTTTTAAAATCCGGAAAAAGAGTGACCATATACGAAAATGGCAAATTTACGCATTAGAAGCTATTATCAAAGGGATCAGGTTGAGCCCGTCACCCGTTGGCCCGTTTGCCGGTTATGCAATATCAGATAGGCGCCCTATTTGAACCGACCGAATCCCGTTTCACGGGAACTGTCGGACCAGCTTAACGGGCTAAACCGGCTCAACGGAACAACGCGCGAACCTGATTATATGCGCACCTATTTTTGTATAAGTATTTAGAGAATTGAAAGCATCAATATTCCGGCTGGTGATACAAAAAAGCCGCTGGTCGCAAAATATCCAGCGGCTGTTCTTTTTTGATCACTTGTATAGAAAACACCTTAGGCATTCATGGCGGTTTTAAGGGGGACGGTGGTTAGCTTTTCGACCGACTCCACTAGATCCAAAAGCGGAAAAGGTTTGGTAAAAACCGCATCAAATTCTAAGTCCTGAATTTGCCAAGGCGTACCTGAAATGCCGATAATCGGAATGGCGTTATTGCGGGAAGCGCGAATATGCTCAAACACCCCTTTGCCATCTATACCCGGCATGCGCAAATCAGTAATGACCATATCGTAGCTGCCGTCATCGAATTTTTGAATACCTTCAACCCCATCGAGCGCAGTGTCAACCTTATGGCCATACCGTGTTAAAGCTTCTTGGATCACACGCAGGATGCCTTTTTCATCATCAATGACTAAAATCGTACACATGATGCCTTCCTTAAAAGGATTTTGGCGTTCAGATTTGGCTATAACTCTAATTATGATAGTTTAAAACTGACCTTAAGTCAACAATATATTGTGTTATATTTATTATGAACCACAATATATAGATATATTAGGCCGCTTCAACAATTTGTTGGGTATTACGCCTAAAATATAGCATTTGGGCTCCAGCGAATTGTGAATTCGATAACTCGTTTAAATATGGTTTGGTTTGGATCCACCAAAGGCTGCCCCAGATGCGATGTGCATCCCAAGGAAGGAAAAACGAAATACAGGCAACCTAGATGCTATGTTTAGCCAAGTTGGTGTTTCTGTCAAATCGAATTAGCGTGATTTTTCAGATTTAGGCCAACAGAGTTATCAACAAATTGCATTTAACTGAAATATATCAGAATAAGTTATGTGGTGATTTTTTTTTATCTATTCTAAATAGTTACCAAAGCTAAAAATTTTCTTAATCATTTTAAATAGCTCCGGGGTTATCAACACGTTATCAACAATATTTCTTGTCAAAGAGATTGAGCAAAATCGTCCGTTTTCGAAAATTTTCTAACAGAATGAAATTGGCGGGAAATTTGGTCAAAAAAAAAGCGCAGCAGTTAATCTGCTGCGCTTAATTGGCGTGCTTTGAGGTGAGAAGTGAATCAAAATGAAGATATCAATACGATATTATTAAAAAATGAATAGTGGGCAGCAGGACTCAGCTTTGGCACGGTTGACACCAAACCGCTACACTTTAAATTTCCCGAAATCTTCTGGTGAGAGGCTTTCCAGATAATCTGCCCATTTTTTTCCCTCTTCGCTGGTATCCAAAACCTCAGCTTCGCTATCCCCGATTTTGGACTTCTGCATGACCTCATCCGCTACGTAGATGGGTGCATCAAAGCGCAGGGCGAGGGCAATTGCATCACTGGGTCTTGAATCCATTTCAAACTTGCCGTCTTTGGAAATAAAATAAATTTTGGCGAAAAACGTATTATCCTTGAGATCACAAACCTCGATTTTTGAAATTGAGATGGATAACAGGTCCGAGAAATTCTTAAATAGATCATGGGTCATCGGACGTTCATATTTTATTTTTTGGAGGGCGGATGCGATTGAAGTTGCTTCAAGCAAGCCGATCCAGATCGGAATCGCCTGGTCTGTTTCTTCTGATTTTAAGATAATAATCGGCGTGTTCGAGGCTGGATCCATCGTCAAACCCGCAATGCTTACCTTATGCAGCATAATTTTCAACTCCTTTCAACCCCCGCAGGGAGGGTTTGAGGTTTATCGCTCTGCCGGACAGCGAGTGAGAATAGCCCTCATCGATATGGACGCCAACCATTTTGCCAGTTAGATTCGGGTTGTCAGCCATCGCCTCATCCACATGAAAGTTAACAATCTTATTGGTGGAAGTGCGACCCGTCCACTGCAGCGTTTGACCGCTGCTATTCGGGTTGTCGGCCGCTTCTTTTTTGCTTAATCCATCGGTTAGAACCCACTGTGTAGATCCGACCAATTGTTGATTTTTGCTTCTAGTCAATTTTTCTTGAAAATCCAGTATGACTTGCAGCCGGTGCCTAACGATGGATGATGATATTTTATCAGGCAGTTTGACCGCAAGCGCAGGCGGCCGATCGGAATATTGAAAAGCAAATAAGCTCTCAAATTCGACCGTTTCGACCAGTTGCAGTGTTTGCTCAAAATCGGTCTCTTTCTCCCCGGGAAAACCGACGATAATATCCGATGTTATGGCTATCTGTGGACAAGTATCCCGTAGTTCGGCGACTTTGTCAAGGTACTGCTCTCGAGTGTATTTGCGGTTCATGCGCTTTAAAACCCTGTTGGAACCGGATTGAACCGGCAAATGAATATGGGCGCAAAGCTTGGAAATATTGTTGAAAGCCATGATCAGATCGGGGCCCAGATCTTTTGGATGAGATGTCGTAAACCGAATGCGCCACAGCCCTTCGATCTCATTGATCATGGCTAACAACTCGGTAAACGTACACAGGTCCTGGTTTTTTCCATAGCTGTTCACATTTTGTCCCAACAGGGTAACCTCTCTGACACCGTTTTCAACCAGGGCTCGGATTTCGCGAAGAATGCTTTCGGGTTTGCGACTTGTCTCTCTACCGCGCACAAAGGGAACCACACAATAGGCGCAATAGTTGTCACATCCTCGCATGATCGTGACGAATTTGGACACCGGAGCTGGCTCTCTGGATTCAACAAGTGCTTCCGGGATATCCGGCGTCTCAATCACATCAATATCAACGATTCGGCAGCGCCGGGTTTCAATCTGTCTGATCAAGTGCGGTAGCCTGTCTACCGCTTGTGTCCCAAATACAAGATCAACCGCGGGCAACCGGTCCAGTATCCGCTGGCCTTCCTGCTGGGCAACACAACCTGCGACACCAATGATCAGCCGTTTTTTATGACGTTTCATTTTGGCCAGCCGTCCCAGTAGACTGAACGCTTTTTGTTCGGCCTTGGCTCTGACGGTACAGGTATTGACAATAATCAAATCGGCTGCGTCCATCGCAGCGATCTGTTCATATCCAACAGTTGCCAGCTGCATGGCGATTTGCTCAGAATCATAAACATTCATCTGGCAACCAATGGTGTGAAGATATACTTTTTTTGAATTCATCTGAAAACCGCGGTTCCCTGCTGCTCATTGTTAATTAGTCTTATGAGCAGCCATTGCCTTAAGTGGCTGAATAAGGATCTGTTTCGACAAATCCTGCAATATTTTTTGAAACTCTCGCTCGCAGCCTGGTGCAATGTAAAATAAGACAATTCCCTTTTGCGGATTGATGGTTCGAAGCGTGGCGATGCCGTCATAGGCCTCAAAAATGAACTTTATGTAAGCGATTTGCCTGCGATCCACTCGGTAATGGTGTTGTATTGTTTGCAAAGTATGCCTAACTTTTTATGGTGATCAGTTGGTCTTGAGCAAATTGTAAGTTTTTGTGCGGTTGCGGTGTGTGAATCACAGGCACAACAGCTTACGAGCGCGTTTTGAAGACTCAAATTTCATAATAACCATATATACCCTATTTGCAATAAAAAACCCTGAAGGTGAAAGGCCAATTATGGGTTGTTCAACTGTGGCTGATAGGTTATAGGGCCGTCTATGCATAAAAAATGGGAAATATTGCAACCAAATGCCGATCAGGTCAAACACTTGAGTATGCGCCTGAACTGCCATCCCATCACTGCGACTGTGCTGATAAACCGTAATTTGACATCCGTCGAAGAAGCCTCCAACTTTCTGAATACAGCCCTTAGTCAAATGCGCCCGCCGTTTGCCCTCAAAGACATGGATTCGGCCGTTGACCGGATCTGCAGGGCCATCATGGATGAGGAAAAAATTCTGATCTTTGGTGATTATGACGTTGATGGAATTAGCGCCACAGCAGTGTTATTTGAATTTTTGCGGGCTGCCGGCGCCCATGTATCCAGCTATATTCCGCATCGGATTAATGAAGGCTACAGCCTCAAGTCCCACCATGTCAATGACTACGCCCTTTCCAACCAGATCCAATTGATTATCACAGCGGATTGCGGCTCCGGCAGTACCGACGCCCTGGCCGTTGCCGCCAAAGCGGGAATCGATGTGATTGTCACCGACCATCATGAAATTTCTGATCCATTTCCGCCGGCCGTTGCGGTATTGAATCCCAAGCGTTCCGATTGTTCCTCCGGAATGGAGGCCCTGGCAGGTGTGGGCGTGGCTTTCGCCCTCGTTATTGCGTTAAGAAAACAGTTACGCGATCAACATTTTTGGAATGATCGTCCGCAACCCAATCTAAAGCATTTTTGCGATTTGGTTGCTTTGGGGACGATTGGCGATATGGTTCCCTTGATTGCCGAAAATCGTATATGGGTCACAACCGGACTGGACTTGATCAATGCAGCCACCCGGCCGGGGATCAATGCACTGCGAACGGTAGCCGGCATAACTCAGCAAACCATCAATGCAGAGGACGTTGCCTTTAAACTCGTACCTCGTTTGAACGCTGCTGGAAGAATGGATCATGCGTCCAAGGCGTTGCATTTGCTGACAACCGATGACACCGCCACGGCACGGCAATTGGCCCAAAGGCTCAATGAACTCAATCAGCGGCGGCGGGACCTGGAGCAATCCATTCTGAATGCCATTTTAAACGATTTAAAGCCGCATCCGGAGCTGCTAAAAGCGCACTCCCTGGTCAGCTGGAATTCAGGTTGGCATTTGGGTGTTTTGGGGATCGTGGCTTCCCGTCTTGTCGAAACCTTTTACCGCCCGGTGGTGTTGATTGCGGTTCAAAACGAACTCGGCAAAGGATCGGCCCGCAGCATTCCCGGCTTGGATCTATATAAGGTTTTGCACGATTGCCGGCATCTACTGGAAGATTTCGGCGGCCACACAATGGCCGCCGGTTTGACCATCAGGAAGGACAATTTAATGCAATTTCAACAGGCATTCGAAAACGCTGTGAGCCGGATTGCGAAACCTGATCACCAAACGCCGAAACTAACCATTGACAGCGAAGTTGATCTTAGTGATCTAACGGAAGCACTAGTCGATGAAATTGAAAATATCAGCCCCTTTGGCGCGCAAAACCCGGAACCGCTCCTTATGGCGAGCAACATTACCGTGCGGTCATCAAAAATAGTTGGTCATAGCCACCGCAAAATGGTGTTGACTCAGGGTACCGCACGATCCAGTAAACATATAAATGCCATCTGCTTCAATGCCAGTGACAACCTGCTGCGGGAAACGGCCTTTGCCCGCATTGCATTCCGCTTGCGATGGAATCGATGGAATAATAACAAGACAATACAGTTGATCATTGAGGATGCCCAATAAAAGCTACCTTAATAATGCATCTAACGCCCAATGGCATCGTTTCCCCGATAAATCGGGATCACACATCTATTTTTAGGTAAATTAAGGTGTGCGTAAAACCGATTCAAAATGCTCGAATACTAACGTGTATGCTCCACTTTTGAATCGGTTTTCGCCTTGCTTTGTTGAACACCTTAATTTGTTTAGATCAGATGTGAAATCCCGCATTCATGCGGGGGACGTGATATACTATTTTTAAGGTAGCTTTTAGTATCAGGTCCCCAAATTATTAGGTGCTGGGTTTCTACCCGCCCAATCAAATTTTATTCAGCGCTGGCGACGATAAATCCCGCCCCTACATTTTACGATTGAATTGAAAAACGTCATGCAGCCACTGCGACAGATAGCTGCCAGAGATCAGCAATTAACTTAACCCGTAACGCGTAACCCGCAACTCGTAACCCTTGAACCCTGAACCTGTGAACCACTGAACCTATGAATCAACCGACAAACACATGCGAGTCTTCCAGGCGAACTTCCAGACGAGCGAGGTCCACCTCGGACAATTGCATTTCAGTGGCCTCCGGAGTTGTGTGCAAGACGATGGAAGGATTGTTTTTTAAGCCAATGCCCATTTTATGACACATCTGATTGGCTATGCGAACCAGCAGCAATAGCCGGTTGTGAGAATCAATTTCAGGCAGATGGTGGTCACGTGCAACCAAGCAATACTTTTCGGGCAAATTCCATTGTTTCATCAGAGAAAATCCCTGATCGGTATGCAGATTTTCCATGACTTCATTGATCACCGTATCGGGCGGTGAGGTTTCGATTTCGCGAGACACCACCATACTATCGACGATTTTTAAGATGTATAGTTTACCCACATCATGCAGCAGCCCGGCAGTAAAAGCCTTATTTGACAGCGCTTCAGAACCAGTCTGCTTGGCGAGCCAACTGGCACTAATGGCACTTCCCACCGAATGACGCCAGAGTTTGTTCATGATCTGGTTGATCGCCAGGTTCTTGGACTGAAAATTATGCTGCAAGGTAACCATTGTAACAATGTTGGATACCTCCTTTGTTCCCAGACGAATAATGGCATCACGGACCGTTGCCACCTGCGCCAGTCCTTTATAGAAGGAAGAATTCGAAACGCGCAACAGCTCACCGGTAAGTGATTGATCACTGACGATCAGTTTTTCAATCAAACGCGTATCCGGCTCCTCTTTACCAACCTCTTTTTGAATACGAAGAGCGGTGGCGTCAAAGGCCGGCAACCGAATGCTATCAGCGACCGCATAATTTTCGATCATCCCCACCAGGGAACTTTGTACTTCCATTATAACCTCCTACATTAAACGTCTCAGATCGGCCATCGGCCGCGGGTTGTGCAGTCGCGGCAGACTGCGCAACAATTCATCAACGGTGGTGATACCCTCCGCAACTTTGTTGATGCCATCTTCCAAAAGAGTTACCAAACCGGCAGATTCGATGCAGATCTGACGGAGTTCTTTACTGGGCTTATGTTCCAAAATGGCATCCCGTACTAATTGGTCAAGGATAAGCAACTCAAAAATACCCACTCGGCCTTTATACCCTGTGTGTTGGCAGTTGGTGCATCCACGGCCTTTTTTAAACTGCATTCCGCTAATGTCGTTAGTTGAATACCCAATACGCTGCAACTCCTTTGAAGTGGGCTTGTAAGGTGTCGCGCAAAACGGACATATCTTTCGCAGCAAGCGTTGAGACATTACACTGACCACTGTTGAGGAAATCATAAATGCCTCTATTGACATATTCAACAGGCGAATCAAGCCACCGACACTGTCCTCGGTATGAAATGTGGTTAAGACTTTATGTCCGGTCAAGGCTGCCTGTACGGCTACTTCGGCCGAAAATTGATCACGAATTTCTCCGATCACAATGACATCAGGATCCTGTCGCAGAATGTGTCGCAGTGTTTCTTCGTAGGTCAAACCGATTTTCGGATTAATGGAGCACTGGGATATACCGTCAATAACGTACTCAACCGGTTCTTCGGCGGTAACGATACTCATTTGAGGATTCGTTATATGGTCCAGACAACTGTAAACTGTGGTTGTTTTGCCTGAGCCTGTGGGACCCGAGAACAACAGTACGCCGCTCGGCAAATCCAAGGCCTCTTCAACAAACCGGCGCAATATGCGACCGGTCAACCCAAGGTCGTCAATTGTGCGCAGTTGGCCATGTCGGTTCAAAAGCCGCAAGACAACTTTCTCTCCATGAACGTTCACATAAAATGAGGCTCGTATATCCAACTGTCCGTCGGGATGGTCAAAAAAGAAACGACCGCCTTGATGCCGGCGCTTTTCGGTGATATCGACCTCACAAAGAACTTTAATGCGGCTAGCGACTGCGGGGGCCGTTTCAGGTGGAAAATCCTCAAAATGAGATAACACCCCGTCCTGTCGAAAACGTACCCGCAAATTCGCTTTCGACGGCTCCAGGTGGATATCACTGGCATCTCTTTGAATGGCCGCCAGGATGATATCATCCACCAGTTTGATAATAAATTGCTCGTCCATGGACGAGATCTGTTTCTTCATTTCAGCGCGATGGGCTTTGGAAACAACTTCATCGATAGCGCCGCGGCAGGCGATGGTCACAATAAGTTGTTCCCCAAATACCTGGCGAGCGGCTTGCAGCTCTTCATGATCCAACGGATCGACAAAGGCAACTGTAACAACGCCGCCGTCAGCCCCTATCGGCAACAGATGATGGGTTTCGTACCATTTCAGGGGCACTTGCGCGAACAGTTTGCGATCGATATCCTTCCATTTCGGCTCGACAAACGGTATTCCCAATTGCAAAGACAGCGCCTCAACCATCACTTGTTCTTGAATCAAATGACGATCAATGAGGATTTGGCCCAATTTTTGTTTAGATTTTTCCTCAGCTTGAATCGCCAAAACCGTCCGCAAATCAGAAGCGCTGATATGTCCCAATTCTACCAACAGCTCTCCAATGTGAATTTCAACAGGATGTTTTCGAAGCGCTTGGCCAATCAGATCGTCGGTGATAAATTTCAGTTCTTTGACCACCTGGATTAGAGGACGGGGTTTTTCGAGTTTGGTTTGAACGCGTCGGGCATATTCAATCTGCTTGTCGCTCAAATAGGCGTTTTTCAGCAGATGATTGGCCAACCGGCTGAATTCATCTTCTGAACGATCTGCTGCTATGGATAGAGGTGCCGCATTGCCCTGCTCTGGGCGAGCCAATGGGGTGTTTGTTGCCGTCGCCATTTTACCTGTTCTCTCCTCAAAGTATTTATTTGCCTAATATGATGCCCGGGTGTGGCAAGATATAGAGGTCATTAGGTGTGATATCGGGTAGTTTCGCTAAAAACTTTAGGCGGATCACAGCATAATATTTTCACTTGCAAACAGCAGCATTACCCATTATATTTCACTAAATAAACTTTTTCAGAGACTTTAAGCATAAGGTGGTGGCATGGCAAAAGTATTCCGGCCCAGTACGCGTGAAGCCAATATCCTTTCCAAAATAGAATCTCAAAAAGAGCGCTCCCGCAGGCTTGCCATTAATGCGATCAAAGACTGTATTGATTCCCTATCCAATGCGATTGCAATGAAGCTCGTTGATGACGATCTGGTGGAAACCACCAACAAAAATGCTTTAGAAGAACAAATCAAACTTTGTCTGGAAAAATTAGGTCGCGCCGATGATTTTGAGATCGACTATCAGGTGTCGCCAATCCGAAACCTGGTCCCCCAGCCCCATGTGGTCAGTTTGTATCTAACGGCTTTTATCATTGAAAAGATGATTAACCATAAAGACGTTATCGATATTTATGGTTCTGACGAAGACATTTATTTAAATATTCATCAGCAAATCAAAAAATTTCTACCCGCATAATGCGCCCCCGTTTTCATCCTCGACTCATTAATGGGCCATTTGATGATCCCGGTCTGTTCATCCCGTTTCTTTT
>JAAUXY010059797.1_pt1 | contig 15722 bp, 12 predicted proteins | sample 7278121 | NCBI WGS metagenome assembly JAAUXY01 (sample SAMN14350117, study PRJNA611818) | marine sediment metagenome | isolation source: surface marine sediment (1.8m) | place: French Polynesia: Moorea | collected 2018-08 | reverse complement strand
TGGCCCGGATTCTGTAGCCTTACTCCATATTTTGCGGACTCTAGCACAAAAATATGAGCTGCGATTGGCCATTGCTCACCTCAATCATAGCTTGCGTCCAAAAGCGTCTGATCGTGATCAAGCTTTTGTCACTCATTTAGCAGAACAATTTGACATGCCCATCTTAGTTGAAAAGCGAGACGTTCGCCGCTATCAAAAAAAATACCATCTGTCACTTGAGGAGGCAGCACGGCAGGAGCGCTATCAGTTTTATCACCGTACTGCTGCTAAACACCAATATGATAAAATTGCACTCGGACACCATGCAGATGATAATGCCGAGCAGGTATTGATGGCAATGCTGCGCGGCAGCGGTCCATTGGGCTTAGCGGGGGTGCCGCCAACGCGTCCTGATAAGATTATCAGACCCCTGATAAATATAAGGCATACCGACATCCTGGATTATCTGATGACCCAAGAGCTGGAATATGTCGTGGATTCATCCAACCGGGATTCGCAATTTTTACGAAATAAAATTCGAAGCCGCTTGATTCCCAGTTTACAGACTGAATACAATCCAAAATGTGTTGATTCACTCAACCGGCTGGCTACCATATTATCCGCTGAAGAAAAGTGGATCGAAAATCTTATACGATCGAAATTTAAAGATGTTCTTGTATTTGAGGATCAGGACCGACTCGAACTAAGCCTTGCCCAACTCCGGCATACACCGATCGCAGTTCAAAGACGCTTGATCCGTAAAGCCATTTTGCAGGTCAAAGGCAACTTGCGGCGTATTGCTTTTGTCCATATCGAAGCGCTATTGAAACTGGCCCAACAAGGGCCGCAGGGCGGTATCTGTGATCTGCCGAACGGCATTCGTGTCTGGAGGGATTCGGATCGGCTGGTGGTATCAAAGACCCGACCAAAGCCCCCTGACCCTGCCGGTGGAACCGTTACCCCAATAGTATCGGATTACCGATATCAGCTGGCCAACGACGGTGAAATGTTGATTAAAGAAGCCGGAATGATCATTCGTTTCAGTGAAATGCGACTGGATCAAGTTTCAGGTTGGCGTCAAACCGTGCCAGATATGGCCTATTTGGACAGGGATAAACTAAGCTTTCCATTGGTTATCCGGAATTTTCGTCCCGGCGATCGATTTTCCCCGTTGGGTACCCGTGGCCACCAAAAGTTAAAAAAATTTTTTATCGATCACAAAATATCTAGAACAGAACGCATGAAATGTCCAATCGTTCTCAGCCGTGACAAAATCATCTGGGTTGCGGGTCATCGGCTGGACAATGCTGTTAAAATCGACTCGAAAACTCGCCGTGTGCTGAAAGCCGAACTTTTGCTTGCCTAAGGCGCGATGATGATTAATTTCACTGTAGCTTAAACCCCTGTATGCATCCTTAAATGCCGGACGTCATTTGATACTTGAAATTTATATTCAGGTAAAGGATACTATTGGGAGATATTGACTATTGTAGATTGAATATTGAATATTTATTGTGTCGCTCGCGCAGCGCAGGCGCTTGCGCCGCGTGTCACTACATCATGACTATAATTGATCCGCCGCAGGCGGACCTTAAATATTCAATTTGCAATATTCAATCTTCAATACTTTTAGGAGGTATTTGTCTTTGAATCCATTCTATAAAAATTTGGCGTTATGGCTGGTCATTATGTTGATGATGGTCATGCTATACAATCTCTTCAGTAAACAGCACCTGGCCGAAACCACTGTTAGCTATACTGATTTTCTGGCAATGGTGGATGATGAACGGGTGGGACAAGTGGTTATTCAAGGCCAGGAGCTTTTTGTCACCGATGTCGACGGCAATCGGCTCAAAGTCTTTGCGCCTGAGGACAGCGACCTGATTAAGATATTGCGTCAAAAAGGTGTTGTCATCAGCGCAAAACCGCCATCTGAGAATCCATGGTATATGTCCGTTCTCGTTTCTTGGTTTCCGATGATCGTGTTGATTGGCGTTTGGATCTTTTTTATGCGCCAAATGCAGGCTGGCGGTGGTAAAGCGCTTTCATTTGGTAAAAGCCGAGCTCGTTTGATGTCGGATCAGTCCGAAAGAGTGACCTTCGAGGACGTTGCCGGTATCGATGAAGCTAAAGAAGAATTGATTGAAATTGTTGAATTTCTTAGAGATCCTAAAAAATTTACCCGACTGGGTGGACGCATTCCCAAGGGGGTTCTTCTGGTGGGACCTCCAGGCTGCGGTAAAACACTATTGGCACGGGCGATTGCAGGTGAAGCCGGGGTGCCCTTTTTTAGTATCAGCGGATCTGATTTTGTCGAGATGTTTGTCGGCGTGGGGGCCTCTCGGGTCAGAGACTTGTTCGTCCAGGGTAAAAAGAATGCGCCCTGTATCATTTTTATTGATGAAATTGATGCCGTCGGTCGTCACCGTGGCGCTGGACTGGGCGGCGGCCATGACGAAAGAGAACAAACGCTGAATCAGCTGCTGGTCGAAATGGATGGATTCGAATCGAATGAAGGCGTGATTCTAATTTCGGCTACCAACCGGCCCGATGTCCTGGACCCGGCATTGCTGCGCCCCGGTCGTTTTGATCGGCAGGTGGTTGTATCAATGCCCGATATTCGGGGCCGAGAAAAGATATTGCGCGTGCACATGCAAAAAACACCGATTGACAAGGATGTTAGTCCGCTTATCCTGGCCAAGGGAACACCCGGTTTTTCCGGTGCCGATCTTGAAAATCTAGTTAACGAAGCGGCTTTGTTAGCAGCCAAACGAAATAAAGAAAAAATCGGTATGGTTGATTTTGAGGACGCCAAAGACAAAGTTTATATGGGTCTTGAGCGCAAATCCAAGGTCATCAAAGAAGAAGATCGAAAAGTCACCGCCTACCACGAAGGTGGACACGCTTTGGTAGCGCGATTTTTACCCGAAACCGATGCCGTCAATAAGATTACTATTATACCGCGGGGCCGTGCTGCCGGCGTTACCTGGTTTTTGCCTGAAGAAAGGGACTTTAAATATAAGGACCAACTCCAGAGCGAGCTGGCGGTTGCCTTTGGCGGACGGGTGGCGGAAGAAATCGTTTTCAATCGTATCAGTACCGGTGCTGCCAACGATATCAAACAAGCCACTGATCTTGCCCAGCAAATGATCAGGAGCTGGGGTATGAGCGACAAACTCGGTCCGCTATCATACGCCAAGGGCGAAGAACAGGTATTTCTGGGTCGTGAAATTGCCCAGCACAGAGACTACTCCGAAGCGACGGCCCAAAAAATTGATGACGAAATTATTAACTTGATTAAAAATTCTTATGATCGCGCCAAAACCGTATTAAACGAGAATTTGGATATCCTTCACAAGTTGGCGGAGGTGCTGCTCGAAAAAGAGACTGTTTTGGGAAAAGAGCTGGATGAGTTGATTCACGAGTTGCGACCAGGCATCGAGCTCCCATCCAGACCCTTAGACGATCAAGAAACCACTACTGAATCCGCCGCCGATCCATCCTGAGATGCCGGCTTCCCCCAAAACGTATCGGCTGTCATGGGCCGGATTCGATATGGAATTCGGCCATCAAACACGGATCATGGGTGTGGTGAATGTGACGCCAGACTCGTTTTCTGATGGCGGAAAATTTTTGAGCACCGAAGCGGCGGTGACTCAGGGAAAGAAATTGGCAGCTGACGGCGCAGACATCCTGGATATCGGAGGGGAATCAACGCGACCCTTTTCTGATCCGGTTCCAGTCGATGAGGAAATCGAACGGGTCATCCCGGTCATTGAACAATTGGCCACTAACATCTCCATCCCCATATCCATTGACACCATGAAAGCTGAAGTTGCTCGACGGGCTATCAAGGCCGGTGCATCGATCATCAACGACATCTCCGCGTTGCGCTTTGACCCGGCATTGGGGGCAGTGGCCGCGGATTGTGGTTTGCCGGTCGTGCTAATGCATATGCTCGGCAGCCCCAAAACCATGCAGGTGTCACCCACCTATACGGATCTGATCTCCGAAATATCCGACTTTTTACAGAATGCGATGAAACGGGCTGAGCAGCAGGGTATTGCAAAATCAAACATCATTATTGATCCGGGAATCGGTTTTGGCAAAACGGTTTCGCATAATATATTGCTGATTCGACAGTTGCAATCCTTTTCCGCCTTGGACGCGCCGATTCTGGTGGGCCCCTCTCGCAAGTTATTTATCCGTAAATTGCTAAAAGACGAACATATTGACGATATCCCGCCGGATATGCCGATCGTTGAAACCGGCACCCAGGCCGCAGTTGCTGCGGCTGTGCTTTGTGGGGCGCATATCGTACGGGTTCATGATGTTGCCAACACCCGAGCCACGATTCGGATTTTAGATGCGATGAAAACCGCGCAGGAAGATTAAAACTCTCTGACGATAGGTTCAGTGGTTCCACATTCAACGGTTCAAAGGTATAATGAATTGTTAGATTGGTTTAATTAGTTTCATTGGTTGAATTGGTTGGACTAAACTGAACCAATCGAACAAATTCAACCAATCAAACCAATCAAACAAATATGGCGAATGAAAATTTATAATTGAACTCTGACTCGCGATTCTTGATATTGGGAATTTGCGGAAGGAGAAAATGATATGCTTCTGGTAATAGATGTTGGCAATACCCATACCGTTTTGGGCGTTTATCAAAATGACCAATTGCGCAGTGATTGGCGCATCCACACCGAACGCAACACGACTGAAGATGAGTTCAACGTGCTAATCAATAGCCTTTTTACCGCGGACAATATCCATCTGGGTGATATTGAACAAACCATTATTTCCTGCGTCGTACCGCCAATGGTTACCATATTGGACGCCTTTTGCCGCAAGTATATCGGCCATCCGCCCACATGGGTTGATGCTAAAAATTGTGCGGGAATGCCCATTTTATTGAAAAATCCGGGGGAAGTCGGTGCCGACCGCATTGTAAACGCCGTGGCCGCGTTTCAACGGTATCGTAAGAGTTTGATCGTGGTTGACTTCGGCACCGCCACGACATTCGACGCTATTTCTGAAAAGGGCGAATACCTGGGGGGGGCCATCAGCCCTGGTATCGGAATTGCGTCTGAAGCGCTCTTTTTAAAAGCCTCTAAGTTGCCGCGGGTGGAAATTTTTAGTCCACCTGAAAACGTCATCGGCAAAGACACCATCGGTAGTATTCAGTCGGGCATTATATTCGGCTATGCCGGCCTAGTAGATGGAATTGTAAAGCGAATGCAACAGGAGATGGGCACTACACCCAAAGTCATTGCCACCGGTGGCCTGGCCGAGCTTTTATTCAATGTATCTGAAACCATTGAAGTAGTTGAACCGGCACTGACGCTGGCAGGCTTAAAGGTCATAGCGAATCAAGCGTAACTGGGGTTGAAAGGTTCATTCGCTATTTCTGTTTAATTGGATTGATTGGTTTAATTCGTTCAATTGGTTCGGTTTTAGCCTACTAATTTAACCAATGAAACGAATAAAACAAATCGAACAACGCATTGAACCTCTGAATCTTACCTAACTTATTCAATTGAATCCAGGAATCCAAAATACCCATTGATGCTGTTTTGGAGAAAATATTTTTCCCGCGACTGCACATCTGACGGCAGTTGATCGAAAGTTGCCATCAGCGTGTCTTTTTTTAAGAGTTGCTTCAAGCATTCCGAAATGCGATCCGCTGCATCGAATTTATTCCTTTCAGCCCTGAGCAGTTTCTCCCAGAACTGAAGTTGGCGGCGGTGGATTTGCAGCATGTCGACTGCAGCCTTATGGATGCCGAAATGGCCATAGCAGATTGTTTGCGGGCGACAAGCGATAAGGGCGTCAACACTCTGTAAGGCATCATCCAAAAAGAACTTCGGTGGGGTGGCCGGGCGTAAATAAAACTGGTTGTTTGGTAAGGAGATAAAGACGCCCCCGGTTTCGCCGGCAAACAGGTATTTCTCAGTTTGGTAACTGACATGATGTGCTGCATGCCCAGGCGTAATGATCGGCGTTATGGTTTCGGTCTGAAAACGGTTGGCCGCCTGAAGCTGATTTTCAGACACGGGTCTTATTGGGCCATAAGATAAGGCCATTGAACCGAGGACCTTTTTTGTTCCTTCCCACAGACGCGACGGCTCGACCAAGTGCGGGATAGCTGCCTGATGGCAGATGATGGGGACTCGGGGAAAGGTTTCTGCAATTTCACCGATGGCACCGGCGTGGTCCAGATGAATATGCGTAAGCAAGATGGCGTCCAGGTGACTGACCTTTAGCTCCTGCAACGCGCCCAACAGGTCTTGTGCACAGGTCGCCGGGCCCACATCGATTAAGTAGGTGGTGCTTCCACGGTACAGCCAAGCGCTAATAAAATCGCTAAACCCTTTTATCGGCGGTGTCAACGGGATCAAATAAAGATCATCCGCTATTTTTTCTATCTTCGTCTTCACTTTTACCATTTAGATTATCTAAATTTATTCAGGCAGGTTTTCTAATTTGCTTGTAGGCAAAGATAAATCAGTTATTTTTTAGCGTCAAGAATGGTTTTTTAGGGAAATGTAAGAACAAAAGTTGTCTTAAAAATAGTAGATCATGTCCAAGGGCAAGACAATAACCGATTCAAAAGTGGAGCATACACGTTAGTATTCGAGCATTTTGAATCGGTTTTTAACACTGCCCTTGGGCATTAGATGCATTTTTAAGACAACTTTTGTTAGGCTTTGCCGACCTCTTGCAACGTCCCCTTAAAAATGCGGTAGAAAAACTCGTTGTCTGTAATGCCGCGGCTTAATATTTTACCGATATCTTCGATGTTTTTAGAGTTGATAATTAAATTGACGCTTTTGTTGAGCGCCATCATGTTATCCATCGTCCGAAATCTGCTGCTGATCAAAGCGACAAACATAGTGCGCCGCACTGTCATACTCAACCTTTCGAGATACAGCAATACGCCATTGGACTCCGGATTATCCGTATCAAACTGTTCATTGACGACAAATAGATCGTAATTGTGATAGCGCATGCGTTTGAGTGCATCTCGGGCGCTTTCGGCCTCGGTAATTTGATAGTCCAGAATCTCCAATGCGTTGGTAACTGTTCTGCGGACCGATGGATTCGATTCACATACCAGGGCCGTCAGACCTTCTTCTTCGATAAAATCAAATGGTTTCTCAGCAGCATTATAGGAGCTCATTGAGCCGGCGCCGCCGCTCGCGGAACCCTTTCGAGGCTTCAGGGTAATATAGCCTTTACATTTCGGGCAGGCAACGGTGGTGCGTCGCCCGGTAGGGATCTTTTCATTTGATATTTTGAATTTGCCTTGACAATTCGTACAAATAACTTCCATGGCTCCTATTTCCTAAAGTTATGTTATCTAATGATAGTTAATTGTGCTGAGCGCTTGCCGAGGTTGCCGCAGCTACACGGCAGATGTCGTTCCGCTATAGTATACTATGCGTTTCCTTCATTGGCATCTAACACAGTAGATGCGGTAAGATCGGCAAGCCCGAAGGGTTCCCAATCTAAAAAGCAAAATGACAGAATACCGCTTGGACGATATATTTTTTGTTTTTTTAGACTGGGAACGCTCAGCCTTAATGCACGGATTTGGCATAGTTCCGATCAATTTCCAGATTTCCAATATCGGTGGTGGCCTCTCCGCGGGCGCTTTTGATAGAATCGATTCCGCGACCGACAACACCTTTATGAGAACAATAGCCCAAGGCTGTTTCCTGGGTAATCAAGCCCTGCTCATACAGGCCGATAATATGCTGATCGAAGGTAATCATGCCAAAGGCATTTCCCGCTTCCATGATATCGTAAAAGGTTTTGCCTTCTGATTCCCCGTGCAAGACGAGATCTTTGACCCTCATGTTGGAACCTAAAATTTCAAAGGTGGCCACTCTGCCGCCGCCGACCTTGGGAAGCAATCGCTGGGAAACAATCCAGCGCATGGTGTCGGCCAGTCGGATGCGGATTTGTTCAGCATCATCAGTGGTAAACATACCCAAAAGACGGTTGACCGTTGAGCCGGCATCCACGGTGTGCAGGGTCGTTAGCACCAGGTGACCGGTCTCTGCGGCCCGCAGGCCGATTTCAATCGTCTCACGGTCGCGCATTTCACCAACCAGTATTACCTTGGGCGCCTGGCGCAGAGCAGCCCTCAAGCCATTGGCGTAGTTGTCAAAATCCATGCCCAGTTCCCGCTGGTTGAAGGTGGATTTTTTATGGGGATGCTGATATTCAACCGGATCTTCCAGGGTGATGATATGCACGGATTTGTTTTCGTTGATTTCATCGAGTACGGCTGCCAAGGTAGTGGTTTTACCGGAACCGGTGGCACCGGTGACAAAGACGATACCATTAATTTCTTTGGCAATCTGATACATGGTTTTGGGCAACTCGCGATCATCGATGGTCGGAATTTTGGACTCCAGTTTACGCAAAACGATTGAGATATTGGCGCCTTGGGAAAAAATGTTGACCCTGAAACGGGCTTTACCGGGTAAGGCGTAAGACATGTCGCAGGACCCGTGTGTGAGCAGGGCTTTGGTCAGACGGCGGTCTTGGTTGACAAGATTCAAAGCAATGAGTTCTGTCTGAAAAGGCGTCAATGCCTTGAAACTCGGCTTAAAATCAACGGGTATTAATTCACCGGCACTTTCCACTTGCATTGGTTTTCCGACGGTAAAATTAAGGTCGGAGACATCCCGATGATAATCCAACATTCTTACCAAAAGATGATCGATTTCCTGTTTTTTCATGGTTGGGCCTTTATTGTCTTAGATCACACGTTAGCGACAAAATACGCTTTAGAAATCACCACGAAGAACACGAAGCAGCACGAAGAATTAAAAATTTTGTGTTAATCTTTGTGTTCTTCGTGCCCTTCGTGGTTAAACTTCAATGTTTGCAAAATTACGTCTACCCAATTTGTATCCATCAGACCTCGGTAAAGTCGGTTGGCGGTGCTTTCAGTAAGGGTCTGAATCTGGCCTTTTCATTGGCTTTTGCGTAGGCTTCATCGGCGCTGATCTTATGGCTTTGATACAACTCCATTATATAGTCATCCAGCAGAACCATGCCGAATTTTTTCCCGGTTTGAATCATTGACGGTATCTGATGGGTTTTGCCTTCGCGGATCAAATTGCGAACCGCTGGGTTGGCGATTAGAATTTCCAACGCTACGATTCGACCTTTGCGATCGACGCGCTTAAACAGTGTTTGAGCAACCACTGCCCGGAGGCCGTCAGATAAGGTTGAACGGATTAAGGGTTGCTCGTGAGACGGAAATACCTCAATAACACGATCGACGGTTTTATAAGCACTGGATGTATGCAAAGTGGAGAAAACCAGATGCCCGGTTGAAGCGGCTTCAACAGCCAGTGAAATGGTTTCAAGATCACGCATTTCGCCCACCAGAATAATATCCGGATCTTCACGCAGAGCACCGCGCAGTGCGCTGGCAAAGTTTTCGGTATGCAGACCCACTTCGCGGTGGTTGACGATGCACCCTTGGCTCTGATGGACAAATTCGATGGGGTCTTCGACTGTTATAATATGATCCTTACGGGCCCGATTGGCCACGTCAATGATGGATGCCAAGGTGGTGGATTTACCGCTGCCGGTGGGTCCGGTTACCAGTACCAAACCTCTGGGCAGCGTGGCCAATTTTGACACCACCGGCGGCAGGCCGAGTTGCTCGGCGGTCATAATCGTACTGGGAATTTCACGAAAGACAGCGCCCACGCCATTTCTTTGCATAAAGAAATTGGCGCGGTAGCGGGCCAGGCCGGGAATTTCGTATGCAAAATCGATATCGCCGGTTTCCTCAAAGGTTTTAACTTTGTGTTCAGGAGCGATTTCATACAGCATGGCCCTGAGGTCATCGTTGTTGAGGACTTTATATTTGATCCTTTCGATATCGCCTCTGATTCTAAGTGCCGGGGGCTGACCGGAAGCCAGATGAAGGTCAGAGGCTCCCTGTTCGTTCATCAGTTTGAAAAATGCATCAATTTTTGCCATTAACCACTCCTGCTATCAGAACATTCGTTGTGCGATTTTCCTCAAATCGACCGTGTCATATCTTCAATTTGTCTGTTTAAATGCGTGCTCCACTTATACAGAGAATATTTAATCAGAGATTCATTCAGAGAATCATTGGACGAATTCGGATAAAACCGCCTGAAACGAAAGCGGTTCCTTAGAGGAGGCCTAAGGACCGAGCGCCGACCGATATGCTGCGGTTAGCACCCCTACATTCATTTCAGGCGGTTCTATAGAAATTGCCGGTTTTTGGAATCGGATGTTTAGTTTGACTTTTTGAGGATTTTGATCTTGTCGTCTTCCTCGTCCGATTCTTTAATGCCTTCTTTACCGATTTCGAGTAATCTGGAGTGGGCTTCGATGATCGAACTGATCTGGACTTCGATTTGCGTCCGCTGTCGCTTCAACTCTGATATGTCCTCATGTAGTTGCGCCAGGCGATTGTGAGCCTTATTAAGGATTTTTTCAGCTTTCACTTCTGCTTCTGCGATAATCAGTTCGGCTGATTTACGGGCATTGTCCTTCATCTGATCCAAAACCTTTTGAGAATTCAGCAATGCTCTTTTGAAGGTTTCTTCCCGTTTTCGATATCCCTGGATTTCCAGTTCCAGCCGTCGGACCTCGTCACTTAGATCCTGATTTGTTTTTTGTAACGTTTCGAAGGTCTCCGCCATCTGCTCAAGGAATGCATCAACCTCTCGAATGTCAAATCCGCGGAATCGGGTTTTAAAATGCTGCTGTTGGATATCAAGGGGAGTAATTTTCATTGGTGTTCACCTGCCTTTCATCTTATCCGATGGACTGAGCCAAACCTTCCAAACTGTCGACTACAAATATTCGCAGAAATATAATGATCAGAATGACAACAATTGGAGAAAAGTCAATCCCGCCATACATCATCGGCAGTCTTTTACGGATTTGATACAGAATCGGCTCCGTTACGTTATGAATGAAACGCACGATCGGATTGTACGGATCCGGGCTTACCCATGAAAGCACAGCGCGGGCGATCGTGATGAACATGAAGAAAACCAGCACATAGTCCAGCACTGTTGCCACCGCCACTAACAGATTTCGAAATACCAGCATGATAATCCTGACCTTTTTTTCGCAATACAATTTTCAGAATAGTCGATATTAAAATTAAAACCATAATTCATGAGAAGTCAAGATTTTTCACGCAAAATCAGAGGGTAAGACGTTGTGCCGTACCCGGGCGACTCCATTAAACATCCCCTTGAAATGATACCGCAGCGTTGCGCTTTGGTGACGTTTTTGTGCGCCTGAAAGTTTCTCTGATTGACAAAGAACAAGGCCGTTGGGCCATTTGACTGCACATTTAATATCGGGTCGCAACCCGCAAAACTTGAGTCCAGATATGTAAATCATGTGCGGCGATTTTTTACATTTTTGATGGGGTGTGGTTGATGATTATTAAGAATATCACATCCTTAACTGTATTGCAAATCCCGTGGTCAAGTTGGGCTTTAGAGAAAGGGCATCGGTAGGGCCTTTGTGCAAAGGCTCTGGTGCAGGACCTTGCGGCTTTGCGCTCAGGGCATGGCATCGAGTCGCATCGCAGTGTCGATTCGTTGCCCGATGCCGTCTGCCCTTTGCATAAAGACGAGCTTACCCCCCGGCGATCATCGGAATCAAGAAAACTTCGACATCATCAGGGACGAATGTATGCCCGAAATTAGGTCGGGTGACATATTGCTCATTTATCCGCACAACGGCATAAGGGTGGGGATCTTTAATCTCTTCGAGCAGATCCGAAACCGTCATGCCCTCCCGCCAGGTAATTTGCTTGCCAGCCACCTGAATCATGAGTTGACTCCGCTGGCCTTGAGCAATTCTATGACATCATCAAAATCGATGCCGAGACGTTTGGCGGTTTTTTGAGTGGGGATCCCATCCTGCGTCCATCCGCGGCGCTTATAAACAGCATCCTTAAGCATCTCATACTGTTCTTCACGGTGCTTGCGCAGTATTGCCAGTTTTTCAGCGGTACTTTTCCCGTCAATATCTGCTTTGTATATTTCAACCAGCTGGGCATCGTAGCGTTCGACCCTGGATTCATATTCGGTTTCGGTGACAGGTCCCACCGCCCGATAAGGCAGATCATCGTGCTGGCGGCGGCCAAAACCCATTCGCAGGTTAAAGATCCGTTGAAAATTATAAACGCTTTCGCTCATTTTAATGAGATCGTCGGGACCGGCTTCAATGCCGGTGATGGCACTGAAGTAATCTGCGTACCACTGGACGTGTTTCATAACCTTAGCCGGCTCGTCCGTGTCTTTATTGTCTTCGGGGATAATGTCGTTCCAGGGCAGTTTGCACAAACCACAGAGTCCAAACCAAGTCCGAAACATGGGAAACCAGTGCAGCGCTTCGGCTTTTTGCTCAAACGTCGGCATAAAGTTATGCACCATATCCAGGAATATCAGCCAGGCCTCATCATGCTGGGGACCTTTGAGGGCCAGTCCGTAGCCGCCCTGTTGAGCCAATGATTCTTTGGTCATATATTCCGAAAATTCCAATCCTTTAGCCTCCATTCCGATGTCTTGCATAATCTTGGCGTCTGCGCCGAATTCCTTGGCAAAAATGGCCTTCATTCTGCGGATGCCTTGGCCAATGAGTTGACCAAAGCCCTCTCCGGCTGCCATTTGGTGCACTATTTCCAAAGCAGCATCACGATTGCCGAAATGAAGATCCATGCCGCCGGTATGGGTTGGGTCGATCAAGCCCATTTCAAAGCACTCCATCGCAAAAGCAATGCCAGTACCCACAGATATCGTATCCAGACCATAGGCATCACAATAAAAATTCATTTCTGCCACCGTATGCGGGTCAAAAATGCCCAGATTAGAACCACAGCCGGCAATGGTTTCATATTCGGGTCCATCAACAAAGACCTTTTGGCCTTTATAAGGTCCGGTTAAAGGAACAAAATCTTTGATACCGTGCGAGCAGGCGACAGTGCATCCCATCCAGCAGCCGTCAAAGCCCGGATCAAATAGTCGCCGGTAAACTTCTTGGCCCAGATTCGGGGCTTGGTCGTGTTGTCCATAGCGAAAATTATGGGTCGGCAGCAGATCGTGGTCATTCATAATGGTGACCAGGTGGGTCGTACCGATTTTAGCCATTTCGTTTTGCTTGGGATCCAGCTCCACAATTTCACGGGAGTGCAGCTTGGCCACATTTTTGAGGCGGTTTTTGTCCGCCGGTTTATTGGTATCGGCAGTCACCGTCTTCCAGCAGGCAACGATGGCCTTCAAACCCTTTTCGGCAAAAACGGATCCCACACCACCTCGACCGGCTTGTTTGTATCGGGCGCGTTTGCGTTTGGGGTCATACCAGGTAAAGTTGAGACAGCCGATCAACGTATTCTTAGCCCCAGGACCTGCCGATACTACCGAGATGTTGCGCGGTTTTCCTTGTGCAAAATATTCCGTTAAAATGGCAGACAACGCATAGGCGTTTTCCGGTAAACCGCTGGTTTCAAAAAGCTGAACCTTTTGGTTAACACCGTCGATGAAGACGACCATCTCTGCGTTCGTCTTACCCTGGATCTCTAGGGCATCGAAACCGGAAAATTTAAGATAGGGGCCGAAATAGCCGCCGACGTTGGAATCGATTACCGCTGCAGTGGTCGGTGAAAGAGTGGCCACAATGCTCTTGCCGGAACCCGGATAGATGGGGGTTCCCCCCAGTGGACCGGCCGCAATACAAAGGGCATTTTCAGGATCATTCCAACGGGTCGTTGGTTGGACCGCGTTCCACAGCAGCCACAGATCATAGCCTTTGCCCCCGATAAACGTTTTTTTTGTTTTTTCGGCCACTGGTTTAATGTCAATTTGCAGGTCCGAAAGATTGATATATAAAGTTTGATCGGTATATCCGTTCTGAATTTCAGGTCTCTTGTAATCTAACGTCTTTGTTTCCTTAAGATCATAATCGGGCATCTGTTTGCTCCTTTGATGTATTGTTGAAACCGCCAATCAATTAGGCTTCTGGCTTCTTTCCAAGTGTCGAATACTTATTTATACAATTAAGCCGCTTCGCAATCAAGTTTCAATCTTTAATAATTTACTCAATCTACTTTCCAATCTTAAAAATTATGCGGCTCGGCCTAATTGGCAATATGCCAGCAGCAAGCAGCTAATTTTATTTGAGCGCTTCCTGGCCTTTAAACTGCCGGTGGGGTGAAAACGCTTTTAAGATGATGTGATCATCATCGGTGGTTTGATCCACAATCAGGCGGGCAACGACTTCCGCGGCCCCTGGCCCCAACATCAACCCTTGGCCGCACATACCCGTGACATGCATCAATCCCTTGATCTGCTGATTCCAGCCCACCAGCGGCGAGCCGTCCGGTGTCATGGGATAAAGACCGCGCCAGGTACGCCGCACCCTTAGATTTTTCAGCCGTGGCAGCAAATGCACCAGACGGGCGCCCACCTGGGGAAGAAACGCGGCAGTCTCTCCTTTGTCAGTGCCGACGAGGGGCGGATCGGGAGTGATACAAAAAATTATTTGGCCGTGTAGATTCTGGTAAAAATAAAAATTCTTAGAGCCGGTGGCGGGGCGAATGTCGACCACCATGCACTTAAAAAACGGTTTGACCGGCTCGGTAATGGCGCCTTCATGAGAATCGGGTACTACCTTAAGGTCAATGCCGGCGGTTCGGCTCAGTTCCGGTGAAAAGGGCCCGGCAGTGTCGATAACAATCGGTGCGCGATATTCAGACTGCTGGGTTTGTACACCGACGACGCGGTTGTTCTCAACCTGTATTTGGCGAACGCGCTCTTTGAAATGAAAGCTGACTTCCAGCTCAACGGCACGATGATAAAAAGCATTAACGCTTAGCAGCGGAGAAATCGAACCATCATCCGGTGAAAAGGTGCCCCCTCGCAATCCCCTGGGATTGATTCCGGGTATGATTTTCTGAATATCATCGGGTCCACTGTAATCGATATTCAGCCCGTATTTTTTCTGGATGGGCAGCAGCTTTTTTAACATGGTCTCGTCTTTTTTTCGATAGACTGGAAACGCATAGCCGCCCTTCAGCCATTCGATGTTATCACCATACCGATCCTGCCAGGTAGCAAAAATTTCAAGGGATCGCTTGCAGGTCAGTATTTTTGCAGGGTCCGAATGGGTGGCCCGGATGCCACCGATGGCGTGTTTGTTTTCACCCTGACCGGGTGATGGATGCATGTCGATTACCCGGGTCTTGATGCCATGCTCACCTAACGCCAGAGCGGTCGGAACACCCACCGACCCGGCTCCGACAATGATCACATCGCTCGTTTTCAAGAGGACCTCCTTGATGAGCTCCGGCCAATACGCCAATAGGAACCTCGACAAATAAGGGACGATCAACGCGATCGGTTACCGTGCCCAGATCAATGCCTTCTTCCTGAAAGATCCGCCAGATCATCGGTCGGCAGGTTTTCGAGCCGCAGGCGCCCATACCAACACGAGTCAGGGCTTTTAATTGATTGATATCTCTGACTCCCTTGCGGATGGCCGTCTTGATTTCACCGGCAGTGATGCGTTCGCAGCGACAGATGATGGCGTCATCCGGCGGCAATTCCTTTTCATATATCAGTGACGGCTCGATTTGCTCGTCCTGTACCCAGATGCCCATAACGGCTTTGGCTACTTTTTTATCGACTTTAATCTTTACCAATAAGGTG
>JAAUXY010099438.1_pt1 | contig 15727 bp, 12 predicted proteins | sample 7278121 | NCBI WGS metagenome assembly JAAUXY01 (sample SAMN14350117, study PRJNA611818) | marine sediment metagenome | isolation source: surface marine sediment (1.8m) | place: French Polynesia: Moorea | collected 2018-08 | reverse complement strand
TGCCGAAATTGTCCGTTACGCGGTCGAGAACCGGATAGTGGAATAGACGAAGATTTTGCCAGGTAAGACGTTTCTTACGCTGCTTGTCGGCGAAAGCCCGATTCCGTAACTCGCTCAATCGTTTTACGCTCTGGGTACAGATGCACTAAGACGTCCTCGTGGATCGAAGGCGTCACTTTCGAGCTGCTTGCCGGTGGTATGGAGGCTTTCGCGGCCATCGGCAGAGCAGGTCCCTTTGCCAGGATCAGTCATGAGCGCACTTCATTCCGGACTCTCTTCCTATGGTGAAGGGCAAGCAGCCGGAATCGACATGTCGCCGCACGACCGTCTCTGCTCCAGTCAAGATGAGGTCCGTGTAGGCCTCCAAACTGATCTAAATGACCCGGCACCTTTCGACCTGCACGAAACGATCGACTGTGTGGCATCTGATCTGACTCGGCGCAGCAATGCTCAAGGCTTAACGCTGAACCTTCGCTACGCTCTCAACGCACCTCGCTTCCTGATCGGTCACGGCGACCGCATCCGCCAGGTGATGATGAAACTGGTCGGCAACGCCATCGAGCTGGCCACTCTGCTCGACCCGCGGGGTCGGGTCGCAATCGATGTTCAGGGCGACGAGTGCTCAGACGGCTCCGCTTCCATGCGCCTGCGGGTCGAGGTCGCCGGCCAGGACGTGTCCAGCGGAAAAACGGCCATCGCTGCTATCCCGACATCGGTGCCGATACATCTGAGAACCCAGCTTTCCCGACCGCACCACGAGAATGCCGAGCTTGGATTGGTTGCCACCTTGGCCGATTGCAGGCGCCTGGTCGAGCTGATGGGTGGTCGGTTGGGAGCACTGACCGATCCCGCCCAGGGTTCCTTCGTCTGGCTGGCGATGAAACTGCCAGTCGACACTTCGCGCCGCCGGCAGTTGCGATAAGTAACGGTTCGAGCCGCTCAGAACGACAATCGCGCGCTGACTCCCCACTCTCGCGGCCGGGCGGGAACGCCGATACTGGGCCCGAAAGCACCAGTGAAGAAGCCGGTCTCGAGATAGGTCTCGTCGGTCAGGTTGGTTCCGAAAAGCGACACCTCCCAACTCTCGGACGGAGCGATCAGGACTCGCGCGTTCAGCAGATCGTAAGCCTCCTGAACCAACGTCGGTGTGTTCGCGACATCGTTGAACACCTCGTCGCGGTAGCTCCAGTCGGCTCGCGCGATAATGTCGCCCAGAACGCCGGCTTCAAAGGCATATTGCAGCGACGCGTTGAGCGTCCATTCCGGCGTCTTGGGCAAGACGCCGTCTTGATTGAGACCGGCCGGGACTCCAGGGTCGAGCTCCGTGAATTCGTTGTCGTTATAACCTAGCGCGCCGGAAAGGGTCAGCCCGGAGGACGTCTGGGCCACCGCCTCGAGCTCGAATCCGAGAATCTCAGCGCTGCCAGCGTTCTGGGTGACGAACACCGGAACTCCACCGACATCGAGCGAGGCGGCGAATTGGATGTCCTGGTAGTCGCTGAAGAAAGCGGCACCGTTGAGGGTCAACCCGGGCCCGTAGGACCCGCTCTTGAACCCGACCTCGTAAGTCCAGACCGTCTCGGGATCGAAAGGGTCGAGCGCCGGCCGCTGCTGGGGGCGGCCGTTGAAGCCGCCGCTCTTGAAACCTCGGGAGGCCGACAGATAAAGCAGCAGCTCGGGTTTCGCCTGGAAAGCGAGGCTGAAGCGCGGCGTCCAGGCATCCCACTCATCGGCGTTGAAGAGGTTCTGCGCCGGCATGAAAGGCTGCTGCGCCAGATAAGCGAACTCTTTGTCGTCGCGGGTGTAGCGCAGGCCGAGGGTCGCGCTCAAGCGGTCACTCAGATCGTAAGTGCCCTCTCCGAAAAAAGCGTAGCTGACGGTCTCCAGATCGAGGACTTGAAACACCCCTGTATCGCCGACAAAGAACGCGAAGTTCAGGGGATTTCCAGCACCGCCGAAGCACGGCAGACCCGGCGGCGGAGGCCCGGGGCTGCACAGGAAGTCGGGGACGCCGGGCGGTGCAAAGATCGGCCCGGGGGCCTGCTCGAGAGCGGCGAATAGATCGCCGAAGACAAAGATGTTGCTGTCCTCCTTCGGCCGTTCCTCGAAGTAGATGCCACCGGCAACCCAGGCCAAACGACCGTCGGCAGCGGATCCGGTCAGCTGGAACTCCTGGCTCCACTGCTCATGATCGAGTTGAAGGGTCCGTTCGGCGAGTATGACCGGCGCTCCGTCAGCTTCGCCCGCGGTCGAGTACTCGGTCGTGCGAAAGGCGGTAATCGACGAGAAGGTCAGGTCATCCGAGGTCCAGGCCCAGCGCAGGCTGGCGCCGAAGACGTCGCCATCGATCGAAGGCACACCGTTCGAGAAGCTGTCGCGCCGATTCGGCGTGAACCAGCGCTCGTCGTAGATGGGGAAGCCGGCGACAGCCAGGGCATTATTGTAGAACTCGAGCAGCGGTGTCGGCGTCAGCGCCAGCAGAACCTGGTTGCCACCGAAGTCGTTCTGCCGGGCGAAGTCGACGGCAAAATCAATGCTCAAGCTTTCCGATGGCAGAAAACGCAACGCCAGGCGTCCGGCGTCACGATCGTCGTCGTGGAACCTCTGGCCGGTGGCCAGCGAACGACTGAAGCCGTCGCGATTCGTGCTCATCAGCGACAGCTTGCTCGAGACCTTGTCACCGAGGGGTAGATCGAAAGACAGTCGGCCGTCGATCCGATCGAATTCGCCCAGCGTGGCTTCGATCCAGCCCTGCCGTGTACTGGCCGGATTCTTGGTGATCAGGCTTAAAGCGCCACCGGTCGAATTCTTGCCGAACAGAGTCCCCTGGGGCCCGCGCAGCACCTCGACGCGCTCGATATCGACCAGATCGAGCACCGCACCCTGGGAACGCGCCAGGTAGACACCGTCGACGTAGATCCCGACGGCCGGATCCGAAAAGACGGCGGTATCGATCTGACCTACCCCGCGGATATAAACCGTCGCCTCGTGAGTCTGATCACCGAAGCCGCCGGTGACGCTGAAATCGAGATTTGGCGTGAAGTCGGCGATGTCGCTCAAGTCTTTCAGCGAACGCTCTTCGATGGCAGTATCGGTGAACGCGGTCATCGAGATCGGAATCTTCTGGATGTCTTCCAATCGCTTGCGAGCGGTGACGTAGATCGCGTCCGAGAACGTCTCGCTACGCTCGACCTGAAGGCTACCGTCCGCATTAAGCCGACAGGTGAGAGTGACCAGCCCCGACTCCGGGATCTGTACGCCGTGGGTTTCTCGGGTCTCTCCCAGCGAGATCGTGACCTCATAGTCCCCAGCCTTGCTGGTCGCGAACAGCACGATGCCGTCGCCATCGCTATCGTCCTCTGTCCAGGTTCTGCCTCCAGGAGCGGTCAGGGTGACCTCGATCGGATCGCCCGAACCTGTGACCTGAATCGTCAGCTCAGCGGCGGCAAAGATCGGGGCGGGCAACAGCAAGACCAGCAAAGCCAACAGCCCACACTGACATAGGCCAACTCTCTCGATTCTGAGTTTCATGCTTCACCTCGAGGGTTATCGGATTCAACCACAGCAGGCATTATCAGAGAAGGCGATAACGGTGACTATTACGGGGCAAGCAGGGATAAGTTGGCAACCTCGACCGACGCCTCCGACATTTCCGAAGTTCTCTGAATTCGCGGAATCCATCGCCGTGAGTGAAGGTCTCGGCGGGTCCTTCCGGTGGTATGCTGGAGGCTCGACGCCACCTAAGGGCTTGAAGGCACGCCGTCTTCGATAGCCTCCCGACCTCGAGAGGAGTCCCGTCGCCGTGCCGACACCGTCCCTGGAACAATCGTCCGCGGAGACATCGCCTGAGAAAACTCCGGCGCCGCCCGAGTCGACCGCCTCGGACGATTCCCCCTACCCCAACCTGACCGCCCGCCTGCCCGAAGGCGGCCTGACTGACCCGGACGAGATCCTCGACCTCTTCCTCGGCTGGGTCGCCGATGTCGGCTTCGATCTCTATCCGGCCCAGGAAGAGGCGATCCTGGAGATCATGGCCGGACGCCACGTGATCCTGAATACCCCCACTGGTTCGGGCAAATCACTGGTGGCCATGGCCATGCACTTCAAGGCTTTGTGCGAAGGCAAGACCTGTTTCTACACCAGTCCGATCAAGGCGCTGGCGAGCGAAAAATTCTTCGACCTCTGTGACGATCTGGGACCCGAGCAAGTAGGCATGCAGACCGGCGACGCCTCGATCAATGCCGAGGCGCCGATCATCTGCTGCACCGCCGAGGTCTTGATGAACCGCGCCCTGCGCCAGGGCGACGAGGCCGGCGCCGACTATGTGGTGATGGACGAATTCCACTACTACGGCGATCATGAGCGTGGCGTCGCCTGGCAGGTGCCGTTGATCACCTTGCCCCGCACCACCTTTCTGCTGATGTCGGCCACCCTCGGCAACACCGCGCCGATCGCCGAGCGCATCGAGAAGCGAACCCGGCGCAAGGTGTCGCTCGTCTACTCCGACGACCGCCCGGTGCCGCTGGACTATGAATACCGCGAGACGCCGCTGCACGAGACCCTCGAGAAACTGCTTTCGAGTGGCAAGGCGCCGATCTACATCGTCAGTTTCACCCAGCGCGAGTGCGCCGAGCTCGCCCAGAGCTTGACCAGCGTCCAGCTATGCACCAAAGAGGAGCGCAAGGCGATCCAGAAGGCGATTGGTGACTTCCGTTACGACACGCCCTACGGCAAGGACATCCGGCGCTTTTTGTCCTTTGGCGCCGGCATTCACCACGCCGGCTTGCTGCCCAAATATCGGTTGTTGGTAGAGCAGCTGGCTCAGCAGGGCCACCTCAAGGTGATCTGCGGCACCGACACCCTGGGGGTCGGAGTCAACATCCCGATCCGCACCGTGCTGTTCACCAAGTTGAGCAAGTACGACGGCGAGAAGATCTCGCTGCTCAAGGTCCGCGACTTCAAGCAGATCTCGGGCCGTGCCGGACGCAAGGGCTTCGACGATCGCGGCAGCGTCGTGTGTCAAGCACCGGAGCACGTGATCGAGACCAAACGGCGCCTGGCCCATCCAAAGAAGGGCAAGAAGGCCAAGCCCAAGCGCCCGCCGCCAGGATTCGTCAGCTGGGACAAGAAGACCTTCGAGTCGTTGATCGTCCGACCGCCCGAGACCCTCAAGTCGAGATTTCGCATCACCCACGGCATGGTGGTCAACCTGGTGCAGCGCGACGCCGAAGAAGACCTGGCCGAACGCGACAACTTCGACTCCCTGCGCGAGTTGATCAGCCTCTCTCACGAGCACGACGGCAAGAAGCAACAGCTGCTGTCCTACGCTGCGATGCTGGTGCGATCGATGCAGCGCTCGCGAATCCTCAAGATGGAGCGCGACTCGAAGTCCGACTACATGTGGGTGGTGGTCAACGAAGACCTGCAATGGGACTTCAACTTATTCCAGGCCCTGGCGCTCTACATGGTGGAGGCTATCGAAGTCCTGGACCGGGAGGATCCGGAGTACGCCCTCGACGTGGTCACCCTGGTCGAGGCGATCCTCGAGGATCCGCGGGCTGTGCTCTATCGTCAGGTCGACAAGGCCAAGGGCGATCTCATCACCCGTCTCAAGGCCGAAGGCGTGCCCTACGAAGAGCGTATGGAGAAACTCGACGAGGTCACTCACCCGAAACCCAATGCCGAATTCATCTATCGCACTTTCGAAACCTTTCGCCGAGTCCATCCCTGGGTTCGCGGCGCCGACATTCATCCCAAATCGATCGGCCGCGACATCTACGAGGGCTACCACAGCTTCGTCGGCTATGTGCGCAACTACGGCCTGCAACGCTCCGAGGGAGTGCTGCTGCGCTATCTCAGCCAGCTCTACAAGACCCTCAGCCAGACCGTGCCCGAACGCGCCAAGACCGAGCCCGTCTACGACATCATCAGCTTCTTTCGCACCATGCTCGAGCATACCGACACCAGCCTGCTCGAAGAGTGGGAGAGCATGTTGCACCCCGAGCTCAAGCTCGACATCGACAAGCAGCAGGAAGCGCGCCGCGAGCTGCGTGCCTACGAGCTGCTACACGACCCGCGGGCCCTGCCGGCGCGCCTGCGCGCCGAGCTCCACCAGCTGGTGCGCTCGCTTTCTGAGCTCGACTACGAGGCAGCCGCCAAGTCCGTCTGGCAGGAGGCTGAGCACGAGGACGACCGCTGGCCGGCCCAGCGCTTCGAGCAGACCTTGGCTGCCTTTCACGCCGAGTACGGCGACCTGGTGTTCAATCACGAGGCCCGCCAGACTCAGCACACCCGCATCGAGCAGACCTCGCCCCGCACCTGGGACATCACCCAGGTCCTGGTCGACACCGAGGGCGACAACCTATGGTTCATCGACGCCGAGGTCGATCTGCGAGAGGCGCGCAGCTTCGAGCTACCGCTGTTGCGCCTGCGCCGGATAGGCACCTAGAAAGGTCAAGGACCGCTAAGCGAGCTCTGATCCCCGAGGCTACCGCGAGCGACCTCGCGGTGGGCCGTGAGCACCTCGACGTAATCGGCGTCGGTAGCCAGGTTTTCTGTTTCGAACGGATCTTTCTCGAGATCGAAGAGCTGCTCGATTGGATCCTCCCGGTAGGTCACGTACTTGAAGCGCTCGCTGCGAACCATCCGTCCTCGTGTACCGCTTTCGAAGACCCGGTAGTTGGGCCAGTCAGGGACCGTGACTCCCTCGGCCAGGGGCATGAGGCTCTTGCCTGGCAGGCCTCGAGGGGGTTCGATGCCGGCAATATCGCAGAGCGTCGGAAAGATATCGATCCCGTGCGCCACGTGAGTACTGTCGACCCGGCCCCGGGTTGCTCCGGGCGGTCGGACGAAGAGCGGCACGCGAGCAGCCTCGTCATAGAAGCAGCTCTTCAAGGTGAGGCCGTGGGCGCCGCAGAGCTCACCGTGATCTGCCGAGAAGATCACCCAGGTCTCGCGATCGCGTCCGGAAGACTCGAGCGCCGCGAGGAGACGGCCGATCTCGAGATCCACCTGCTCGACTTGACGGTAGTAGGCCCACAACGCGTAGCGCCACGAATCCTCTGTCCATAGGCGTCGTGCCGGTGCTTGCTGTTCACGAATCCGAACGATTCTCCCGGGCTCAGCACCGCTCGTCTGCCAGTTCGGTGGGATGGGAGGAAGCTCGAGGCCTGGCGGAATGAACGGTTTTCGATTCGCCTGTTCGAAGTACCAGAAGCACATATCGTGCGGCTGGTGGTAGCCGACGTTGAGAAAGAGGGGCCGCGAATCGTCATAGCGTTCGAGAAAGCCGACGGCAGCGTGGCTGATCGCGGCATCGCCGAGAAGCCCATGGCCTCGTCCGTGGTGCAAGTGCTCGAAGCTGGACCGTGGACGCCGGGGGACATGCCACTTCCCCACATAGACGCTTCGGTAGCCGGCGCTCGAGAACCATCGGCCTGCGTCGACGAGCTCACGCTCGAAAGAAGCGGTGTTGTTGACCGCACCGTGATAGCTGGGCAGATGCCCCGTGTACCAGCTACTGCGAGCCGGCACACACACCGGGTTGGCCGCATAGGACTTCGTAAAGCTCGTTCCCTGGCCGGCGAGGCGATCGAGATGGGGCGTCGAGAGATGAGGATTGCCGGCGTTCGACAACGCGTCTGCACGCAGCTGGTCGGTATGGACAAAGACGATATGAGGCGCCGCTTCGGGCCTTCGGGGCGCCGCGCGAATTGACGCGGCTCCCGCCAGGGCCACCGAACCCTTGAGCAGATCCCGCCGCGAAAGAGGCCTATTCATGGGCCCCTCCCGGCCATTCGGTCGCCGGAGCTCGCGCCACCAGGAGGCGGGTCCCGTGTCGAACGATCGCGGCATATCCCGAAGCATCGAGCCAGTAGGTTGTCGGCAGCGAAGCGACTCCGGTTTGCAGCACGACCCGCAAATCACCCCGATATGTTCGAGTGACTCCCAACTCCTCGAAACGCTGCTGGCGCGCGACGGCGTCGAAATCCCGAACCAGGTGAAGCCACAGAGCGTCGACCATCGCCCGGGGCGACATGAGCGCGATCAGCTCACTGACAATCGCCCCGCCGGGCAGCCTCTCAGAGGTACGACCAGCGACTTCGAGGGCTCCATCGCTCACCCGACCTCGGCTGATCCGATCGAATGACTCGTCGTGAATCTTTCGCGAGGCTCGAGTGAGTCGCTGCTCGATCTTCACGTCCCAGCTCTCGAGACTATTCCAGGGATCGTCTCGACAGATGAGGTGCCCCTCGGCAGTGAGGACCGCGGCGGACGAGAGACCTAGCGTCCTATGTAAGTCGATTCTCAGTCGCCGATCCACGAGCCGCCGCCGCAGGTGAATTCGGCCGGCACGCCGGATCTCAGGGGTGGGGCCGGGATGAAGGGTCGCCTCCGACCAGCTGCGCGTAGCGGCCATCTCGCCGCGCGGAGCCTCTACCAACGGCGAGAGCGTCTCGATGGCCGCTTCAAAGGGCTCGAGGAATTCATTGTAAGCCGCGGTCGCGGCCGACGATTCCCCCTCCGGTACGCTGGTCGACATCCCTCGATGATAGCTCAGCCGGCCATCGACCGGATCTTGTGCACTCCGGTTGAATGTCTCATCAGCGACGATCGTGGTGGGCGCGGATTCGTTGCCATGTAACGTCTTCCGTCGCTGAATCATCCTACAGCCGCGGTCGATGAGATGATCAAGGAGACAGACATGGATTCCAACTTGAAGCTTTATGGCGCCAACTGGTGCGGCGACTGCCGCCGAGCGAAGAAATTCCTGGGCGAGCAGCGCGTTCACTACGACTGGATCGATATCACCGACAACGACGAGGCGATCGCCTACGTCGAGAGCGTCAACGACGGCAAGCGTCGCATCCCGACCATCGTGATAGGTGACGACGATGTCCTGTCCAATCCGTCCAACGCTGAGTTGGCGACGGCCCTGGGGCTGACGACATCGGCCAAGATGAACTATTACGACACGATCGTGATCGGTGGTGGCCCAGCAGGGCTGACCGCGGCGCTTTACTTGGCCCGTGAGGGCTTCGAGGTCTTGGTGATCGAGAAAAGCGGCTTAGGGGGCCAAGCCGGGATTACCGATCGGCTCGACAACTTCCCCGGCTTTCCCGAGGGCATCACCGGCGACGAATTCGCCGATCGCCTAACCCGCCAGGCCCAGCGCTTCGGGGTCGAGATCCTGCAGGCCCAGGCGGTGACCGGACTGCGCGCCGAGGCTGAATCACGCTACGTGACCACCGCCGACGGCAAGGAGATCGGCGCCCGGGCGGTGATCGTCGCCACAGGCTCGACCTACCGGCGTCTCGAGGTGCCGGGCGAGGAAGAGCTGATCGGCGCCGGCGTCCACTTCTGCGCCACCTGCGATGGTCCGTTCTACAAGGGCGACCACGTGGCGGTGGTCGGCGGGGGTGCCTCGGCCGCCGAGGAGAGCCTGTTTCTCACCCGCTTGGCCGACAAAGTCACTCTTCTGGTGCGCGGTGACGGGCTGAAGGTCGCGCCGCTGGTGGTGGACAAGATCCTCGAGAACGAAAAGATCGAGTTGCGCACCAACACCTCGGTCCACGAGCTGCACGGCAAGAACAAGCTCGAAGGCCTGGTCGTCGGCAACGGCAGCGGTACCACCGAGACGCTGACTCCGGCAGCGGTCTTCCTCTTCGTCGGTCTGTCGCCCAATGGCGACTGGCTGCCGGACGAAGTAGAGCGCAACGATCACGGCTTCCTGTGCACGGACAAGACGCTCCAGACTTCGATCCCCGGTGTCTTCGCTGCCGGCGACATTCGGGCCGGAGCCACCAATCAGGCGGCGAGCGCCGCCGGCGAGGGGGCGACGGTGGCGTTGATGGTTCGGGAGTACCTGAAGGAGAGCTGAGATGGCGCGGGGTTGAAAGAACCCCGTGCTACCAGCCAGCTTTAGCGAGCACGGGATTGAAACCCCGTGCTACCAGTGGGAAGCCTCCTAAAGGAGGCTATCTTCGGCATTGTGGTCAGTCAGCCCGCTTCAGCGGGCTTGCCCCCGGTAGCACGGGTCTTTAGGCCCGTGTCACGGTGCTGGCGCTCCCTGTCACCGTGACAGACGTTCTCATCAGTAGGTCCGTTGAGTTTTACCATCTCCGCGGACATTGTCCGTGCCACCGGACGTTTCCTTTCGCGAGCACCATCTGAACGGACGCGGAAAGGAGATCGACTCCCATATGTCCGCAGGGTCGGACAACGTCCGTTTTCGGGCGCTGCAGGACGTCCGGCAGCCGTCCTATAGTCCACCCCATGCTCCATAAAATTATGCCCGACGTGTTGAAAGACATCCGAAAGTACGCACGACTCGGCATTACCGAGGCGGGCAATGCCATGGGTCGGGAACGCCAAATCGTTTACCGAATCGAACGCGGCGAGCAACTACCCACACGCGAGCAGGAGTTGGCCCTATTTAACAAGGCCAAGATCTCACGTCATGCTTTCGTTGAGATCATGTGCAAATCGCTCACCAAGTTCCTTGGACGTCCCGTGATCATTGCGCCGACAGGCCGCGCTTTCATGGCCGCATCGCCTCTGGCACGTATCGCGGACTACTACAGCAGCCATGAGGAAGAGCTCCCTCAGGAGCTGAAGGAGAAGATCGAGGCCAAGTTGCGCCTCGGTCGATTGCTCGACTCGGCCGCCGATCAGGCGTGCAGCCAGTTCGAGATGGAGATCAGAGCGCTCATCCAAGATGCCCTGGTCAGGCAAAACGATACGTGACACGGCCGCGGCGCTTGCTCTTGAGGCGAATCCGTCGCCACACCTACCTCCGTGGATTTTGCCGGTCGCTTCAGCGTGGAGCGATTGGTCAATGGTTCCCCGGCTGCCCACGTCGATCGCTGGGCGGTTCGAGCGCCGGCGGAGCGCTACCGATAACTCGATCCTACGACGACCGATCACTGAATCCTCAGTTTGATTCAAACCTTCCAGGAGGCCTTATGAAGATTGACGCTGACCGCTGGAATGTGCTCATCGAGCACATCACTGCCGTTGCCCCCGACCTCGTCATTGTCTGCCGCTGGCTCGCCTGCGGCCCAGGGAAGGCGCCGTTGATCCTCGGGCCGGACATCGAAGAACCATCGCGTACCGATTTCTCGCGATTGATCGGCGTCCTCGACAAGGCACCGACCGAGGCCTCTGACGCGGGTCGCGCTCTCCTGGCTGAGCACAGTCGCGGCCTCGCCGAGCTCGAAGGCGCCCTCGCCCTCTTAATCGAAGCTCGGGAAACGGAATGGGCCCACCCTACCGAGGTTCTCGGTCGTCCCTGTCCCGACTTCGCGGGCTTGCGCGACGTCTGTAGTCACCGTCTCAAGAGCGCGAGCGGCGGGCGCCGTCAACATCTCGAGACCGTTTTTGAAAAGCTCGAGCGAGCCGCAAAAGTAGAGGCTACAGCCCGACGTCGGCGAGCCGATTCGCGGGAGGCCCTGAAGTAAGCCCCTCTGGGAACCTCCAGAGCCAACGAAGACGAATAGGTCCTCTGAGCGCTGATGTGGTGCCTTCTCGCTATCGCACCTTGTCGCGATAGCGAGAGGCACTTCCACGGTTCAGTTGCCGGTTAGCACCGGAATCTTCATGTGCTACGGTGCAAGCCCTTTTTGCCGTTGACTCTCTTCCGAGTACCAGGTGAGAGCCTTCGATGCTTCGCACCATCTTCCGACGCGTCCTTAAGCGCATCCGCCTATATGGCGACCTTTCCAAGGTCGACGTTGCCCGGGCTATCGGCCGGTCACACCAGGTCGTCTGGCGCTGGGAGGAGACAGGACAGATGCCTAGCCGGGAACAGGAGGCTATCTTGTTCAAAGAAGCCGGCATCACTTCGCGGGCATTGCTCGAGATCCTGTGCGAAGTCCTCTCCGACCTGTTCGAAGACTGGGCCGTCGTAGTAGTGCCCAAAGGCCAGTGTGGTCTCAGGGGGCCTTTAGTCCGCGCCATCGAGCAATATCACGCCGTCGCCGGCGAGCTCGGGGCCAGCGAGCGAAACGAAATTGAAGAGAAACTGCAGCAAGGTCGCGTGCTCGACGCGGTGACTGAACAGATCTTGAGCAGCGTCGAGAAAGACGTCGTCCTGAGGATCGAGACGGCCCTAGGCGAAAGACGCTAAGCGCTCGAGTGAGTCGCCGTCGTACCGCCATGACTGAGAAGGCATGGTCCGCCAGTTTCAGTGCACTCTGAACATCCCAAGATCTTCTTCCGGGCTGTGCTCGGTAAGCCAGGAGACGACGATCAACGTCGGCAAGGCGACGGCCCAGCCGAGGTAGGACGAGGCGAAGCCCCAGGGTTCGTCGAGCAGCGCCCAGGCGACGGCGGAGGAGCCGCCGAGCAACATGCTCCAGAAGGCGCCCGCGGCGGTGGTTCGTGGCCAGAATAGCAGGCCGAGCATCGGGAAAAACAGTCCTGCAGCACCGAAGGTGTAGGCGTAGATCACCAGATCCAGCACGCTGGGCACCAGGTAGGCCATGCCGATCGCCAGCACGCCGAGGACGATCGTCGCCCCCCGGGCGATCCGCATGAGAGTCGCGTCGCTAGCCGTGGGGTTCAAATACTTGCGGTAGATGTCGTGGGTGAAGATCGCCACCGGCCCGATCAGGCAGGAGTCGGCAGTGGACATCACCGCCGCAATGTAGGCAGCGATCACCAGTCCGGCGAGCCCGGCGGGCAAGAGCGTCAGGATCATCGTCGGGGTTGCGAGCTCCGGATCGGAGAGGTCCGGCACCAAGATACGCGCGAATAGGCCGACGAGGGTCGCACCGACGGCAAAGAGCGGCCACTCGATCGGCACGCCGGTGATCAAGAACGCGGTGCGCGCGGTCTTCTCGTCCCGGGCCGCCACGATGCGCTGGATGCCGGCGATCGAGATGAACCACACCAGAAAAATCGCGAAGAACCAGCCCAAGAGCTGTTGCCAGCCGACCGCGGTCCAGTCAACCAAAGAACGGGTCTCCGGATCAGCCCGGAGATGATCGACCATCGCAACCCAGCCACCGACCTCCGCCAAGCCAATGGGCACGGCAATAAAAACGATACCGATCAGGAGCACCGCCATCTGGAAGACGTCGGTATGGATCACTGCTTTCAGCCCCCCCATGGCCGTATAACCCAGAATGATCGCGCCGGCAATGAAAATAGCGAGCGAGAGATCGATCGACGTCGTCGCCTGGAGCAACTTGCCGCCAGCGATGATCTGGCCACCGACGAAGGTGAACCAAGTGAGACCGACGACCACGGCGGCAAGCGTTCCCGTGCGTCGATCGAAACGGGCCTCGAACAGGTCGCCGGTGGTCAGTCCGCGAGTCGCGTCCGCCCAGCGCTTGACTTTAGGTACCATCAGGAATGACACGCAGACGATCGAGAGTCCTGAGACGGCGATCAGCCAGGATCCTGAAAGTCCGAGGGTGAAGCCGAGACCGCCCATCGCCAGGCTGAAGCCACCGCCGAGATCGGTGGCCGCGGTACTGGCGGTAGTCTGAACCAGCCCCATATTGCGATCGGCGGCCAAGAACGACTCGCTCTCATCGCCTTGCCGGCCGCGACGCAACGTGCGGAGGCCGATCACGAGCAGGATCACGAAATAGCCGCCGATCGCGGCGACGTCCGCGGGATGCATTGATTCGGTGTCTCGTAGTGTGGTTAGCGGCGAGGAGCTTGGTCCGCACCCGACTCAAGCCAGGATCCGCAGCGCCCCCGGCAATATCCGGATCTCCGCGGATCCTGACTCCAGACACTCGCCGTCGACCTCGAAGGGCGGGAAACCCGCCGCCGGCTCAAGACGGATCCGCTCGGCCCGGCAACAAGTCACCAGGTCCAGATGGATGAGGCGGCCGGTCAAAAATTGCGGCAGGCGGTATGGCAGGTGCCACAGAGGGACCGGCGGAATCAGCACGACGTCGATCAGACCGTCGTCGAGACGGGCCTCGGGAGCAATCGGCATGCCGTTACCGAAGTAGCGGCCGTTGACGAAAGCAGCGAGGAAGAACTCGCCGTCGTAAAACGGCTCGCCATCAACTTCGAGACGACACGGCACCGGCCGGTAACGAAGGAGAGCGGCCAGGGTGGTGGTCAGGTAGCTCAGGCGACCGCGGCGTGTATTGGCATTCACCGCGGGTGCGATGGCTCCCGACATGCCGGCTGAAGTGGTGTTGACGGCATAACGCCTCTCTCCACTCTCGGTCTCGAATCTCAAGGCATCGATGCTGCGCGGTTCTGCTACCAGCACGTGACGGAGAGCAGCCACCGGATTTCGCGGCAGACCGAGACTGCGCGCAAGGTCGGAGCCGGTGCCTGCCGGCACCAGACCGAGGTCAACACGATCTCCATAGCCCTCAGCGAGCAGGGTTCCCACGACCAGGTTGGTGGTGCCGTCGCCGCCGATGACGATGACCCGCCGTGCACCGCTTTCCAGATGGGCGATCAACTCCTCCCGCGACGCTTCGGCCGTGGCGCGACGGACGAGATGGCTATTGCCGAGCTCTGGAGCCGCCGACCGAAGTCGTCGCCAGAGACGGCCGGCTCGGCCGCCGCCGGCAATAGGGTTGATCATCACCACAGTCTGTGAAGCAGCAGCCATCGTCTCGAATTCCGCAAGCTCTTCCATCAGGCCGGCGAAGTACGCTCCTCGACAACGCACGACACGGGCCATGGGCTTTCCTGCACGGATTGCAGGTGTTTTTATAGCATGGCCGTCGACAACCGCCGACAGCGTGCGCCCGTACTATCGAGCGCACGTATGAAGCGTCGTCGATCATCCAACGTTCGGAGATTCCCTCATGACATCAACCTCACTCCTCCGGCAAGTTCTCGCTGCCTTCATCATTCTGTCGCTGGCACTACCGACCTTTGCTGACAGCTCACCGGAGGCTCAGAAATGGCTCGACAAGCTGATCGCTTTTCACGAGCTCGGTCCGTTCAAAGTCGACTATCAAGCCGACCTCGACATGTCCGGTCTGGGGCAGCCCATCGCGGGCACGCTCAAGGGCAAGCTCTCCCAAGCTGACAACAACCACTCGCGAGTCGAGCTCTCACTCGACCTGCCCGGCGCGGACGGCAGCAACATGTCGATGTCGATGCTCATGGTCAAAGACGGTGAAAAACTGTGGACGGAAATGTCGAACCCGATCGCCGGCTGCCAGGTCACCGAAACCTCCCTGGCAGAGCTGGAGAAGAACACCAACTCCGCGACCGGCTTTGCCGTCAGCCCGACAAGCATGGATCCGATAGCACAGCTCGAGAATCTTTCCCGGACCATGGACTTCGAAGTCCTCGAGAAGACCGCCGGCACCGTCACCTTGCGCGGTAACATTACTGAAGAGACCCGGACCCAGCTGGGTGTCATGGCACCGCCCGGCGTCGATGGTTTCATCCTGGTCATCGACCAGAAGACCGGCTTTCCAACCCAGGTTCGCGCCGAGGGCGAGACGCCGTTTGTGACCATGAACTTTAACAACCTGGAACGACTCGACGCAGCGAGCCTGCCCGAGGGACAGTTCGATTACAGCCCGTCTCAGGGCTGCCAGGTAAGATAACTTGTTGTGAAGATGCGCTCCTAGAGCGCGCAATACTGGAACGTAAAGATGAAACGCAAAGACCTGATCAAGCTTGGCCTGGGTCCGCGAGAGCTCCGCGAGCCGGCGGTCGAGGCGCTCAAGGCGGCGGCGCGGGCAGGTCTCAAGAAGCCGGCGCTGCGGCGGCTTCTCAAAGATCTGGT
>JAAUXY010058853.1_pt1 | contig 15736 bp, 12 predicted proteins | sample 7278121 | NCBI WGS metagenome assembly JAAUXY01 (sample SAMN14350117, study PRJNA611818) | marine sediment metagenome | isolation source: surface marine sediment (1.8m) | place: French Polynesia: Moorea | collected 2018-08 | reverse complement strand
CGCCTCGGCGCACTCAAGATCGCCTATGTCACGAGCCCCTATGCCGACAAGATCGCCAGGCGGCTCATGCCGGAGGCCGAAATTCTGACGCTCGACTCGGTGGCGGAGGAGAGAGAGCTCTTCGAGTCCGGCGGTAAGGAGATCGACGCGATCGCCACCACGGGCGAGGAAGGCGCTGCCTGGACCATCCTCTATCCGAGGTTCAACCTCGTGGTGCCGCGTCCTGTCGTTTCCTTACCGATTGGCTATGCCGTAGCGCGCGGAAACCAAGGACTGCTCGACGTCCTCGACTCCTGGCTCCTGACCATGGAAGCGAACCGCGCAATCGAAGTGACCTACAACTACTGGATCAAAGGCCAAACCAAGGAGGCGCAGCCGCCGCGCTGGTCTGTGATTCGCAACCTGCTGGGCTGGGTCGAATAGTCCCGATCATTCGCCCACCGCGGCGGGCTGCTGTTGCGTGATGCAATGGATGCCGCCGCCGCCGTAGACGATGTCGGTGGCCGAGACTTGCGACACCTGGCGGTCCGGGAAGCAAGCGCTCACCACCTCGAAGGCGGCCGAGTCCGCCGGATCCTCGAAGGCCGGCATGACGATCCCGCCGTTGGCGAAGTAGAAATTGACGTAGGACAAGCAGAGCCGCGCGCCGTCGTCGTTTTTCTTGCCGCGCGGCTGTTCTATCTCGACCACCTCGAGGCTCCGCCCGCGCGCGTCTTTCGCGGCGCGCAGGCGTGCGAGGTTGTCCTGCAACGGCTTGTAGTTCGCGTCCTCGGTGTCGTTGCTGGTCAGCACCAGGACGCGGCCCGGCGCGACGAAGCAGGCGATGTTGTCAACATGGCCGTCGGTCTCGTCGTCGACCAGGCCCTCACCCAGCCAGATGACCGTGTCGATCCCCAGGTAGCCTTGTAGCAGTTCCTCGATGTCGCCGCGTCCCAGGTGCGGGTTACGGTTGGGGTTGAGCAGGCACTGCTCGGTCGTCAAAAGCGTGCCGTCACCGTCGACGTGCACGGCGCCGCCCTCGAGCACCAAGGGCGCGGCGAAGCGTTGCACCTTGAGGTGCTCCAGCATCGCTTGGGCGACCGCCTCGTCCTTGTCGTAGGGCTTGTAGCGCTCGCCCCAGGAATTGAAACGCCAGTCGACCGCGGCCAAGTGCTTGCCGCCGTCGAGCAAGAAGGACGGCCCGCTGTCCCGGATCCAGGAGTCGTCGTGCGCCAGCGGCAGGCAGCCGACGCCGGGTCCGCAGCGCAGCGAGACCTCCGCCACGTTCTCCGGGTTGGCGACCATGGTGACCGGCTCGAACTCCGAGATCGCCTTGGCCACCTCCGCGTAGGCGTCGCGCGCGGCGTCGAGGCGGTCGCCCCACAGCGACTCCCGGCAAGGCCACGCCATCCAGCAACGGCTGTGCGCTTCCCATTCGGCGGGCATGAAAAAACCTTCATCCGCTGGCAGCGGCATGGAGGCGGCCTGTCCCTACAATCCCTGTCGCTTGACGGGCAAGAGTCTAGCAGCTTGCGCGCGCGCTGTCACAAGCCTGGCCGGGTCTCCGAATCGACTTAAGAGCCCGATGCGCTAGCCGCCGGTTTCGCTCCAAGACGGCGCGAGCGTCGCGTCGGCGATGAAGATGGCATCCGCGAAGGGCGCGGATTCGCCGGCGAAACCGCTCGGGCGCGCGCCGTCGGGCAGGTAGTCGAGCGGCGCGGCCGCGTCTTGCCCGGCCGCGATGCGACCGTCGTGCCGCAGGCCGCGGGCGGTGGCGGCCAAGACCTCGGGGTGGGCCCCGGCGAGCTGCGCGCCGGCCAGGCTTTCGGGCAGCGGCGTCAAGGCCGCGGCCGTGGCGACATCCGGGTAGTCGCGCGGCTCGGCGCAGATCTCGCCTTCCAGCACGCGCACCAGAGCGCAGTCGCCGCCCAGGGCGAGCGACAGGCCGTGATCGGTCACGGTCTTGCCGCTCACCGCATAGCTCACGGCGTCGGCGCCCATGGTGGCCACGGAAAACGGCGTCGGCAGCAGACAGCCGGCCAGCGGAAGCACGATCAGCAGCGCGCAAAGCCTGTGCATCCAAGTCCCCCTCACATCGTTGGCCCCGGTCGGGGCGGCGGGATCATGGGCAAGCGCGCGACTCGGCGCAACTAAAAAATCACAACAATTTCAGTCTATTGCGATTATTCCGGTGGCAGGTCGAGCTTTATGTGGATTTCTTGAAGTCGCGCCGGAGGCACCTCAGCCGGCGCATTCATCATCAGGTCTTCGGCCTTCTGATTCATCGGAAAAGCGACGATCTCGCGCAGGTTCGGCTCGTCGGCCAGCAGCATGACGATGCGGTCCAGCCCGGGCGCCGAGCCGCCGTGCGGCGGCGCCCCGAACTTCAGCGCGGAGATCAGCCCGCTGAAGCGCTGGTCGACTTCCTCGCGGCTGTAGCCGGCGATCGAGAAGGCCTTGTACATCACGGCAGGCAGGTGATTGCGGATGGCGCCGGACGAAAGCTCGACGCCGTTGCAGACGATATCGTACTGAAAGGCCTTGATGGTCAGCGGGTCCTGGGACTCCAACGCCTCGAGCCCGCCCTGCGGCATCGAGAAGGGATTGTGCGAGAACTCGATCGCGCCGGTCTCCTCGTCACGCTCGAAGAGCGGGTAGTCGACGGTCCAGCAAAAGCGAAAGACGTCCTTCTCGAGGAGCTTGAGGTCGTGCCCGAGCTTGGTGCGCACCGCGCCCGCGAAGCTCGCCGCCGCGGACTCCTTATCGCAGGCAAAAAACACTGCATGCCCATCACTTATGCCGCATTCTTTTCTGATCGCCTCAACACGCTCGGGCTCCAAGTTGCGGGCGATGGGGCCCTTGGCCTCGCCGGCGTCGTAGACGATGTAGCCGAGCCCGGCCGCGCCCTGCTCGCGCGCCCAGTCGTTCATCTTGTCGAAGAAGCTGCGCGGCTGGGCGGCCGCGCCCGGCACCGGGATGGCGCGCACCACGCTCCCCTTCTCGATCGCCTTGGCGAAGATGCCGAAGCCGCCGCCGCGGTAGGCCTCGGTGACGTCGGCAATCTCGATCGGGTTGCGCAGGTCGGGCTTGTCGGTGCCGTACTTCAGCATCGCCTCGTCGAAGGGGATGCGCGGAAACGGCGGCGCCGTCACCTGCCGGTCCCCGCCGAACTCCTCGAAAAGTCCCGAGAGGATCGGCTCAATCGCAGCTAAAACATCGTCTTGCGTGACGAAGCTCATCTCGAAATCGAGCTGGTAGAACTCGCCCGGCGAGCGGTCGGCGCGGCCGTCCTCGTCGCGAAAGCAGGGCGCGATCTGGAAGTAGCGGTCGAAGCCGGCGATCATCAGCAGCTGCTTGAACATCTGCGGCGCCTGCGGCAGCGCGTAGAACTTGCCCGGATGCACGCGGCTCGGCACCAGATAGTCGCGCGCGCCCTCCGGACTGCTGGCGGTCAGGATGGGCGTCTGGAACTCGGTGAAGCCCGCCTCGACCATGCGCCGGCGAACCGAGGCGATGATGTCGGCGCGCAGCTTGATGCGCGCTTGCATCTTCTCGCGCCTGAGGTCGAGATAGCGGTAGCGCAGGCGGATCTCCTCGCCGGTGTCCTCGTCCGAGTTGACCTGCAGCGGCAGCATCTCGGCCGCCGACTGCAGGGCGAATTCCTGGACCTGCAGCTCGACGTGGCCGGTCGGGAGGGCGGGGTTCACCGTGTCGGCGGTGCGTTCGACCACCGGGCCGCTTACGGTGATCACGCTTTCCAAGCGCACCGCCTCGATCTCGGCGAACAGCGGGCTCGAGACGTCGATCACGCACTGGCTGATGCCGAAGTGGTCGCGCAGGTCGACGAACAGCAGCTGGCCGTGGTCGCGCTTGCGGTGGACCCAGCCGGAAAGGCGCGCGGTCTGCCCCGCGTGCGACGGCCGAAGCTCGCCGCAATTGTGGGTTCGGTAGGGATGCATGGTGTCGTTTCCGCGCGGAGACATGGCTCGGGAATCGGTCGAGGAAGGGCCTGGAACTCGCGGCGCAAAAGGCACCGAACGCCGCGCTTTGTCAAGCTCGGGCGCCGGTTTCGCCGGCCCTACCGGAGCCCACGGGCCGCTTTTGGTTGCGCCGTGCTAGAATAGGTGAAGGATAGCCCCGCCGCCGCCAAGCGGCGTGACGGCCGGCTCGAATCACGGTAACGAGGCACCGGATGCCATGAGACGACTGCTCTGCCTGGCGCTCGTGCTGGGGCTCGCCGTATTCGGAGCGGCGGGTTCTGCGGGCGCAACCGAATACCTCGAGACCTTCGAGCCGGACGGAGATCCCGCCGCCATGATGGCCGGCACTTTGCTGATCGGCAGCGATGGGGCCTGGAGCGGCGCGCTGGCCGACGGCACCTATCGTCTCAGCAACGCCGGCAAAAAGGGCGGGATCAAGTACTTCCATCTCGGCCGCCCGAACCAGGGTGCAGGGGCCGAGAAACTGACCGTCGGCGTCGACGTCCTGGCACGCTTCGAGGGCACGGCGGCGGGCGCCGGTCTGGTCTACCTGGTCGATCCCAGGTCCAGGACCTACTACGCCTTCGTGGTTGGCAAAGGCAGCGGCTACTCCGTGTTTCGCCGCGGCAACGAGGGCTTTAAGAAGCTCGCCAGCGGCACCAACGACGCGATCAAGAGCCAGGGGGTCAACCGTCTGTCCGTGGAGCTGACACGGGACAAGGCCCGGCTCTACGTCAACGAAGCCCAGGTCATCGGCCATTCGGTCAAGCGCACCGCCGAGGGTAACGCCGGGATCATCGCGGTCGACCTGGGCGACTACCGTTTCGACAATTTCTGGTTTGCCACAGAATGACCGACCGCTCTCGATGCGCCCGCAGGTAACGAGCCGCCCTCGATGACCCTGATCAGTGACAGCAAAGCGCTGGCGGCCTTCTGCGAGCGCCAGGCCGGCACCGAGTTCCTCGCCGTCGACACCGAGTTCATGCGCGACACCACCTACTGGCCGAAGCTCTGCCTGGTGCAAGTCGCCGGCCCCTCGGAGGCCGTCGCGATCGACAGCTTGGCGCCCGGGATCGACCTGAAGCCGCTGTTCGCGCTGATGGCCGACTTCAGCATCCTCAAGGTGTTTCATTCCGCCCGCCAGGACCTGGAGATCTTCTATCACCTGACCGGCGCCGTGCCGGAATCGATTTTCGACACCCAGGTTGCCGCGATGGTATGCGGCTTCGGCGAATCGGTCGGATACGAGACGCTGGCGCGCAAGCTGGCCGGCGCCAAGATCGACAAGTCGTCGCGCTTCTCGGACTGGGCCCGGCGTCCCCTGCCGAAGCGGCAGCTCAACTACGCGCTGTCGGACGTCATCCACCTGCGCAAGGTCTTCGTCGAGCTGCGCCGCCGCCTGGAGCGCAGCGGACGCGCCGAATGGCTGAGCGAAGAGATGTCGGTGCTGACCCACCCCGATACCTACGACCTCGACCCCGAGGGCGCCTGGTTGCGACTCAAGACCCGCTCCAGCGCGCCGCGCTACCTCGCGGTGCTGCGCGAGATCGCCGGCTGGCGCGAGCGCGAGGCCCAGCGCCGCGACGTGCCGCGCAACCGCGTGATGCGCGACGAGCAGCTGTTCGACATCGCGGCGCGCACGCCGCACAACGCCGAGGAACTCGCCCACACGCGCGGCCTGAGCCGCGACTTCGCCAAGGGGCGGGTCGGCCGCGCGATCCTGCAGGCGGTCAAGGCGGGGCTCGAGCTGCCCGACAAGGAGCTGCCCGCGGCGCCGCCCAGGCGCAAACCACCCAACGCGACCGGCCCGGTCGTCGACCTGCTCAAGGTGCTGCTCAAGATGCGCTGCGAGGAGAACGGCGTGGCGCAGAAGCTGGTCGCCAATACGGCGGACCTGGAGTACATCGCGGCCGACGACAAGGCGCCGGTGCGCGCGCTGCAGGGCTGGCGCTTCGAGGTCTTCGGCGCGGACGCGCTGGCGCTCAAGCACGGCAAGCTGGCGATCGGCGTCAAGCGCAAGAAGGCCTGCGTGATCGGCGTCGACGGCAAGGCCAAATAGCCCGCAAGCGCCGCCTTCCAATGCCGCCCTCGGAAGTGGCATGACTCACAGTCCGGCAACCGTGCTAGGTTGTAGCATGCTACTTTTCAGCGAGTTGGGGAGTTGGGTCCATGTCCGGCCGTAAGCCTGCGCGCTACTGGATGCGCCCCATGGGGAGCGAGGACATCCCCGTCATGGCTCGCTGGTTCGAACACCTGGACGATCTGGCCGTGTTCGATCGCCATGCCCCGATACCGCCGAACGCGGAAGCCATGCTGGCCGGATGGCAGGAAGATCTGTCCAAGCAGGAGCCGCGCAAGAGCTATTGGTTCACCATCGATGACAACGGCGGCGATGTCGTCGGAATCGCCGGGCTGCAGAGCATCAACTACGTACACGGCGACGCCGTGCTGCCGGTTTACATCTCCGAGCCCCAGCGACGCAAAGGCATCGGCGTGCGCGCCTGCGCCATGCTGCTGGACCTCGCCTTCGATCACCTGCGTTTGACGCGCGTCACCTCCTACTACCGCGCCGACAACGAAGGTTCGCGCCGCATGACCGATTCGATCGGCTTCCGTCAGGAAGGCCGGCTGCGGAAGGCCTGGTTCGCCGACGGGCATCACGCCGACATCGTCGTCATCGGGCTGTTGGCCGATGAATGGCGGCTGCAAAGCGAAGAGCTGGCCGCTCGCTTGAGCAAGGACACCGCGGTCGTGCTCGGACGCACGCCCTGGGGATCGAGGGCCTGGCCCTCGATCCCGCCGGAATAGATGAGGTCGAAGACAAGCGGTTGAATTTGACACGGAAGATTCGAAACGATGCGAGCCGTAGCAGCTGATCGATCGCTCCGAACATGGGACCGGCATGCCGGTCCTGTAACTCTGACCGAGACTGGGTGACATGGCTGGCCGCGATTCAGAACAGATCCGGCGTCGCCTGGGCGCCGTCCTCTTCGCGGACGTCGCCGGCTACAGCGGCTTGATGGCCGACGATGAGGCCGGCACGCACAGTGCCATCAAGGCCCATGTTCGCGCATTCAACGAGCTCTGCGGACACCATGGCGGCGAAGTCCTGCAGGTGCGCGGTGACGGTGTGTTCGCGCTCTTCGATAGCGTCGTCGAGGCGGTGCGCTTTGGAATCGAAATGCAGAAGACCACATCCGACCTGAACCGCGACGTGCCGGACGACCGGCACATCCGGTTTCGTATCGGGATCAACCTGGGCGAGGTCATTCGCGACGACATGGGCGTATCGGGCGACAGCGTCAACATCGCCGCCCGGATCGAGACACTGGCCGAACCGGGCAGCGTGTGCGTCTCCTCCGCGGTCTACGATCAGATCAAGAACAAGCTGGACTACGGCTACCAATACCTCGGCCCGCAAAGGCTGAAGAACATTCCCGATCCGGTCGAGGTCTTCCGCGTCCGCGAGGAATTCGAGGGCGCGGACAGGACGGCCAGTCCGCGCCCGTCGTTCGGCCAGCTGCGGCGGGAGCAGGATCTGCTGCAAGCCCCTTCGGTCGTCGTCCTTCCGTTCAGAAATCTGAGCGGCGAGGTCGGCGATGATTGGTTCTCGGAAGGCATCACCGAGGACGTCACGACGAACCTCTCAAAGTTCCACAACCTCTTCGTCATCTCGCGCAATTCCGCGTTCGTCTACAGGAACCAGCAACTGGATCCGAAGCAGGCCGCGGAGACTTTCGGCGTGCGTTACGTCGTCGGCGGCAGCGTCAGGAAGCAGGGCAATCGGGCACGGATCGCGATCGAGCTCGTGGACCACGTCTCGGGCCGGACGATCTGGGGCGAGAAGTACGACCGAGTGCTCGACGACATCTTCGCCGTACAGGACGAGATCACCGAGGCGATCGTCGCGGGAACGGCGGTGCACATCGAGGCCTCGGAGCGTGAGCGGATGCGCCAAATGACGCCCTCGGATCTGGAAGCCTACGGCTTCGTCCTGCAAGGCCAACAGAGGCTTTTCCAGTACACGCGCGGCGACATCCGCGTGGCGCGCCAGCTCTACGAAGCGGCCCTCAAGGCCGATCCGCGCTATGCCCGGGCCATGGCGGCGAAGTCGCGGACGCTCAACATCGACTGGCGCTATTCCTGGACGGAATCGCCGGAGGAGGCACTCGACAAGGCCTTGGAGCTCGCCCGGCAGGCCATCCTTCTCGACGAGACCGATGCCCGAGGCTTCGGTGAGCTCGGCTTCGTGCACCTCTATCGAAAGGAGCACGAGTCCTCGATCAACGCCTACGTCCGGGCCTTGGCCCTCAATCCGAACGACGCGGACCTCATGTCCGACATGGCCGACGCCTTGGCCCATTCCGGCCGCTCCGAGGAGGCCGTCGGGCTATTGCAGAAGGCGACGCGCCTGAACCCCTTCTACCCCGATCAGTACCTCTGGCATCTGGGCGGCGCCTACTACAACCTGAAACGCTACGACGAGGCGATCGAGGCGGTGCTGCGCATGCACAACCCCACGGAGGGCCGCCGGCTCCTGGCGGCGAGCTACGCTCAGCTCGGCAAGACCAGAGAGGCCCAGGAGCAGGCCGCGAAGGTTTTGCGCGCGCATCCGAACTTCTCGATCGGCCGCTGGGCGAGCGTCCAGCCCGACAAGTACGAAGAGGACCTCGAGCACTTCGTCGAGGGCTTGAAGAAAGCCGGTCTCTAGAGTCCGATCGGGTCACACCGATTCGGTGTGACCCGTGAATCAGTCTCTAACTATTGAAGTAGAGACCGATTCACACGTTAGATCGATTCGACCTAACTCGATCTTGCTCTAGTCGCCGTCGTCGCGGCCGCCCCGGGCCCGCGCCCCGGCCACCCGTGCCCCGGCGACTCGCGCCCCGGCCACGCGCGCGCCGGAGACCCGGGCACCCGCGACGCGCGCGCCGGAGACCCGCGCACCGCTGACCGAACCGCCGCCGCCGCCGAAGATCAGTTCGAGCAGGATCTGCTCGAAGCTTCCCGAATCGACGTCCAGGCGAATCGAGAGGTCGGCCCGGTCGTAGCTCCAGACCATGAGGTTCGCGGCGAAGTCGAAGTCGGATTCCGCCAAGCCGGTGCGGCTGGGGTCGCCCGCCGCGGCCGCGGCGCCGCCGCCGGCAGCGACTTCAGCGGCTTGCCCGGGCCCATGCACGAGGAACAAGGCCGGCCACTCGAGCTCGTAATAGGCGCCTTCGTAGCTGAAGCCGTAAATTCTGGCAAAACGCGGACTCTTCTCCGGATCTGTGTGCTGGCACTCGAGCTGATTGCGCAGGAAGTTGTTGCAGGACTCGCGAGGCCCGATGAAGGGATTGTGATCGGGTTGAGTGACCGCGAGGTCTTCGACGACACGTCCGAAGAGCCAAATGCTCGATGCACTCAGAAGGGTCTCACGTCCTTGCGGCCTTTGCGGCGGTTGGGCCATCGTCTCTCTCCCCCTAGAGTCGAATGTATGTTCAGGCTGAATCCTCAGATCGGTGGTACGCGGCGTCGCGAGCCGTATCCGCTTCGCGGTGCCGTTCGGCGCCCGCGGTGTGGACGGAAGGCGCCGGCCTCCGGCTCGGGCACCAGGCTACGCTCGGAAAAGGCATGGCTGTCGGCGCCGGGGCGCGACAGCCTGGGTCCCGGCTCGACAAAACCGATGTCGCGCATCGCAAAGTTGCCGCGGATGATCCGGCCGTAGCGGCCGCCGGTGATGTCGCGGTCCACGCGCTCGAACATCGTGCTGAAGTCGGTGTAGTCGAGGAAATGGGGATCCAGCAGGCTCAGGGTATCGGCCAGGTAGGTGCCGACGTAGTCCCTGGCCTCGAGCAGGGACTCCTTGAAGCCTTGGGGTGAGCGCTCGAATGCCTCGTCGAAATAGGCCTGCATCACCTCTTCGTATTCCGGCAGGCCCTCGAGCCGGTCCGAGAGGTCCTCGACTTCGGGCGCGATCAGCCCGCGGTCCAGAAGCTGCTCATGGAAGACGTCGACCAGGATATCGAACATGGCGCCCGTCAAGGGTTGGCCGAGATCATGCTCGCTGTCCCAGCCACGCGCGAAATCGGCGAGGCGCGAATCGTTGGCCGCCATGCGGATCTGTTCGTTGTCCGTCAGTTCTGCGAAGCGGTTGAGCTTGTTCAACGCGTAGAGGTTGCCCCGCGTCTGCTCGAGAACGTGATCGATCACCGAGTCGAAATGCATCGAGGCCAGAAGCGCTACCAGATCCGCCGCGGATTCATGGAAGCCATAATATTCGCCCTGCGCCGTCGCCGGCGTGGGAATCCCCACCTCGCGGTAGATGATGGCGTGGCCGACCTCGTGGGCGACGACGTCGAAGTTCAGGCTGAAGGGCCGGAACTCGCCGCTCCCGGTGGTGTGGCCGCCGACCTCGATGAAGCCCCAGCCGACCATGGCATTGTCGAAGCCGGGCAAGACCGAAAGTTCCATCTGGTCGTACTGGCGCTCGAAATGCCAGCCGATGCGCCGGCCGAAGTAGCCCTCCCATACGTCGAGCACGAATCGCACGGAGCCGTAAAGGTGAGCCGCCTCGAACTGCGGCGTGCCGGGCGCGAGATGGTCGAAATGGCCGTTCGCGTCGGGCACTGCCTGCGGCAGGGCCTCGCCGGTCCAGGGCGGCTGGTAATAGAAGCTGTCGCCGAACCGGTCCTGCTGGATGCCATAGTGCAGCCTCTTGCCCTGCGGCAGCACCGCATACATGCGGTCGTCCGACGGACCCGGACCGACGGAGCCGGCGGGTGGCGAAAGGACCACGACCTCCGGCTCCCGGAACGCCTCGAGGAACGGCGGTTGCGGGAAAAGCCTGACCCTGGTCCCTGTTTGCCCGATCCCCAGCATGGCCGCCGCGAAAGCGACGTCTTCTCCCCCTGTCTCGCTGCCACTCCAGGGAGAGGACGCGCCCCCCGAATTCATTCTGGATTGTGCCTGCAGTATAGATACTCGCGCGCGAGAATGCGATAGAACTCGGCCCGGGACTCGAGGCCCAGCTCGCGCACATAGCTGTCCAAGTCCTCCGGCAGGGAGCGGCCAAGCCGCTGTCCGAAGTACCAGGCGAGCAGTTCGATCGGCGCCAAGCCGGTGTCGCCTGCGCCCGGCCGAGGCGACCCGGACCGCGCCAGGACGTCGTGCTTGTCGCGGGCGCGCTCGCGCAGCTCGGCGTAGTCGCCGCTCAGCCTGAGCTGCGCGATTAGGGATTCGCCAAGGGCGGCGCCGGCAAAACCCGTGGCGGCCTCGATCCGGACCTCGTCGGCCATGAGCGCCTCGAACTCTGCGATGTCCAAGTCGTTGCGCGCGAGCCATTCGAGCAACGCGGCGCGATCGAACAGCCTCCGATCGCCGCGGTACTCGGTGATCTTGGCGAGATGGGCGGCCCTTTCGACCGCGAGCCTGCGGCGCTCCGCCTCGCGCAGCGCCAAGCGGCGAACGACGGCGGCCCGTTTCGCCTCGCCGAATCGCGCGCCGTCCAGCCGCAGCTCGTCCAGAACAAGATCCGATTCGAGTTCGGTCGTTTGGCCGTGACCCGGCGCCGAGGTCAACCAGCGAGCGGTGACCTGGTCCCACATGTCCGTCCATTCGAAGTCGTAGCCGACGCGCATCGGGGCGGCATCGTCCTCGAGCAGCCGACGCATGGCGCCGAGCATGGCCAATGCGTCTTGGCGCTTCAGGTCGACCCGGCCGTCCGGCAACCAGGCCTCGAGGCCATCCAGCTCCGCGGGCGGCAGCCCACCGGCGCGGGCCCGCTCGAGCAGGGCGCTCCAGTCGCGCGATTCGAACGCCATCGATTTGCCGAGCCGGCAAAGGGCCTCGGCGGTCGCGGCCGATAGCACCGCCTGTTGGACGGCACGCTCGAGGCTGGCGCGGATATTCACCATGGGCTCCGAAAGCGACGTAAAGCCGGCTTCCGCCGGTGCGTGAACGACGGCGACCTCGTCGTCGTCCTGGAGCCTGCCGGCGCGGTAGTCCTCGAAGATCCGGCCGACGCCCTTCATGCCGAAGGCGGAGAGCTCGGCGGCCCGCAGCGCGCCCATGCTGGCGCTGCCGAAGACGTGTATGCCCTGGGCCATGGCCCAGAGGATCTCCTTGTGCCAGACCGACGGCACGCCGTGAAAGTAGCCGTCGACGAGACCGATGCAGCGGGGCTTGCGCATGGCGGCACGATAGACGTCGCCCTGAGCGACCGGCGGCAGACAGACGGCATCGATCGCCGAGCCGACCTCTTCGGCCGAGATGGTCGGCCCGACGTAGACGACCGCGCTCACGATCCTCGCTCCAGCGCGGCGACCGCCCGCGGTCCGGCGACGTAGTCGTCGTCGTCGTGCGGCGCCTCAAGGCCGGGAATCACGACGCGGACGACGGGAACGCCGATCTCCGGCCGCGTCAGATCGACGGCTGCGACCTGATGGATGCCGACGCGGCCGAGCCTCTCGATCAGCCAAGAGAGGTCCTGCTCGAAGGTCTCGGACGCATTGGTCGGGATATCGCCAAGCTGCCGCACCGGGCTCTGATCGCGGAGCAAGGCCTGGACGGCCTCGCGCTTCTCGCGGCGGCCTTGGGGCGTGAATTCCTCGGGGGAGAGATCGTCGCGCGAGCCGGTGACATAGGTCATGCGGGTCTGCACCGCCTCGGTGAGCGTTCGCAGCAAGGCCACCTCGCGCGAGGGGTGGCACCCTGCCCCGGCCCCGAGATGCCCCGTCGCGTCGCCGCTTTCCGTGATCACGGCGTAAAACGCGGCCACGGCGACATCGCCGGTCGTGTCCCAGACCGCCAACTCCAGCCCGGCAGCCTCGATGGCGGCGAGGATCTCCCGGCAGGCCGGATCCTCGACCGAGTCCAACGCCAGGCGCGTCGGCGCCCGGCGCGAGGGCGGCAGATGATGCCAGACGCCGGTCGCGTCGCGCTCGATCACCTCACAGATGGCATGGCAGACGGCCTCCAGAATGTGGTTACCGGAGGCCAATCCGTTGGTGCTCGCGTGAAAGCAGCCGGAGCCGGGTGCGAGCGGATGGGTGTAGTCGGTGTGCACCATCTCGTAGGGCAGCCACAGCGGGCGGTCGTCGACCAGGTTGCGGCCCTCGATCCAGAGCAGACGCCGCTGTCGATGGAAGCGGCCGTCGCGGATCGCCGGCAGCCGATCGAGATCGATCATCTCATGGTCGCGCGCAAGGTCCGCACAGGTGGCGTGCTTCACCGGCAGCGTGATCCGCTCGGCGTGCCAGCTCTCGATCGACTCCATGAGACCGGACGCCTTCGCCGCCTCGAGGTCGAGACCTTTGCCTTGCGAGACCGCGACCGAGCGCGAGTTGGGCCGCACCACCATGACGACCGGGATCCCGATGCGGTCGAGCCCGGTGACGTCGGCGACACGGGTGATGCCCATCTCCTCGAGAAAGGGGGTGACGCGGGCGATGGTCTCGGCGGGAGCGACGGCGCGATGCGTCCCAACGCGATAGGCCTTGTATCCCGGGCCGTCCGGGGAACCGCCGCACGGGGACCGACCGAGGCCGACCGTCTCCTTCACCGACTCGCACTCCCGCAACCGCCGCGCATCCTCGCTGGCCGGCGCCGGCCAGCTCTAGACCATAGGCGATCACCGCCAGTCGATGAAGCCGCTCTCCACGTCCGTGGCGCTGACCAGAGCGTCGAAGCGCCGCTCGACGGCCTCGCCTGAGGGCACCGTGCCGTCGTCCGGCAACAGCAGCCGCAGCTCGTTGTCGTCGAGCCGCAGGGCGGTGCGCACCAGCAGTCCCGAAATGCCGGCCGCGAGCGTGTAGGACAGTCGCATCGCGAGGCCAAGCATACGCGATCGCCGCTTCGCCTTGCTCGACATCAGGGCCAGGGCGTTCTCGGCCACGTCCTCCTTGGCCGCGGCGCCGTAGCGGATGAAAACGGCGTAGGCCAGATAGGCGCGCTCGGCGTGATCGATACCGGCGAAGGGGAAATGCATGATGCGCCAGAGCGCCTGGCGCGCCCGGTAGTCCGGGTGCTCGCGCCAGCAGAGGTCGGAGAGATGGCAGGCCGCGGTGCGCAGCCTGCGCAAATCGGCGTCGTCGTCGGGGAACAGCCCGTCGGTCCAGCGCAGGATGTCCTTGGCGAACTTGGGAAAGCGGCCCTCTTTGCCCAGTTCGTTTGCCGTCGTCAGCAGCGGGTCCTTGGCCCGCTCCTTGGCCGGCAATTGCTCGAACACGAAGCCTTCGCGCAGCCCGTAGGACGACCAGACGACCCGGTCCGGATGGCCGGCGCGCAAGACCCGACGCAGCAACTCGGAGGCATAGGGAACGGACTCGAGCCGCCGCCGGGAGACGCTTGGGATCTGCTCCAGGGAGCTGCTGCCGAGACGGCTCAGCACCCGCAGGAGATCGCTCACTTCGCGCCGTGAGACAGTGAAACCGTGGATCACGTGCAGGGGATAGTGCATCTGGTCCATCATGATGCGCGCCAGGGCGCGCCAGGCCCCGCCGACGGCGTAGAAGCTGCGGCCCTCCAAATCCGAGAGCCAGTCCAGGGCCTCCAAGCGGTCGTCGATCTCCCGCAGCATGCTCTGCGGGTCGGACTTCTCCAGCTCCATCAGCCGCAGGGGACCCAGCGGCAAGGTGACGGAGTGGCCGATCTCGCCCTGGTTCAGCTCGACCAGCTCGAGGCTGCCGCCGCCCAGGTCGCCCATCACGCCGTCGGCATGGGGTATGCCCGCGATCACGCCCATGGCGGAAACCCGGGCCTCCTCCTCGCCGCTCAGCAGCTGCACCTTTAGGCCCGTGCGGCCCTCGACCTCGGCGATGAAGTCCGCGCCGTTGCTGGCCTCGCGCGAGGCGGCGGTCGCCAGCAGGGTGATGTCGTCGACGCCCATGCCCGCGGCCATGCGCGAAAAGCGCTCCAGATTGACCAGCGCGAGCTCGACGCCCTCGTCCGACAGCCGCCCGGTCGAGTTGAGCTCGCGGCCGAGGCCGCAGATGACCTTCTCGTTGAAGAAGGGCCGCGGCACCCGGCTGCGGCCCTCGAAAACGACGAGGCGGATCGAGTTGGATCCGATGTCGATGACCGCAACCCGATCCTTGCGCGACCCGCCCGCCGCGCGCGCCGGCGCCGGCCCCTCTGCCGGACGGTCTTGCAAGGCGGCGCGCGTCATGAGGTCAGGATTTCTTGAGGATCAAGGGGGCCGGGGTCTTCGCCTTCGTGAGCGCCGAGCCGCGCCCGGAAAGCGAGGGGTTGGTCATGAAGTAGGTGTGCGCGCTGAACGACTCGCGGTGGGAGCGGTGGCGATGATAGAGACCGACGGAATCGAGCGTCCAGCTCTGGGCCCGGTCGTTGAAGTTCGCAGTCATGATCTGGTCGAGGACCTGCCGCCGGACGGTCGGGTTCTCGATCGGCACCAGGGTCTCGACCCGGCGGTCGAGATTGCGCGGCATCCAGTCGGCCGAGGAAATGAAGATCTTGGCCTCCTCGGAGGGCAGGCCGTGCCCGGCGCCGAAGCAGATGATGCGGCTGTGCTCCAGGAAGCGACCGACGATGCTCTTGACCTCGATGTTCTCCGACAGCCCGGAGACGCCGGGGCGCAGACAGCAGATGCCGCGTATCACCAGCTCGATCTTCACGCCGGCCTGCGAGGCTCGGTAGAGCGCATCGATGATCTCGCCGTCGACCAGGGAGTTCAGCTTGGCCCAGATCGCCGCCGGCCGGCCCGCCTTGGCATGGCCGACCTCGTCCGAGATCTGCTGCAGCAAGGTCTCGCGCAGATTGATCGGCGAGATCGCGAGCTT
>JAAUXY010125322.1_pt1 | contig 15751 bp, 14 predicted proteins | sample 7278121 | NCBI WGS metagenome assembly JAAUXY01 (sample SAMN14350117, study PRJNA611818) | marine sediment metagenome | isolation source: surface marine sediment (1.8m) | place: French Polynesia: Moorea | collected 2018-08 | reverse complement strand
TCTTCGGCGTTGCGACAACAGTTACATAGCCCAGCTATGCGCCTGTTGTCGCGCCTTGAATATGAACGATCATGCGACGCCAGCTGGTCAACTTATTTCGTCCGCATTCCTAAGTGGATTACAGATAGCGACTGATTTCCTTAAGCGGGTCATTTGGTAGTTGTTGGATCTCCTCCTCGGGAATGGCAACAATAATTAGTACTGCGCGATAGCCATCACTGGTAGAAAACTCGTTTAGCCTCAGAGTATCGGCGGATGGGTGGGAGCCCTCTGCGACCTTCACGCCCATACGGTTGAGCGTCAGTGAGATTACATCCATTCGTAAGTGCTCGTGTGGTGCACCCAGCGTGGCCACTATGACGTCGAGATGGTCATTTAGGTTTACTACTTTGGTCTTAACTCGACTCAACTCAGCTTCGATTTCGGCGATGCGTTTTTCGACCGCAGCCGTGTCGACCGGTTTGCATTCCTCTTGATCGAGTACGGATTCCAACCCCCAGCGACAATCTGCCAGCGCTTGTAACTTGCGGTGAAGCAGTTGGCGTTCCTGCGCCAGCTCGTCTTGTTTCCTGCGCTCGGAAATGAGCCGCTGCAAGGCGGTTCGAATCAAGTTATCGAAACTCCGTTTTTTAAGCTCCCGACGGATATTAGTGTCATCGTCTGAAACAGCAACGAATCGGTGTCTGCAGAAGTTGACGACTACCTGTTCAACGTCCCGTCGTAAGATATCTCCCACTAAATCCGTACCGAACGTCTTACGTTCCTCACGTTCGACCCTGAGCCCGGCGTAGATCATGCCGGTCACAGGAGGTTTGCTCCGAGACATGTAGCTTCGTATGGCTTGGCTACTGCTCAGCACCTCTCGCAAGCGGTTGGCCGAGGCGAAGAAGGCTCGCAGTCGCGGATCGGCGCCATACTGTTTTTTACTAAATTCGATCGCAGGCGGAAGAGCATCTACTAAATCAATAACGTACTCCACCGCGCGCTCGACGGCTGAACGCAATATCTTACGGTAACCAATTACCGCGCGAAGCCGGATATCGGTCCCATTTACGGCCCGTTCGATCGCCCTTTCAATAACTGCTTCGTCAAGTTTGCTAGTCTCCCCGGAGGACGTTGTAAAAATTGAATGAAGCAATCTCAGCATCGAAAACCTCACTAACCCGTTCGATTAAAACTTCCAGACTGTATCCATCCAGGCGTTATTCGATCACGAGAGCAATAAAAGTATACTTCGAACGGTTGTAAATTAGGAAATTTTGGGTGAGCTATGGGCATCGAGAACAAGGCGCGAAGGCGGGTCATAGCAAGCTCCTATTGCGAGCCTGAGCAACGCGGCTATCGATGTTCAGGGCCAGCGAAAAATCGTAATTTGTAACCGTTCGAAGTATAATTACACCACGCTAACCACAGAACTCGTGAAGTAATCCCTGCGCGAAGCGAAGTTACTAGACCGTATAGTTTTGACAGGAAAGTTAAAACCTACGGGCTAGCATTCAATTTCCCGTTTTATAGAAATTAAACCTGAATTATCGCTGACCCGTAATCTATATATAGACCGTCCTTTGACATAAATCCACTTATCGCCAGATCTTGAGTAAGGTTTGCCACACTTTCGCATCACCTCAGAGCTTGTGAAAAAATCCCTGCGCGAAGCGAGGGTGCTTCTGGGCGTGTCTGGCAAGGCGCGGGAGTCCACATGGCTGGGAGTGTAGCGAGCTCTGAATGACCAGATATTGGGGGACCTGCAACGCAGTCTGAGATGTTCAGGGGCGCCCGCAGCCGTGGGGGGGATTTTTTCACAAGCTCTCACCTTTAGAATCTAAGAAGCTGTTTTAAAACCGCTCGGGTGAGTGCAAGACCAGGCATAAATCGGTTAGAACACGCAGTTTAGCAGTTTACCTGGGAGTAAATGAGCATTTCCAGCCGATTGATAACGCCGTATCGTGCCAGCTAAGGGGTTTTAAAACCGCTTCGAAAAATCCAATTGTAGACCAATGATTTGCGTGATTGACAATTTTCCTTTCTTTTTGTACTTTTTTCCTTTCTTTTTGTACTTTGCACTTGTATAAACAAATTTGATCATGCGAGGACCTTTGAACAACTAGAACTGTTCAGAGTTGGAAAACACGGGGGGCAAATACGTGGACCAAATGCTGGAAAATAAGACATTCGACGAAATCCAGGTCGGCGACTCGGCAACCGTTTCGAGATCACTGGGAGAAGACGATATCGAAACTTGGGCGGCTGTCACGGCCAACCCAAACGTAATGAGGTTAAAAGAAGCCGCGCCGGGCGAGGGAGAATTTCTCGAAGCCAGTGGCGTCGGTATGTGGGGTGCGTCTTTGTTTTCGACCATCATAGGGACCCAATTACCGGGGCTAGGATCGGTTACCCGGTCGGTAGAGATCCGTTTCCTGCGTGCACTTCAGGTTGGCAAGCGGGTCACGGCTACCATCACGGTGAAGGAAAAGCGCCCTGACACCGGCGTTATCGTCGTAGACTGTCGATGCACCGACGACAGCGGTGAAGAAATCATCGCCGGCCAGGCCGAACTCGTCGCTCCCGAGGAGAAGATCAGCCAGCCAGCGGTCAAAATGCCGAAAGTAGTGTTGCGCCGCGAGAACCGTATTTTTGAGCTGCTCAAAGAATGCGAGGGGTTAGACCCGGTATCGACTGCCGTCGTGCATCCCTGCAGTGACGATGCCTTGGCCGGAGCGATACAGGCCGCAGAACGTGAGCTGATCGAACCCATCCTGGTTGGGCCCAAAGCGAAAATCCAGGCAATCGCCGAGAAAGAGGGATTCGATATCTCCCCATATCGGTTGATCTCGACAGAACACAGCCATCATGCGGCCGACCAAGGAGTGGCTCTGGTTCGCGCCGGAGAAGCCGATGCGATCATGAAGGGTAGCCTCCACACCGATGAACTGTTGCATGCATTGATGCGGAGAGAGACGGGACTAAGGACGGAGCGACGGATCAGTCATTGTTTTCTTCTAGCCGTCCCTACATATGAACGGGCGATAATCGTCACCGACGCCGCCATCAATATTTTTCCAGACCTGGCGGCAAAGGCGGATATTTGCCAGAACGCGATCGATCTCGCGCACGCGATGGGCATTTCCGAACCTAAAGTCGCTATCCTCTCTGCGGTCGAGACCGTAACCCCCACCATCCCCTCAACCCTCGAGGCCGCCTCCCTCTGCAAGATGGCTGACCGAGGACAGATCAAGGGCGGCATTCTCGACGGACCGCTGGCCTTTGATAATGCGATCAACTTGGAGGCGGCGCGGACCAAAGGCATTGACTCTCCCGTGGCAGGAATTGCTGACATTTTGCTCGTTCCCGATCTCGAAGCCGGAAATATGCTAGCCAAACAGCTCACGTTTATGGCCCAGGCCGAAGCCGCCGGTATCGTTCTCGGTGCGCGGGTTCCGATCATTTTAACCAGCCGCGCTGATAGTGTGCGTACACGCCAGGCATCGTGCGCCGTTGCGGTACTGCTTGCCTACCATCAACGCAAGACAATCGCATTGCAAGCTGCAACGGGGTGAACGCTATGAACGACGCTATTTTAGTTATCGATGCCGGATCGTCGAGCCTGAAATTTGCAGGTTATACTTCGAACGATTGCAAATTGGGAAATTTTGGTCAAGTCTTTTTCGATTACCTCGGAGTACGATACGGTCATCACGGCTCGGGTTTGCAGCCCCATGATACTCCCGGCGGCGACGCAACAATGAGTGAATCAGCAGTATGACCGATGGTCTAACAAAAGTGAACGCGACGCTCGGGAGCCCGTGATCGGCATTCGGCGTCGGCACGAAAGGCGGCGAGTAGTGGATTCGAACCATGCTAATGCGGGCAAACGTGACAAATTCCGCGTTGCGGCAAACGGGCGCGGTCGATAGCTTCTTGCTCCGGGCGATCGTAGACGCTGCGGCGGATGCCATCATCGTGATTGATGAGCAGGGAATCGTACAGTTGGCCAACGCGGCGACCGAGCGGCTGTTCGGCTATCCGGCGGAAGAATTGATCGGCGCTAACATCTCAGTGTTAATGCCTGAACCGCACCACAGTGGGCACGACCAGTACCTGCGCAACTACATCGAGACCGGTGAACGCAAGATTATTGGGATTGGCCGTGAGGTATACGGCCGGTGTCGGGATGGATCTACTATCCCCCTATATCTCTCGGTCTCAGAGGTCCAGCATGGCGAGCGGCGCTTTTTCGCTGGAATAGTCCACGATCTCAGCACTCAGAAAACTGTCGAAAGGGCCCTAGGTGAGAGCGAGCAGCGCCTTCGCAACTTTACCGTAGCGGCCAGTGACTGGACCTGGGAGGCGAATGAACGGTTTCACCTAACCCGGCTCTCCGACCGTTTTTACGAGCAGACTGGCATTTCGCCCGAACAAGTCATCGGGCGGTCGTACTGGGAAATGTCTATAGATGCCCCAGACTCGGAGCTCTGGCGGCGCCATCGCGAGAATTTGGAACATCACCAGCCATTCCGTGAATTTCTCTACAGGCCACAATTCGGTATCACCGCAGAGCAGGAGATGTACTTCAAGCTCAGCGGCAAGCCAGTGTTCGATGCCGAGGGGCGATTCCTTGGCTACCGAGGTACCGGCACAGACGTCACCGAGCGGGTCTTGGCCAAGCACGCATTGCAGGAGAGCCGGCGTAGTCTGGACACACTCATGGGTAACGTACCGGGTATGGTCTACCGCTGCCGCAACGACTACGACTGGTCCATGGAGTTCATCAGCGAAGGTGGCAAACGCCTTACCGGTTATCGTCCCGATGAAATGCTAGGCGAAGCCGGTGTGAAATTCGGCGATCTGATCCATCCCGGTGACCGCGACACGGTATGGCAAGACGTTCAGGCGGCAGTGACTAGGCGCTCGCCGTTTGAGCTTACCTACCGCATCCACACCGCCGACGGAGAGGAGAAATGGGTTTGGGAGCATGGCTGCGGCGTATATGCGAACGACGGCAGTCTGAGCGCGCTAGAGGGTCTTATCATCGACATCAGCGAGCGCAAACAGACCGAATCGGCGCTGCGGGCCCTGGCTGGGACCACCGTGATCGGAGGCGGCCGGGATTTCGTAGCCGACTGTGCACGCGAGCTCGCGCGCACCTACGGCGCAAAGTACGCTTCCGTGGGGATCTTCGGCGACGCGGGGCACACCTCAATTCGGACCCTTGCGGTCTGGGCCGGAAATGCCTTTGCGCAAAACTTCACCTACAATCTTGCGGGCACGCCCTGCCATGACATCCTGACCCGCCGCGCCAAGATTGTTCCGAACCAGGCGGCACGCCGCTATCCTAGAGACAAACTCCTGGGAGAGCTGGGAGTGGAGAGTTATTTCGGCACACCCCTAGTGGATTCCACCGGGAACACGGTGGGCCTGGTATCGGTTATGGACACCCGACCTATGCGGCCTAATATTTGGACTCGTCCTATTCTTGGCGTGTTTGCTAACCGGGTTGCTCTGGAGCTGGAGCGACAATGGGCCGACGAGCGACTGCGCGAGAGCGAGGCGTACATGCGCCTAACCCTGGAAAATGCGCCCATTGGCATCGCGTCGCTGAACCTGGACGGTAGGCTGCTCGACGTAAATCCAGCGTTCGCCGCCCTACTGGGTTGGTCGGCCGGAGAGCTAGTTGGGATGCATGTGCGCGACATCACCCACCCGGACGACCGAGAAGAGACGCAGCGCCACTTCGCCGCCCTGGTGCGCGGCGATATTTCTACATACGAGCTGGAGAAGCGCTACGTACGCAAGGACGGTGACATAATTCACGTACGTGCCCGCGCCGGCCTAGTGTGTGACACCGCGGGTCGGCCGATGCGGGTAGTGGGTGAAGTGGAGGACGAAACCGAGCGCCGCCGCGCGGCTCTCGAAATCCAACGCATGCGCGCTTATCTTAAGAATATTATCGAATCCATGCCGTCGGTGTTGGTGGGTGTGGACACTGAAGGCCGGATCACGGAATGGAATCGCGGCGCTGAGCGCAGCACCGGAGTTGCCTGGTCGGATGCTATCGGACGCCCCTTCCCGGAACTCTTTCCCCAGTTACAGGGGCAGATGTGCAACATCCACGAGGCGATTCGCCGCCGCAAGCCGATCCGCACCGAACGCCTGCCGCTGAAGGCGGAGGATGAGACGCACTACGCCGAGGTGATGGTCTATCCGCTCACGGCTAACGGGGTCATGGGGGCAGTGATTCGCATGGACGACATTACCGAGCGCATCCGCATCGAACAGATGATGGTGCAGTCCGAGAAGATGCTATCGGTAGGCGGGCTCGCCGCAGGCATGGCCCATGAGATCAGCAATCCGCTGAGCATCGTGATGCAAAGCGCCCAGAACGTCCTGCGCCGCTTGTCGAAGGACCTGCCTGCCAACCGAGCCGCGGCCGAAGCCCTCGGGATGGACCTGGATACCTTGGGCCGCTACCTGGAAGCGCGGGGTGTGGTTGGATTCATCGAGGGCATCCAAGAGGCGGCGGCGCGGGCAAGCCAGATCGTGGAGGACATGCTCGCCTTCAGCCGCCACAGCGCCTACCAGCTCACCCCGAATCGTCTGGATGAGATGCTGGAGACGGCGGTGCGGTTGGCCGCCAGCGATTACGACCTTAAGAAAAAGTACGACTTCCGACAGATCGAAGTGGTGCGCGAGTACGACCCGGGCCTCAAGGAAGTGAACTGCGACCGTACCCAGCTCGAGCAGGTAATCCTCAATCTAATTAAGAACTCTGCCCATGCCATGGCCGATGCCGGGACCCCTCTGCCGCGCCGGATCACGCTGCGCACCGGCCGTGACGATGATTTCGCCTACATCGAGGTGGAGGATAACGGTCCGGGCATGGATGAGGCTACCCGGTTACGAGTGTTTGAGCCATTCTTCACTACCAAAGACGTGGGTACCGGTACGGGGCTTGGCCTTTCGGTGTCCGATTTCATCATCACCCAACAGCACAAGGGCACCATTAACGTCGTCTCCCGCAAGGGCAAGGGTTCCTGCTTTACCATCCGTTTGCCGCTCAATGCAGCGGAGGCGGCATGAGTCTGCGGGTGCTGGTGGTGGATGACAAGCGTGATGTAGCGAACTCTTTAGGGACTTGGAAATAAATGATTTCCCCCTGTGACGCCGGATTTTTATTCCTCTTCAAGGCGCGGCGAAGGGCGCATAGCTGGGACTCTGTAACCGAAGCCGCAACGCTGAAAACGGGCAAAAAGACCCATAAGATGGGGATATTATTGGCTTCCAAGTCCCTTAGGAGCATACTTGGAAGTCGAGGGTATGGAGGTGAGCTGCGTCGGGTCCGCTGAGGAGGCGCTGGAGCTAACCCACAAGGGGGGCGTAATGGACGTGTGCATCATGGATTTACATCTACCAGGTATGGACGGCGCCGCGGCGATCCGAACTTTGCACCGTATTCAGCCGGCAATGCGCTACATTTTTCACACAGCTAGGGTGGGATTGGGATACACCGTGCCAGATGATCTGCACGTCATGAGCACTGACGAGGAGCATCTTTTCACGAAACCCCTGCGGAACTCGGCCCCACAGGCGGATACCATCCGTAACCTGAGGCAGCGGGCCAACCCCGCGGGTAAAGTGTAATGGAAACCAAGGCATGCGTTCTCATCATCGACGATGAGGCAGGTATTCGTAAAAACCTTGCGGCCTACCTGGAGGACTGCGGCTACCGCATCCTGGAGGCGGACAATGGGATCGAGGGGGAGGCGGTGTTTAGGGGTGAGCACCCGGACGTGGTCTTATGCGATCTGCGCATGCCCGGCATGGACGGACTCGAGGTACTGGAGCACATCCACAAGGAATCCCCGGATACCCCTGTCATCGTAGTATCCGGAGCAGGCAGGGTTGAGGACGTGGTGGAGGCGCTACGCCGAGGCGCCTGGGACTACCTGACCAAGCCCATACAAGATATGGAATTCCTGGAAAGTGCGGTGCACCGTGCGCTGGAGCGGGCGTGCCTGGCCCGCAAGAACCAGGAATATCGGGATTACCTAGAGGTGTTGATCGATGAGCTAAAGCGGACCTTGGGACAGCTTGAGGAAGACGAGGAAGCCGGGCGTAAGCTCCAGTTCCGACTGTTGCCGCCGGACGGTCAACGAATTCGCAGCCTTACTTTCAGCCGCAGGCTATTCCCCTCGACCTATCTCAGCGGCGATTTTGTCGACTATTTCGCCGTGGACCACGCACGGGTCGGATTCTACATAGCGGACGTATCCGGTCACGGCGCTGCCTCGGCGTTTCTCACGGTTATGTTACGCACCACGGTGAACCAGTACCGAGAGGCCTATCGTCAGGACGGAGAGTCGACGGTATGCCATCCCGAACGGGTGTTAGAGCGGCTGAACAAGGACTTGTGCCAACAGCGTCTGGGCAAGTACCTTACCATCTTCTACGGCGTTATCGATTCGCATGAGCGACGCCTGACCTGGAGTGCCGGCGGACAGTTTCCCTATCCCATCCTGAGCAACGGATCCCACGCTCACTTTCTCGACTCGCCGGGCTTTCCGGTGGGGTTGGTGGATGAGGCGGATTTCGCGAGACATTCGATAATTCTGCCGGAACGCTTTTCTTTGCTGCTGGTTTCTGACGGCGTGCTCGAGTTGCTGAAGGCGGATCACGGTGGAGATCGCCAGGAGTGCTTGCTCAAGCGACTCGGCCATACGAGACCCGAACTTGACGCGGTCACAGCCGACCTGGGTGTCGACGGGCAGAGTGAGCTCTCCGACGACGTGACCTTCCTATTGGTGACGAACACACCATGACCACTTCGACGCCTACTGGCAAGGTTTTGTACGCCACCCACGAAGGTGTGCACATGCTGCGCTTTCTGGGCGAGATCCGTCACCCTATGGGACCGGCGCTAGAGCGCTTTCTAGAGGGGCTGCTCGAGAAGCGCCCGACCAGCCTGGTTTTCGATCTCAGCGAAACTCATATCATCGACAGCACCTGCCTCGGGTTGCTGGCGCGCGCGGCGCTTCAGTTGCGAGCTTGGAATCTAGAACCGGCCACGGTGGTGTCTCCGATCGCGGATATCACCGAGGTTTTACGGAGCATGAGCTTCGACCGGCTGTTCCGGATCGTAGGCGATGTTCCCCTGAAGCCGACTGGGGAACGGATGCTAGCGACCTCTTGCGAAGAGGAGGCCGGCAATCCACTTGCCACTATGCTAGGAGCCCACCGTGCCCTGATGGAGCTGAGCGAGCTCAACCGCCTGGAATTTAAGGATGTAGTGGAGGCGCTGGAACGAGAATCAGAAGTGCATCGGTAAGAAGTTGAGGTATGCTGTCACGGTTGATCTATACTTCGAATGGTTTTAAATTAGGAAGTTTTGGGTAAGCCATGGGCATCCAGAGCAAGGCGCGAAGGCGAATAATAACAAGGTCCCATTGCGAGCCCGAGCAATGCGGTTATCGATGTTCAGGGCCAGCGAAAAATCGTAATTTATAACCGTTCGAAGTAACTAATTTCTGTTTGCTAAAAAACCTGTTTATAATCCCGTAACCTTGTCGCTACGGAAGTTGGGACGGCTGAGACAGAGCCTTTCAGCTCGATTTCATTTTGGCGCGATAGAGGTAATATGTGAAGGCCAGTGACTGGCCGTCGAAGGTGATGGATTGGGTCGTGGTTATTTTCCTGCCCGGACCAACCCTGCTAGGCCGGCATGCTGAAGGGCTTCATTCAACAGATGTCGGACGTCGGTCGCATCTTCCATCTCCAGTGCCTTGCCAAGAAGTTCGCGTGCGTGTTCTTGGGTGAAACTGCGAATCATCCATTTGACGCGAGGAAGATTGGAGGCTGCCATACTGAGGTTGTCGATTCCCATTCCCAAGAGGAGGATCGCAGCTGCCGGGTCTCCCGCCATCTCGCCACAGATACAAACAGCCCTTGCCGCTCGCCGCGCCCGCTCTACGATCTCATGCACGCCACGGATCACAGCCGGGTGCAAGCACTCATAGAGCCCAGCCACACGTGCATTGTTGCGGTCCACCACGAGTAGGTATTGCGTGAGGTCGTTCGTCCCGACCGAAAAGAAGTCTACACGGCTTGCCAGCGCTTCGAACTGATAGATAGCGGAAGGCGTTTCGATCAGTACACCCAATTTCGGTTTAATACACGTTACACCTTCTTCCATAAGCGCCTGATATGCTCGCTCCAGCAACTCGATCGCGTCATCCACTTCTCTTACCCGAGTGACCATGGGAAACAGGACCCGCAAGTTACCTAGGCCTGCATTGGCCCGCAACATGGCCCGGAGCTGAATGAGAAATATCTCTGGGTGGTCGAGGGTAAAACGGATCCCGCGCCAACCCATATAGGGGTTGTTCTCTTGGACAGAGAGGTAGGATAGGGGTTTGTCGCCGCCTACGTCCAGGGTTCGCATGGTGACGGATTTAGGTGCAAATGTCTCTAAAACTTCGCGATAGACTCGATACTGTTCTTTTTCTGTCGGGAAGAACTCGCGAACCATAAACACGAACTCGGTACGGTAGAGACCGATTCCTTCTGCGCCGCTATTGAGGGAAGGGGAAAAGTCGGACTGTAGCCCTGCATTCACTTGTAACGTGAGCCTAAAACCATCGGGAGTCTCGGCCGGTAGACTCCGAAGTTCCCTGAGGCTGGCGGAGAGTTCCGCTTCTTCTCTGGCGAGCTTTTCGAATTCATTGCGAACCGCACGTGAGGGATGGATGTAGACGCGTCCCTGATAGCCGTCTACAATGATTTCGGTACCGTTCAACCGGCTGAGGGGTAATTTACCCAGGCCCATAACCGCTGGAATACCCAGTGAGCGAGCTAGGATTGCAATGTGAGATAACCCTGAGCCCTGCATGCAGACGAGGCCGACAAGGCGTTCGAGGGGCACCTCCGCAATCTGACCCACGCAGATCTCATCACCGACCAGTACGCAACGCTGAGGGAACTGTCCAAGCGTCGTGCTCCTTGATGCGAGCCGTGTCAGGATGTGACGCCCAATGTACCGGACATCCGCTGCGCGGGCTCGAAGATAAGGATCCTCCATCTGGTCGAAGACGCGCGCGTATTGGGCAATGGTGTCCCTCAAGGCGCCGGGAGCCCAGTTTCCGGCACGGATATGCCGGACGGTGCTTGATATCAAATCCTCACTGCCCAGCAACATCACATAGGTGTCGAAGAGCATACGTGCCTCCGTGGGCAGGATACCGGCCATACGATTGCCGCTTGCGCGCAGTTCGTTTTGAAGAACGGTTACGGTGTTGCGGAACACTGCCTCCTCTGAGGCGACGTCTTGCACCACGCAATCCGGCACAGCTTCAAGCCTAGCGAAGGGGTGGAAAACCACAATGGTGCCAATGGCAACACCAGGCGCACCCCATACGCCCTGGATAAAGTTTTTGCTCTTAGCCTGACCGTTCTGACCGTTCAACAGCCTACTGACACCAACGTTTCCTGATGCATGATGGATAGCGCCCGCAAGCTGGGCAGCAATGGTGACCAAGAAAGCCTCCTCGTTTTGATCGAATAGGCGACACTCCTGGTGCTGAACCGCTAGCACGCCCAATACCTGGCCGTAACGGATGATCGGAACGCCGAGAAAACCATGATAGCGCTCTTCACCTGTTTCAGGAAAGTAGCGGAAGCATGGATGAGCTGACGCGTCTATTAGGTTAACCGGGGACTTACGCTCCCCGACGAGCCCCGTTAGGCCCTCGTTCAGACCTAGGCGCACTTTGCCCACAGAATCGGGGTTAAGTCCCTCCGCAGCCATCAACACATATTCACTGCTTTCCATGTCGGCGAGGCAGATAAAGCACGCATCGACCGCCATTGCTTCCTTGACACGGCGAGCGCTAATGGTGAGGGCTTCTTGCCGATTGGCGGCATTGCCGACCTCTTGTACGATGCGTCTCAGGATATTCAACATGAACGGAGCACCTTCGGCAGGAACGAATCCGGCGAAGATGAGTAGACTGACACGCATTGAGCGTGATTTCCTTAACTATAATTATAGCCCAACTGCACGGTCCGACTGAGAACACCCTTACTTGTTTCCGTGTACCTGGCCTAGCCGGGACGTAAGGTTTCATGTATCGGTCGGATGCGTGGCTAAAGGGCAAACTGCATTTTCATAAAAATACTTAGAAGCTGTTTTTAAAACCCCTCAGGTGAGTGCGAGACAAGGCATAAATCGATGAGAAAGCGCAGTTTACATATGCGCGCAAATTGCCAGACGTTATTGTGGCGCACTTGTGGCGCAGGGAATATATCAGTCTTGTTCGATTAAGAGCAAATCCGTTTCCACGCCATTTGCTATACTTAAAACAAAACAGGAAAAATAGTTAAACCTCAAAATTACCAGAGGGGATGTTAATATGGCTACTAATCTCGACAAACTCATGGCACTCGATGGTGCCACGGCGGCAGGCGAATTTACTCCTACGGGTGAGCTTGTGGCCTATAAAGGGGATCTTTCCCAAGAACATGCGGAAATGGTCGCGATGATGTGTGCTGCGAATTCCTTGATGGGTAAAATGCAAGCGGAGAGCTTTACCAAGCACACCGGGATGAATTGGTCGCCTTTCAAAGGATGGGCAGTATCCGCAGGCGATTTTTCTGTTTGTGTGATGGGAAATGCCGGTGTCTTTGTAGAAACTGATAAGGCTGATTTCAATGCTATATATAAGACACTGGGCGAACAAGCAGAAGTGCTCTGAGCGGAGGGTGCCTTCCCTATGTTTACTTGGTTCTCATCGTAGCGTCTAACGCTCACGCGTCGAACACCATCTATGTGGAGGTAGGCAATGGCAGAAAAGCAACTATTGATCGTTTTAAACCACGGCACTGACAATCCGAGCAAAGCTACCCGAGCGTTTCAGATGGCCAAGATTGCCAAAGAAAAGAATGCAGTGGTGACGGTTTTTCTTGTTGATGACGCCGTTTATCTGGCCAAGGAGGGGGTAGCGGATACAGTCAAGGCGCCGACCGGCGATGAGCTGAAGAGCTATCTGGCGTTCATTCAAGACAAAGCGGTGGATATCATGGTGTGTACACCGTGCGCTAAGGCCCGCGGTATCACACAAGAAGAGTTCATCAAGGGCGCGAGATTAGAAACCGGCACGACCCTGATCGATCTCGCTCTGGAAAGGAGCACCTTGTGTTTTTGAACTCGATACCACGGCTACATGGCGCTGACCGAGGGCACTACGTGAGACCCGATATTAAGTAAGTACTCCTGAAAGATCAAGCGTTCGTATACAAAGACAGAAATTCACCAGCGGCGGGTTGCTTTGTTGCTTACAGAGTCCACTTTAACATGTTTATGGGGGGTTGTTTTCGACGCTAGGGGCGGTACTGACTTCAAGAATGAGGTATCGCCCAGGAAGCATTAGGTAGGAATGCGGAAGAAATAAGTTGACCAGCTGGCGCCGCATGATCGTTCGTCTTCAAGGCGCGACAACACGTGCATAGCCAGGCTATGTAACTGTTGTCGCAACGCCGAAGAGGGGCGATCAGGCAAGCCAGATGGGGAAGTTATTTCGGTAGCATTCCTTAGCTCTTGAGGTTGGCATCGCACGTAATAAATCAATCAAGTACGCCTCTTCGGAGTCGGACGCGTTAACAAGCGATGCCTATTTGAGTCGTTAGGTGATTAGATCAGGCGAATCGAGTAAGTTGACTTATGGTGCAAAAGAATGAGCCGTGGATTGAAACATCGGAGGTATTTCCGATGTTTCCAACGTTGGTTTGGAAGATTCAGCTCAAGCAGGAGTTACACGAAGCGATTGCCGTGAAGATTCTGGCTGCGCTTGCAAAGATGCGACAAGGTGAGCCGGAACTCATGCCTGGGCAGGGATGGCAGTCAGAACAAACGCTTCATGAACTCGAAGCATTTGGCGAGCTCGCTAACTGTGTCAATAAGACGGTGAAGACTGATCTGCGATTCATGAGAATTGGTTACGACGCTATCGAGATCACTGCCTGTTGGATCAATGTTCTCGCCCAGGGTGCCGCACACAAAGCTCATAGCCATCCTAATAATTTCTTAAGTAGCGTTTATTATATCCGAACTCACCCAGGCGCAGACACTGTCAACTTTCATGATCCGAGAAATCAGACTGGGATTATCAGGCCTCCGGTTGTGGAACTCACCGCCGAGAATACCGACCAGGTGGTAGTGAGAGTAAAAAATGGTACACTCCTTATTTTTCCAGCCTACTTGCAACACTCCGTTGACCCGAATCGGAGTGAGGAGGAGAGAATCAGCATTAGCTTCAACATAATGTTCTCTGCATTCACCGAAAACCTAAGCAAGCCACTATGGTGAACATGGAACGTTGCTCTAACCATTAAGGATTAATGGGGTCTTCACTACCGTACATTGTTTCATCCCTAGTTGACAAGTAGTAGGCTGTGGGCATTTTGCCTGCAATTATTTGATATGACAAACGCACAACGCCTTTTATCGCACGCTGCATAGAGGTCCATTAATCTGCATAAAAACCGTCTCGATCAACCGCAACGGGTCTCCCGCCTCATGATAGCCAGTTGTCTGGCCTACCTATAGATCATTGATCTGGGAACGTGCGTTAGACACACACCATGGTTGGCTGAGCCTGTTCACGCTTCACGCCATCTGGCCATTGTTGTGGATTTGGGCGATGCTTTACAGGAGCAAAGAAGAATACGACCGAAGTCTGAATGTATTCAGCAGAGGTGCCGGATCGGAACGAGAGGTACAGAGTTGGCGCATCAAATACTAGACCGCTGTCGCTGACGTCGAAGCGACCCAGGCGCAATTGAAGAGAGCCGTATTTGGTCAGTTCCTGGTTCTGATGATGGAAAAAAGCAATGGAGAGTCTCTCCATATATGAGAGATATTTTGGAAAAATGATTTACAATCAATGATAATCATTAAATTCACCAGACAGTCAAAAGCTGCGCTACTTTTGTCTGCTGGTAATTTAAACGTTATGCCTCATAGAAGTATTTGGAATAACTAGCACAGCAAGGTTTGGCTAATGACTCAGAGCAACTATCAGAACCGGATCACTATCGAGCCGGGCAAGAGAAGCGGTAAACCATGCATTCGGGGTATGCGGGTCACCGTTTATGACGTACTGGAATATCTTGCCTCGGGTATGTCGGAAGAAGAGATTCTTAATGATTTTCCAGAGTTAGAAAAAGACGATATACGAGCGTGTCTGGCTTTTGCAGCGGATCGAGAAAGGAGGTTAGTGTCTGGAACAAGCCTATGAAGCTTCTGCTCGACCAAAACATCTCCTACAAACTCGTCAAACGGCTCGCCGACGTATATCCAGGGTCCAAGCATGTCCGTCAGGTCGGACTTTGGGAGGCCGACGATCTCGCCGTTTGGGACTACGCAAGAGACAACGGCTTCGTAATTGTCTCCAAAGACGAGGATTTTCATCAGCGGAGTTTCTTGGCCGGCTCACCCCCGAAGGTAGTATGGTTACGGTTGGGCAACTGCACGACTCAGGATATAGAAGACGCTCTTCTCCGTAACCAAGTAGTATTGACCGACTTCGCTGCACAAGAGGACGCGGCGTTCCTGGTCATTGGGGCCTAAAAGGCATAACAAGCGCGCGGGTGATGTTGTAGATGTGGATTTGCAGGTTTCAAACAGCTAGCCCAAATTCGTAGCGATTGATGAACACACCGATCACGATATCGTGCAGTTGTTTTGATCTGGAAAAGCAGATCG
>JAAUXY010067698.1_pt1 | contig 15766 bp, 13 predicted proteins | sample 7278121 | NCBI WGS metagenome assembly JAAUXY01 (sample SAMN14350117, study PRJNA611818) | marine sediment metagenome | isolation source: surface marine sediment (1.8m) | place: French Polynesia: Moorea | collected 2018-08 | reverse complement strand
GCGCTTGTCCACAGGAGGATCTACAGGCTAACCCCCCTTACGATCCACAAGTTTGCCCTGGTTAGGTGGGTGATTCATGGCCTACGACGAGGACTACGGGAACGATCGAGGGGGACGGGGCGCCCGTCCGAGCAGCGGCGCAGGCCGGGTGCCTCCTCACAACTTGCAGGCCGAGGAGTCGGTGCTCGGTGCGCTGCTGCTGTCGCGCGAGGCGATCGGAACGGTCGGTGAAGCGGGGCTGAACGTCGGGGACTTCTATCACCCCGCCCACCAGCACGTCTTCGATGCGATCCGGTCGCTGTACTCCTCGTCGGGGCCGGTCGACGTGGTCACCGTCGCCGACGAGCTGCGCCGCCACGGGCTGCTCGACGAGATCGGCGGCATCGAGCGGCTGAACGACCTGCAGAACGCCACGCCGTCGGTGTCGGGTGCCGAGCACTACGCCAAGATCGTGATGGACACGGCGCTGCTGCGGCGGCTGATCCGCACCGCGGGGGAGATAACCGACCTTGCGTTCGGGGAGCCCGACGACGTCGTCAAGGCCGTCGATCTCGCCGAGTCGAAGATGTTCGAGGTCGCCGAGGACCGCGTCGTGGACTCGACCCGCCCGATCCAGGAGCTGCTGAACCTGACGATGGACCAGCTCGAGGAGAACTTCGAGCGGGGCGACACCATCACCGGTCTGGCCACCGGGTACGACGACCTCGACGAGCTGCTGTCGGGCCTGCAGCCGAGCACCCTCAACATCGTCGGTGCGCGGCCGGCGATGGGCAAGACGAGCTTCGGGCTCGGGATGGCGATCCACGCTGCGAAGATGGTCGGCAAGCCGGTGCTCGTGTTCTCGCTCGAGATGGGCCACGCCGAACTGACCCAGCGCATCCTCTCCAGCGAGGCGAAGGTCGACTCGACGAAGCTGCGCACGGGCAACCTCACCGAGAGCGACTGGTCCAAGATCGGGCTCGCCGTCGGGCGCCTGGAGGTGCCGCTCTTCCTCGACGACAACCCGCGGGTGACCGTCATGGAGATCCGCGCCAAGGCGCGCCGCATCAAGGCCCAGCACGGTGGGCTGTCGATGGTCGTGATCGACTACCTCCAGCTGATGAGCGGCTCGGGGCAGTCCGAGAACCGCCAGCTCGAGGTCAGCGAGATCAGCCGCAACCTGAAGATCCTCGCCCGCGAGCTCGAGGTGCCGATCGTCGCCCTGAGCCAGCTCAGCCGGAACCTCGAGGCGCGGGCCGACAAGCGGCCGATGCTGTCCGACCTGCGCGAGAGCGGCTCGCTGGAGCAGGACTCCGACGTCGTGATGTTCCTCTACCGCGACGAGGTCTACAACGAGGACTCGCCCGACAAAGGGTCGGCAGAGGTGATCGTCGCCAAGCACCGGTCGGGCCCGATCGGCACCAAACGCCTCGTCTTCCTCGGCCCCTACACCAGGTTCGACAACGCTGCTCGTTCGATGTAGCGCGAGCCGTCCGCCTCTGGCTCCAGCTCGCAGCCGTGTTGTGATGGGTCGATGGAGATCGATGCGAACCTGACCGAGTTGCTCCACACGCAGATGCCGTACACCGCGTTGCTCGGGGTGTCGGCGGTGCGTGCGTCGCGCGACGAGGTCGTGCTGACGGCCGAGTGGCGCGAGGACCGCTGCACGACCGGTGGTGTGCTGCACGGCGGGTACCTGATGGCGGTCGCCGACACCGCCGGCGCGACCTGTGCGGTGTTCAACCTGCCCGAAGGTGCGGCGACGGCGACCATCGAGTCGAAGACGAACCTCTTCCGGCCCGTGACCGAGGGGACCGTCGTGGTCACTGCCGCCCCGGTGCACGTCGGCCGGACGACGATCGTCGTCCAGTCCGACGTCCATCGCGCCGACGGCGAGTTGGTCGCCCGTACCACCCAGACCCAGGCGGTCATGACGCCCTGACCACGTCACCGTCGCTCGCCTTCGGGACGAACATCCGTGGCCGCTTGCACCCAGCGTGTCCATACTGTCCGGATGAGCGCGAGGACCGCCGTCTTGGTTGCCGCGGTCGTGGCCGTCGGTGCGGCGTGCGGGTCGTCGGAGGAATCGGGCGGCACGAACGTGACCAGCGCGGCCGCCACCACCACGACGGCTGTCGACACGACCGCCGAGACCACGACCACGTTGGCGACGACGACCACGACCACGATCGCCGCAACCACGACGACGACCGTCCCTCCCACCACCACGACCACGACCCCGCCGACGACGACCACCACGACGGTCCCGCCGCCGACGACGTTGCCCGGCGAACCGTTCGATCCGCCGTTCACCCCGGCCGGGGCCGAGCTGGCCGCGGCGGCCGTCCGCTTCGACGAGACCTTCGACCTGCACGAACTCCCGGGTGCCGGCCAGCCGCTCGTCGCCAGCCTCCCGCCGCTCGCCACCGGCATCGTGTCGGAGGGCCGGGCGCGGCTGCTCCCCGATGGCGGGGGCATCTGGCTCGAGGTGACAGCATCCGGCACCACCGGCTGGACCGATGGGCTGCTCGTCTACCTCTCCGACCCGTTCGACGTGACAGCCGACGTCGTGATCTCCCTCGGCGGCAATCCGACTGCGCCGACGATGCTGGACCTGGCCGACATCGTCGCCAACGACCTGGCGCCGAGCGACCCCGCCGCCCCGCCGGTGGAGCTCGTCCTCGCCGCCGCGCCGCCCGGCGGCTCGCCGTCGGAGGCCGTCTACGACATGCTGCCCGGCGAGTTCTTCGGCGACGACAGCTCGATCGGCTCCCGGTATCGGATCGTCGGGCAGGAGGTGCAGGGTGCCAATCCGCCGGCGTTCGAGCTGGTGCGCGCCGAGGTGATCGCGCTGTGCACGCGAGGTGTGTCGGGCGGCCTGTGCGTCTAGGTCAGGCCGGCTGCGCGGTGGCCGTCTTCTCGGCGAGGATGCCGGTGAGGTAGCGCTCGGGGAGCTGGGCCAGGCCGTCGCGGGTCGGGCTGTCGGGCAGGGGCGTGAGGTCCTCGGCGGCGCGCAGGTTGTAGTCGTGCACCATCGCCACGGTCTCGTCGATCGCCCCCGACGTGAGCACGACCTCGCGGAACCCGGCGGCGGCGTCGTCGCTCTCGCCGGCCGCCTTCATCAGGTCGCGCAGCTCGCTCGGGTTGTCGGTCAGCTCCAGGGCCTTCAGCGCCGGCACCGAGTAGACCCCGCACTTGACGTCGTTGTTGACCGGCTTGCCCATCAGCTCGTCGCTGGACAGCAGGTCGAGCAGGTCGTCGACGAGCTGGAAGGCGATGCCGAAGTTCATCCCGAACCGGCTCAGCGGGTCGGCGAGGTGGTCGGCCCCGACGGCGTAGGCCGCGATGTCGCAGCTCGCCCGCATCAGCGCGCCGGTCTTCCCGGCGATCGATGCGATGGCGTCGTCGACGCTGCGGTCGAGGTCGTGCTCCTTCAGGCCTTCGAGGCTCTGGCCGTCGCAGAGGTCGGAGATCGTGAGCGCAAGGCTCATCGCCACCTCCTTGGAGACCTTCGCCGCCTCGACGCCGGCGCGGGCGAGGAGGAAGTCGCCGACGAGGACGGCCTGGCTGGAGCCCTCCTGCGCGTTGACGGTGATCACCCCCCGCCGCGACTCGGCGGCGTCGATGATGTCGTCGTGGACGAGTGAACCCACGTGCACCAGCTCGACGGATGCGGCGCCGGACCGCACGGCCGGATCGAGCGGGTCGATGCTCGTCGTTGGATCGGCCGCTCGGGCGCTGGCGATCGTCAGGAGCGGCCGCAGCCGCTTGCCGCCTCCGTTGAGCATGCGGATCGCGGGGACGACGAGCTCCTCGGAGCCGACGAGCGCCTGCTCCATCGCCACGGCGACGTCGTCGAGCGCCGCCTCGAGGGCGGGGAGCTCGAGCAGTTCGGCGAAGTCTGAAGCCTTCATGACGGGGTTGCTGCCATTCCACCCTTGCGGCGGTTACGGGACTGGAACTCCGAGACGGCGGAGTACATGTGCCCGGCCCGGAAGTCGGGCCACAACACATCGGTGAAGACGAACTCGGAGTACGCGGTGTGCCACGGGAAGTAATTCGAGACACGCTGCTCGGCGGATGTCCGAACGAGCAGATCGATGTCGGGCATGTCCGGACAGTACAAGTGCCTCCGGAAGGCCGCTTCGTCCAGCTCGGTGACATCCGCCCCGGATTCGACGAACGAGCGAACGGCCCGCAGCATCTCGGCCTGCCCGCCGTAGTTGAACGCGATGGCGAACTGCAGCGTCTCGTTGTCCTGGGTCAGCTTCTCGCAGTCGCGCAGCCAGTCGCGGCAGTTGTCGGGGATGCGCGGGTCGTCGAGGTCGCCGACGAACCGCATCCGCACCCCGATCTCGTTGAAGCGGTCGCGCTTCTCCTCCCGCAGCAACCACTCCTGCAGGCTCATCAAGAACTGCACCTCGGCGGGCTCGCGCTGCCAGTTCTCGGTCGAGAAGGCGTAGACCGACAGCCATTCGACGCCGAGCTCGATGCATGCGTCGACCGCTGCGTCGACGGCGTCCTCGGCCGCGGCGTGGCCGTCGGAGCGGGTGAGGTCGCGCATCTGCGCCCACCTGCCGTTGCCGTCCATGATGCAGGACACATGGCGGGGGATCAGCCCCTGCCGGATGAGCGGGAACTCCTCCGCCTCGACGATGCGCACGCCCCGACGCTAACAGCACCATCCCGACGTTGAGTCCCTCGGAGGCACTCCGGGACTCGACTCTGGTTCTCCTCGCGTTTCGTGTCGCTGAGCGACATCGGCGCTCAGGATTTCGGGAGTTGAGTCCCTCGGTTCCCCGGAGGACTCAACTGATGACGTTGCGCCCTGGGCAGGCCGTCGGGCGGCGCTCACGGTGGGAGACATGGGCGAACAGATGATGGTCAAGCTTCCCAAGGTCGACCCGAACTGGCCGGAGGATCTCCAACCGTGGGAGACGATCGAGGTGCGCGGGTGGGGCCCGGTCAACCAGTGGGAGTGGGAGCGGCTGGCGTGGTGGCAGTCCTGCGGGATCACCGAGATGGACGCCGACGTGGTGCTCGACCTCCAGCGGGAGGCGGCGGCGGAGGGCATCGGGATGTACAACGAGCATCACGGGGTGCCCGACCACGGGGCGAAGGACGCCGAGACGGCGGACCGGGCCGACCTGATGATCCGCATCGCCAAGTGGGCCGGGTTCGGCGCGATCGGCGTCTCGATCCTGGTCGCGCTGATCATCATCGTGATGAACCAGGGTTCGGGTGGCGAGGAGTCGGTCGACACCGGTGAGGCCCCCGCTGCGGCGCCGGCGGCCGACGACGCAACCGAGCCGGAACCGCCGGCGGTGACCGAGCCCGCCGTCGACGGTGAGCTGACGGTCGACGACGCGACGGTCGACGACGCAACGGTCGATGAGGACGCAACGGTCGACGAGGACGCAACGGTCGACGAGGACGCGACGGTCGACGATGAGGCGACGGCCGCCGGCGAGAGCGACGAGTCGCGCGAGACCGACGAGGTGTCGACCGAAGACGGCGACGCCGACGAATCCGTCGACGATCCCTCGACCTCCGGTCTCGCGGCGGGGCCCTACTCGGGCAGCTTCCTCGGGCCGGTCAGCGCCGAGCAACCGGACGGGACGGTGGGCCCCGGGAGCATCGTGGACCTCGAGATGGACGCCGACGGCCTGGTGACCGGCTCGATCGAGCTGGGGATCCTCTGGAGCGGTGAGGGGTTCATCTGCACGCCGCCCCCCGACGAGCTGTGGGGCGACGTCGGACCTGTCGACGTGTCGAGCGGCAGCGGGCAGGCCCCGGTCGTGCTCAACCGCTTCTTCCCCGCTTGCAGCGGGATCACGTCCGGCGACCCGGTTGCGGTCGAGGCCGTCTTCCACGTCGCCGTCGAGGGCGACGACCTCGTCGGCGGGATCGAGTTCGCGGGCGTGCTCGGCCTCCCCTGGGAGGCGACGCAACCCTGACTCGCGGCGCCACGTCCTGTGGCTCTGCTCGTTCCGGCTCGTCGCTGGCGCTTCCCTCGCCGGCGGCCAACAGACCTGGTCCGGCGAAGGTGGCGGCCGTCCTGGCCGCGCCTCAACACCCGACTTGATCGCTCGGTCACCCGCGTTCCCCGACGGTCCGGTTGACTGGGCCGATGGAAGAGGAGAAGTCGTTCGGCTGGGGGCGGGTGGCGCGGCTGTTCGCACCGCACAAGCGCCGCGTCGTGTTGATCACGGGGCTCGTGCTCGGCACCGCCGTGCTCGGTGTCGTCAACCCGCTGCTGATCCAGGTCATCTTCGACGACGGATTGTTCCCCGAGGACGGCGGCGGGACCGACCTGCAGCTCGTCGTCGTCCTGTGCGGGGTGATGCTCTTGGTGACCCTCGGCTCGACCGTGCTCGGCGTGGTACAGACGATCACCACCAACCGGCTCGGCCAGGACGTGCTGCGCGACCTGCGCGACGCGCTCTACCGCCACCTCCAGAGCCTGCCGCTGTCGTTTTATGCGTCATCGCGCACCGGCGACCTGCAGAGCCGCATCTCCAACGACGTCGGCGGCGTGCAGACCGCGGTCACCACCACGCTGTCGAACATCCTCTCCAACGTCGTCACGCTGGCCAGCGCCATCGTCGCCATGCTGATCCTGTCGGTCCCGCTGACGCTGCTGTCGCTGGCGACGGTGCCGTTCTTCGTCTGGGCGACACGGGTCGTCGGGCGGCGGCGCGAGGCGTTCACCGCCGAGACCCAGGCGGCGACCGCCGAGATGAACATCGTCACCCAGGAGACCCTGTCGGTCTCGGGAATCACGCTCGCCAAGCTCTTCGGCCGCCAGGACCGCGAGATCGCCCGGTTCAGCGACGCCAACCAGCAACTCGCCACCGTCGCCACCAAGCAGCAGGTGATCGGGCAGTCGTTCTTCACCGTGGTCCAGGCGTTCCTCGGGGCGACGCCGATCCTCGTCTACCTCGTGGCGGGATTCCTGCTCGACGGCGGCAGCACGTCGCTGACCGCCGGCACGATCATCGCCTTCACGACCCTCCAGTCGCGCCTGTTCTTCCCCGTCGCCCGCCTGCTCGAGACGAGCGTCGAGCTGCAGTCGTCCCGGGCGCTGTTCCGGCGGATCTTCGCCTACCTCGATGCCGAGCCCGACATCGTCGAGGCGGACGACCCCGTCGAGCTGAACGGCGTCCGTGGTGAGGTCCGCTTCGACGACGTCGGCTTCCACTACGACGCCGACGAGGGAGCGATCCCCGCCCTCGATGGCGTCGGCTTCGACGCCCGGCCCGGTCAGCTCGTCGCCCTCGTCGGGCCGTCCGGGTCGGGGAAGTCGACGATCCTGTCGCTGCTCGCCCGGCTCTACGATCCAACCTCCGGCTCGATCTCTCTCGACGATGTCGATCTGCGACACCTCAGCTTCGACTCGCTCGCCGGGTCGCTCGGGTTCGTCACGCAGGAGAGCTATCTCTTCGCCGACACGCTGCGGGCGAACATCGGCTACGCCGACCCCGACGCCAGCGACGTCGAGATCGAGAAGGCCGCCCGATCGGCGGCGATCCACGACCGGATCATGGAGTTCCCCGACGGCTACGACACCGTGGTCGGCGAGCGGGGGTTCCGGCTCTCGGGCGGCGAGCGGCAGCGGATCGCGATTGCGCGCGTCCTGCTCCACGACCCCAAGGTGCTCGTGCTCGACGAGGCGACGTCGGCGCTCGACACTGCGTCCGAGCGGCGGATCCAGGCGGCGCTCGACGAGCTGATCAGCGGTCGCACGACGCTCGCCGTCGCCCACCGGTTGTCGACGATCCAGTCGGCCGACGTGATCCACGTCGTCGAGCGGGGCCGCATCGTCGAGTCGGGCAACCACGACGAGCTCCTCGTCCGCGACGGCGCGTACGCCGCGCTCTACCAGGAGCAGTTCGGCGGCGGGACGATCGAGACGACGTGCGCCGACGGGACGGTCTACGTCGACGGCCGCTGCGAGCACTTCCGCGGCACCCCCGAGGACCGCCGCCGCCTCTTCCTGGAGCGCCATCTCGCCACCACCTGAGTCGTCCGGGGACGGGCCCCGAACGACTCAGGTGGCAGAGTGTCCCCGGCCGATACGAGACGGGAGCGCAGATGGCACGGGTTCTGATCACCGGGAGCAACAGCGGGTTCGGGAAGTTGACGGCGCTCACCCTGGCCCGCGCCGGCCATCCGGTCGTCGCGACGATGCGCACGCCGGAGAAGGGCGCCGACCTGATGGCGACCGCAGAGTCGGAGGGCCTGCCGATCGAGGCGCGTCGGCTCGACGTGTGCGATCCGACGTCGGTCGCCGAGGCGCTGGCCGACCCCGCCGAGATCGACGTCGTGGTCAACAACGCCGGCTTCGAGGTCGCCGGTGCTGTCGAGCTCATCGGTGACGACCAGCTGCGCGCCCAGTTCGACACCAACGTCCTCGGCCCGTTGCGAGTGATCCGGGCGGTGTTGCCGGCCTGGCGCGAGCGCGGCCACGGCACGATCGTCAACGTGTCGAGCATCGCCGGCATCGTCGGCGGTCCGTACGGTGGGATCTACTCGGCGTCGAAGCACGCGCTCGAGGGCGTCAGCGAGGCGTTGCACTTCGAGACGAGCCAGCTCGGCATCCGCGTCCGCCTCGTCGAACCGGGCCGGTTCGAGACCGGGTTCGGCGACAAGGTCGTGTACCCCGACGGGTGGGCGGACTCGATCTACTTCGAACGGTCCGAGCGCTGGGGCGTCGCCCTCGAGAGCCTGGCCGGAGACGGCCCTGAGCCCGACCCGCAGACGGTCGCCGACGCGATCGTCGCCGCCGCGCTCGATCCGGCGACCCCGTTCCGCACATTCGTCGGCGACGACGCCCAACTGATCCACGGCGTCAAGAGCTCGATGTCGTTCGAGGACTTCGAAGCGACGATGCGCACCACCCTCGACTGGCAGGAGTGACCCGCGTAACGCTGAGTGTCAGACACCCGGAGTGACGCGGTCAGTCGATGACGGCGGTCTCCTTGTCGAGGAGGACGGTGTGGAGGTACGCCCCGAGCGCGGCGCCGGCGACGGGAGCCAGCCAGAACAACCACAGTTGCGTGAGGTAGTCGCTGCCGGCGAAGAGTGCCTGGGAGGTCGAGCGGGCCGGGTTGACGCTCGTGTTGGTGACCGGGATCGAGATGAGGTGGATCAATGCCAGGGTGAGGCCGATCGACAGGCCGGCGAACCCGGGTGTCGCCTCCTTCGAGGTCACACCGAGGATCACCAGCAGGAACATCGCCGTGAGCACGATCTCGATCACGGCTGCGGCGAGCAGGCTGTATCCCCCCGGTGATTGGTCGTCGAACCCGTTCGCCGCGAACCCGCTGTCGCTGGCGCTGAACCCGTCGACCCCGTTGGCGACGATGAGGATCACGACGGCGGCGAGGATCGCCCCGATCAGCTGGGCGCCGATGTAGCCGATCGCGTTCTTCGGATCGAACTTGCGGCCGACGAGCAACCCGACGGTGACCGCCGGGTTGAAGTGCCCGCCCGAGATGTGGCCGAGGAAGTAGACGCCGGTCAGCACGGTGAGGCCGAAGGCGATGGAGATCCCGAGGGTTCCCATCACCGAGCCGGCGAGGACGGCGGTGCCGCAACCGCCGAGCACCAACCAGAACGTGCCGAGCAACTCGGCGACGAGCGAACGGGGTGATTCCATGACGATCCCTTCCGAGCGCCGGACGCCCCGAGCGGACGCAGGTGGTCGCCCGACACCCGAGCAAGACGGTATGCGGTGATCGTGCCACGATCCGGGATGCCAGGGGTCGCCCGTGTACCGCGCCGGTGCGGCAGCCGCCCGCAGTTGCGAGAATCGCGGGGTGAGCGACACCTGGGACTTGATCGGCGATGCGGCGCGGCGGGCGCGGGCCTACCTCGATTCGACGCGCGACGTGCGCGTCGCCCCGCCCCCTGTTGCCGTCGACGGGCTCGCCGAGTTCGACCACCGCCTCCCCGACGGGCCGACCCCCGGCGCGGCGACGATCGAGCACCTCGACCGATTCGGGTCGCCGGCGACCGTCCACACCAACGGCGGCCGCTACTTCGGCTTCGTCAACGGTGGCACGTCGCCGGTCGGCCTCGCCGCAGCGACGATCGCCGGAGCGTGGGACCAGAACGCAGCACTCCCGGTCATGTCGCCGGTCGCGGCCCGCCTCGACGAGATCGCCAGCCGCTGGATCGTCGACCTGCTCGGTCTCCCGGAGACCGCGACGGCGTCGTTCTGCGCGGGGGCGTCGGTCGCCAACCTGACCGCCATCGTCACCGGGCGGGACGCCGTCCTCCGCAGGGTGGGATGGGACCCCGCCGAACGCGGGCTGGCCGGGGCGCCCCAGGTCGCCGTCGTGGCGTCGGAGGAGATCCACACATCGGTGCGCAAGGCCCTGCGGGTGGCCGGCATCGGCACCGACGCGATCCTTCCGATCCCGACCGACCTGTTCGGGCGGGCCCGGGCCGACGCCGTGCCGGTGACCGAGGGGCCGACGTTGGTGCTCCTCCAGGCCGGCAACGTCAACACCGGGTACAGCGACCCGTTCGCCGAGATCGTCGACGGCCTGGATCGGGAGCGGTGTTGGGTGCACGTGGACGGGGCGTTCGGCCTGTGGGCGAACGCCGCGCCGGAGCGCCGCCGGTTCGTGAGCGGGGTCGAACTCGCCGACTCGTGGGCGGTCGACGGCCACAAGTGGCTGAACACGCCCTACGACTGCGGGGTCACGGTGGTCGCGCATGCCGCCGACCTCGAGGCGTCGATGGCGATGGACGCCGCGTACGCCGCAGCCGGCGAGGGCCGGTCTCCGATGAACCTCGGCCTCCAGATGTCGCAGGCGGCCAGGGCGGTCCCGGTCTGGGCGATCCTCGCCTCGCTCGGCCGTTCCGGTGTCGCCGAGCTCGTCGAGCGGTGCTGTGTCCATGCCGAGCGGTTCGGGCTGCTGCTGGAAGCGGGCGGCGCCGAGGTGCTCGCCCCGCCGGTGCTCAACCAGGTGCTCGTGGCGTTCGGCGACGACGACACGACCGACCGGGTCGTCCTCGGTGTGCAGGGGGAGGGCACCTGCTGGATGGGCGCGACGACCTGGAAGGGCCGACGGGCGATGCGGATCAGCGTCTCGGACATGTCGACCACCGAGACCGACGTCGACCGCTCGGCCGCCGCCGTCCTGCAGGTCTGGGACGACGTCGGCTGAGCCGGCGAGGCGCCGGGCCGCGCCGGCCGGGGTCGATGACGCAAATTGGTCGGTGAACCAGACGGATCAGAGCCATCACAAAGGCGGAGGGTGGTCAGGCGAAGTGGCAGCGGTGCTGTCAATGTGATGCGGGTGACCCGCGCCCCGCTCGACGTCGCATCCCCCCGGTTCGTGAACGCGGTGCTCTCGGCGGCGTCGGACCTCGTGCTCGTGCTCGACGGCGGTGCCGTCGTCGAGTACGTGAACGCGGCGGCCGAGTCGGTGCTCGGTCGGCCGGTCGAGGAGCTCGTCAACCGTTCCCTGCTCGACGTCGTCCACCCCGACGACCGGACCGGCCTCCACGACCGGCTCACCGACGCCTGGCTCGGGGGCGTGGACGTGGCGGGGGTGGTCCGGTTCCGGGCGGAGTGTGCGGCCGGCCGTTGGCTCTCGCTGGAGGCGACCGGCATCGAGCGCATCGACGACGGCGGGGTCGCCCGGATCGTCGCGGTCGTGCGCGACGTGAGCGATCGCGTCGAGGCGCAGCGGCTGCTCGACGAGGCGGCCGCGCGGCTCGAGTTCGCGACGACGCACGATCCGTTGACGCGGCTGCTCACCCGCCGCGCGCTGGTCGATCGGCTCGACTCGACACTGCGCACGGCCGACCCGCCGGTTGCGCTGGTGATGGTCAAGGTCCTCGACGGCGACGAGTTGCGCGATCGGTACGGCGTCGAGGAGGCCCAGTTGATCGTGCGCAACCTCGGGTGGGCGATGCTCGCAGAAGCACGCCCTGGCGACCTCGTGGCGACCGACGGCGTCGGCGAGTTCGTGATCGCCGCCGAGCCCGGCCGCTGGGGCGGCGATGTCGACGAGCTCACCCATCGGTTGTACTCGCTGGCCGACGAGCCGCTCTCCAGCCGACGGGCTCCGGTCGACGTGCGGCTGGCGGTGGCGACGACGACGTTGCGGCGGGGCCGGACGGCGACCGGCGCACTCGACGATCTCGGCGCCGCAGTCCGCTGGGCCGGTGCAACCGGCGCGACCGGGCCGGTGGAGTTCGACGACCAGCTCCGGATCGAGCTCGACGATCGCCGGCGACTGGCTCGCGACGTGGAGCGGGGCCTGTCCGCTGGCGAGTTCGAGCTCCACTACCAACCGATCAGCGACATCCGCGGCGGCGCGGTCAGCGGCTTCGAGGGGCTGCTGCGCTGGAACCACCCCAGCCGGGGGCAGCTCGAAGCCGGGCGCTTCGTGCCGGCGGTCGCCGACACCGAGCTGATCGTCGCCCTCGGGGAGCTGGTCGTCTCCGCCGCCTGTACGCAGCTCGCACAGTGGCAGCGGCGGTACACGGATCGGCCGCCGACGCTGGCGATCAACGTCTCGCCCCGCCAGCTGCGCCGGCCGGGCTTCGCCGATCTCGTCACGGGCTGGCTCGACTCGTCGGGCGCCGACCCGACCGGGTTGTGCCTCGACCTGTCCGAACCCCACCGGCTCGGCCCGATCGACGGTGCGCTCGCCGAGCTACGTCGCCTGCGCGAGCTGGGGGTGTGGATCGCGCTCGACGACTTCGGCAGCGGCTCGTCGGCCCTCCACCACCTGCGGGCGCTGCGGCCCGACGTGGTCAAGGTCGACCGAGCGCTCGTCGACCAGCTCGGCGTCGACGCCGGGACGACGGCGATCGCCCGCATGGCCATCGAGTTGGGGGCGGCGTTCGGCGCAACCACGATCGCCGAGGGCGTGACCACCATCGAGCAGCACCGGCTGTTGCTGTCGATGGGGTGCGACAGCATCCAGGGCTTCCTCGTCGCGCCGGCCTTGCCGGCCCGGCTCGCCGAGCACCTGCTCGCCGACCGCTCCGGCCCTGCGGTGATCGACGTCAAGACCCGCCATGCGATCCTGCGGGCTCACGACCGCCTCGGCGACCTGGACGAGGGATACCGACCCTCCTACGACGAGGTCGCGGCCATGTCGGGCGTGAGCACCGTACAGGCCCGGTGTGCCCTCAACCAGCGTCCCGATCCGGCAGTCGCTGCATCGCCGCAGGAGCAGGGTGCCGCTGCCGCGGCCGACACCCCGGATCCCCGGCGCCAGCTGGGTTCCTAGGGCACTACCGCCACGGTCGTTCCGGCGCGGCGGGACCGTCCGTACCCGTCGCGCCGGTCGGTGCCGGTGCCGGGCCTGCGGGGTCCACCGCGTAGCGTGCCCCGGCGATGTCGGTGGCGAACGTGCTGTTCGACGTACTGGCGCCGGTGGCGCTGATCGTCGTGCTCGGGGCGCTCGTCGGTACCCGACTGCAGATCGACGTCGCCACCCTGTCCCGGCTGTCGTTCTACGTGTTCGGTCCGGCGTTCGTGTTCTCCGTGCTGGCCGACGCCGACCTGGCCGGCAGTGTCGTCGTCCGCCTCGTCGTCGCCGCGATCGCCGGGATGGCGGCCGCCGTGCTCGTCGTCGCCGTCTGGGCCAGGGCGACCCGGGCCACCTACGAGGTGACGGCGGCGACGGCGATGACGAGTGCGTACGGCAACGTCGGCAACGCCGGCCTGGCGATCGTCGGCTTCGCCCTCGGTCCGCAGGCCCTCCCGATCGCCGGCGTGCTGATGCTGACGATCAACATCGCCGGTCTGCTGCTGAGCATCGGGTTGGCCGAGGCCCGCACGCGGTCGCCGGCGGTGGCGCTCGGCCGGGCCATCACCGCGCCGATGGCGATCGCCGGAGCGCTGGCGCTCGTCGTCAACGTGGCCAACGTCGAGATCCCAACCGTGTTCGACCGGTCGATCGGGCTGCTCGCCGAGGCGCTGATCCCCGTCATGCTGTTCACGCTCGGGTTGCAGCTCGTGCTCAGCGGGCGGCCCCGGCCGTCGGGTGATCTCGGGTTGATGCTCGGCTGCAAGCTGGCGCTCGCCCCGCTCGTCGCCGGCCTGGTCGCGTCGTGGCTCGGGCTCGACGGCGACGCCTTCGACGCCGTCGTGATCCAGTCGGCCATGCCGCCGGCGGTGTTCTGCGTCATCGTCGCCGTCCAGTACGACCTCGCCGCCGAACGCGTCACCGCCGGCGTCGTCGTCGGCACGCTCGCGTCGGCGGTGAGCCTGCCGGTCGTGTTGTTGCTGTTGTGATCGGTGGTCGGCTTGCTTGCGCTCGAACCCGGGCTGCGGCCTACAGTTCACGCGGGGTACACGAAGGGGGAGTAGGTGATTTCATTCCGCGCTGCGGCCCGCGGCTGGGGGCACAACGTGTCGCCGACGGCGGTGGCGCTGGCGCGTGAGCCGCTCGGCTCGCTCGACGACCCGGCCCGGAGCACGATCGACGCACCAGCCGGCGGTGCGGTCGGGACCGATCCCGACGCCGAGCCCTCCGCCGACGACGCACCCGCGGAGGAGAGCGGGGACGCGGAGCCCCACGACGACGCGGGCAACGGCCGACCGGAGGCCGACGAGCCGGTCCCCGCCGCCGATGCACCGTGGCGCGTTCATCCGCTGGGGTACGTCGCGGCGGGCCTGCTCGTCCTGGCGATCGTGTACCACACCGTCCTGGACACCAAGTACCTGATCGGCAACCTCGAGGCCTGGCACTGGGTCCTGCTCGTCGTGCTGCTGGCACTGTCGAGCTGGGCGCCCGGGCTCAACGGCCTGCGGGTCGGCATCGAGTCGGTCGCCTCGGTCACCAAGCGCATCTCGATGTTCCTCGCCTGGTTCGTGTTCTTCGTCCAGTTCTTCAACGTCGTCACGCGCTACGGGACCCGCTACGTCGAGCAGGACATCCTGATCGGCGAGGCGACGAGCCTGGCCTGGCAGTCCTTCGCAGCGCTGTTCCTGCTCGGCGCGGCCTACGGAATCCGCGACGGCATCAACCCGCGTATCGACTTCTGGTGGGCCAACTTCAGCGACAAGCGCAAGGCGTGGATCGACTTCGTGCTCCACGCCGCGCTGTTCCTGCCGTTCGTCCTCATGGCGATCCGGATCCTGCAGCCGTACGCGGCGATCTCGCTCGGCCGCAAGCGCGACGGCACCTGGCCGAGCGGGTACCGGGTGTGGGAGACGTGGGAGCAGTCGAGCGACGCCGACCAGCTCCCGGTCGGCCCGATCAAGGCGTTGCTGCTCGTCGGGTTCGTGCTGATCGCCATCCAGCTCGTCGCCGAGCTGATCAAGACGGGCTTCGTCATCGCCAACCGGCCCCACTACGGCTTCAAGCGGCTGCGAGGCGACGCGCCGCAGCGGATCGAGTAGCGACCGGTGCTGGCGATCCTCGGACTCGAGCTCGGCGTGTTCCTGGCGCTGATGATGTTCGTCGTCTTCATGGTGATGATCCTCAGCGGGTACAACGTCGCCTTCTCGTTCGCCGCGACGGCGCTGGCGTTCGCCTTCATCGGCGACCTGACCGACACGTTCGAACCGAACACGCTGAACGCGCTGCCGTCGCGGTGGTTCGGGGCGGTCAGCGACCCGCAGCTGCTCGCCGTGCCGCTGTTCGTGCTGATGGGGGCGATCCTCGAACGGTCCGGCCTCGCCGAGCGGCTGCTGACGGCGATCGCCATGCTGATGGGCAAGGTGCGCGGCGGGGTGGCGGCGACGGTCGTCATCGTCGGCACGCTCCTGGCAGCCGCGACCGGCGTCGTCGCCGCGACCGTCATC
>JAAUXY010048264.1_pt1 | contig 15773 bp, 7 predicted proteins | sample 7278121 | NCBI WGS metagenome assembly JAAUXY01 (sample SAMN14350117, study PRJNA611818) | marine sediment metagenome | isolation source: surface marine sediment (1.8m) | place: French Polynesia: Moorea | collected 2018-08 | reverse complement strand
TTCACGTCAAGGGGAAGTGTAGCGATCAGTGTCGCGTGCCAACCTCGAGGGGGTGAGGAGCTCTGGGCGCGTTTTGCTGTACGCGACACTGGCGTTGGTATCGCGGCCCAAGATCAACGCGGGTTGTTTGCGCCCTTCAGTCAAGCGGAATCCACGTCGGCGCGACGGTTTGGCGGAACCGGGCTAGGGCTGGCGATCTCGAAAAGTCTGGTGGAGATGATGGGTGGGGAGATTGGTTTCGAGAGCACCGGTGGCGTCGGCTCGACTTTTTGGTTTGATTTACCGCTATGGCCAGCGCAGGCGTTGGCCGGCGAATCCGCTACCAGGACTCAGCGTGGGTCACAGCGCGCTTCTCTCCGGGCACCGACAACGAAAGCTGTCGATCGAAGGAAGTTTCGAGTCCTGATCGTCGATGACGATGCGATCAACCGGCTGGTTGCCTCGAGTCAGCTCGAGGACCTGGGCTTTGAACACGAAGCGGTCGAGAACGGAGTCAGGGCGCTTCAGTCAGTCGAGCATCAAGCGTTCGACGCCATCTTGATGGATTGTCAAATGCCGGAGCTCGATGGCTACGAGACGACCCGCAGGATTCGCCTGCTAGAGGAGTCGGGGCGACGCACGGTCGTCATCGCGGTGACCGCTCACGCCATGAAGGGAGAACGCGAGCGATGTCTCTCCGCCGGCATGGACGACTACGTGTCGAAACCGCTTCGCGGGGAGGATTTGCGGCGCGTGCTCGAACGCTGGTTGCCTTCCGGGGAAGGTCGCCGGGGAGTGGATCCCGATCGTTCAACGATAACCCCTGAAGGCGCGATCACGAATCCGAACCAGCGTTTGGCTATCGACCCCGAACCCCTGGCAGCTGCTCGTGAGCTGGGCCTCAAAACGGGGCAGGACCTCGCCGGCCAGATGATCGAGATCTTCAGGAAGGAGGGGCCGACCCGGGTCGGCCGAATGCAACAAGCACTGGCTGAGAAGGACCGGCACACCCTGGCCGAGACCGCCCACTCCCTGGGCGGCAGCGCTCGATACCTGGGGGCGATGGGTTTGGCGAAACGCTGTCGCGAGTTAGAGGAGATGCTGGAGCACGAGGATCTCGAGGGTGTCCAAGCCGGGCTCAAAGCGCTTGAGGAGGAGCACCAGCGGGTTCTGGAGGAACTTTCGGCAGCTCTTTCGCCAAGCGTTTGAACTGCTCTTGGATCAGTCGCAGCAGGGGGCGAGCTTCAGGCATGGCCTCACAGCTGGCAGCATTCTCGAGCTCGGCGCAGAGTTCCAGCATGGTCACGCCGCCCACCATGCCGGCGGCCGTCTTGAGACTATGGGCCAATCGCTCGACGGCCGTGGCGTTGCCCTCGGCTAGCGCGACTTCGATGTCGGCGAGGTGGTGCGGCGTTTTGCTCAAGAAGGTCTCGACGGCTTCTCTCATGACCCGGCCTTCGCCATGATCGATCCGCCTGAGAGTCTCTAGCTTTTCGGCATCGAACACCCGCTGAAGATGTCCTTCGGTGGCGGTCGGTGGATCGTGGGACGGTTCAGATAGATCTTCAGCGTGCGGCTGGCCAAGCCGGCGGCCGTCTCCGAGCTCGGTGGCGCAGCGCTCCAGCGCCGCTCTAAGCTCGCTGAGCTTCAGCGGCTTGCTGAGGTAGTCGTCCATGCCTGCATTCAGGCATCGCTCGCGGTCTCCTTTGATCGCATGGGCGGTCATCGCGATCAACCACGGTCGTCCGCCGACCCGCGGCTGACGTCGAATCCGACGTGCGGTCTCTAGCCCGTCGAGCTCCGGCATCTGGACATCGAGCAACACGACGTCGTAGGTCTGCCGGTCCAAGGCCTCAAGCACCTCCAGGCCGTTGCCCGCGACATCCGCGCGGTAGCCCAGATTCTTGAGCATACCCCGGACCACGGTGAGGTTGACGGCGTCGTCCTCGGCCAGCAATAACCGTAGTGATGGTAGATCGGTGTGCTGCCGTGTGGGCCCTCGCCGGGGCGCGGGGACCGGCGTCTCCTCGGCCGAGAGAGTGAAGTGAAAGACCGATCCCTGGCCGACCGTGCTCTCGACCCAGATGGTTCCGCCCATGGCTTCGCACAGGCGACGGCAAATCGCCAGGCCCAAGCCGGTACCTCCGCGGAGCTTTCGATCCGCGGCGTCGACCTGGGTGAACGCGTCGAATAGCTGGCTGAGGCGATTCTCAGGGATCCCGACGCCGGTGTCCTCGACCCGAAAGTAGATCTGCTGCCCGCGGCATTCGACGGCCACATGAACCGCTCCCCGTTCGGTGAACTTGACGGCATTGCCGATCAGGTTGACCAGGATCTGCCGCAATCGATCCGGGTCTCCAATCAAGCCCTCGGGCACTCTACTGTCGATGGTGAAGCTCAGGTCGAGGCCTTTGTCAGCCGCCGTCGGCGCCAGCAATTCAAGGGACTGCTCGATGGCGTCACGCAGTACAAAGGGTCGCTCATCGAGGGTGAGCTTGCCGGCCTCGATCTTTGAGAAATCGAGGATGTCGTCGATCAACGCGAGCAGTGCGTCGCCGCTTTTGAGCGTCTTCTGAGCATAGTCTCGCTGCTCGAAGCTGAGCTCGGTGCGCAACATCAGCTGGGTCAGTCCGATCACGCCATTGAGTGGAGTGCGGATCTCGTGGCTCATCGTGGCGAGGAATCGGCTCTTCGCCTGACTGGCTTCGAGCAATTGCTGCGTTCGTTCCTCAACGCGGCTCTCTAGATCATGTCGCAATGTCTCGAGCTCTCGGTGAGTACGGTGGAACCGATTGGCCAGCGACATGGCCAGCGACAGAATCAGGAACGCGAAGCCGAAAGCGATCAGACGCGGCCCGACGATGAAGCCGCGGTCGATCGCGATGTCGTTGAGGAAAGCGAAGGCCGAGCCGATTGCGCCCACGGCAAGAATGCGCGCTTCCGGGTGGTCGAGCCAGGCTTGGCGAAAGATCGCCTTGACACCATAGGCGATCAGCACCAGAAGGCTGAGCTCCCAATAGGGAAGCACCAACATGTTGAGCCGCACGCCGGGAGTCACCGAGACGATCAGTCCGGTTCCGAGGTTCAGCATCTGATATGCGCGCAAGATCGGCCCGATCCGCAAGCCGACTAGCGGCCATACGAGCTGGATGAACCCCGCGACCAAAGCGAATAGCAGGAGGTATTCGATCTCTTTGAGCAGCAGGAAATCGATGTGCACCAGTTCCGCGAGACCGTCGCTCAGCGTGTACTTCCATTGGGTCCGCAGGAATGCATAGCCCGCGAACGCCGACGAGCAGCAGAAAAACCATAGGTAGCCTCGCTGTTGGGGCCGGCGGCGGTAGAGCTCGAGGTGGAAGAGTCCGACCACCAGGAAGAGGCCGACCAGGAAGAGCATCGGAAGCTCTGAGAGCAGCTCGCGGCGGGACAGCGCCGCCTCACGCCCGAGCAGGAAAGGTCCCTCGTGAAGACTGCCGACATCGCCTCGGGTTTGGGACGTCTTCCAGACCCTGAGAGCGATCACCAGCCGGCCGTTAGTATCGACAGCGGTGGGCGGCACGGCATAAGTCCCGTGTCGGTCGTAGTCCATCCGCGGTGCTGGAGGCAGCTTGCCGACGCCCCCGAGCGGAATGCCGCCGCCGAAAATCTCGTACGCGCTGTCGACCTTGCCGATCGTCACGGCGAGACGCAGGTCCGACCTTTCCTCCGGCGTCGGGCCGTGGCCTGGCGGGCCGATCTGGACCGTCAATCGGTACCATGCGATTTCCGACTTGACGTCGTAGCGACCGAAGCCGGTCGGGATACGGATCTTTAGCCAGTCGCTATCGTCGAATTCCGGGGCGGCCCAGCGTAGATCGTTACCCGGTTGAAATCGCCAGTCGACCGCCAGACTGAGGGTTTGGTCAAGGTCCGTCATCTCGACCGCTGGTTGGGCGGTCGCCTGCGAAGCGGCTGCGATTGCCAGGACCAGGACGGCGAGCGAACGCAAACGCCTGGTCGACCTATCGAACGACATCCCTCGATCTTATCGCCGCGCCAGGGAGACTCTCCGTTGCCGGGAGTTCGACCCGGGTCTCAGACTCGGGGGAGAGCCAGATCGGTCTGACGTCGCCTCTTGACTCTGCCGAAATAACTATGATCTCATAGCATAGATTTCAAGGAGGTTACAGATGGTTAGTTGTTCGCGATCGCGGATCCGGGGTCTTGTTGTGTTCATGTGTCTGCTGACCTTGGCGGGCCATCCATTGGGGCTCGAAGCACAGGTCTGCGTCGGTGGCAACGGGCCGGCGAGACACGTGCCCGGGCCGCCGCCGAATCACGATCCGGCGGCACCCGACGTGGATTTATGGCTTCCCGATGTCTTCCGCCCGGGCTTGGCCGACCTACCCAACCGGCAGCTTCCACACGAGCGTGACAGCACCGAATGGGACAGCCTCACCACCCCGGGATTCCACAGCGGGCATGAGATCTTCCAGAGTCTCGACGTCCTGGGGCGTTATGCTTATGTCGCCTACAACGCCGGGTTCTCGATCTGGAATATCGGCCCGGATCCGGAAAAGCCGGAGCGCGTCAAGGTTCGAGACGGTTGGCACCTTCATCCCTGCCCGAACGATCCGGACTGTGGCCCATTTCTGTCGTTTCCCGGGACCGGCGAGGTCGATTTCCTGGTCGAGGACATCGATGTGTTGCAAGCCCCCGGATCCGGCACCTCCGTCTACATCGCGGTCTCCGGCAAGAATCCGGTAGGAATCTCGCTGTGGCGCTTCAATACCTCCACGCGACGAGTGACTCCCGTGTATCAGGATACGACTCGGGTATCACGGCAGGTGCGGCTGGTTTCGGTTGCTGGAGGCAGTGGAACGACGGTCTACGCGTTCTCCAGCTATGGCAACGGCCTGGCGGTTTACGACATGAACCGGGCTCTCGCGATCGAGGGCTGTCTGCAGGAAGACAGCTCGGACTGTTCCGGGGTCTACCTGGGAAACCTCGGAACGATTTCGACCGGCCGTTACCTGGACGTGCTGGTACGGCCGGCCGGCGAGGTTCTGGTCGCCGCCTCCAACGGCAATATCAATGGCCAAGGTCTGGAGCTATGGCAAGTTGACCCGTCGAACCCTGGCGGCGCTGTCCGGCTGTTCAGCGGGCTCGACGAACGGACCTTCGGTGTCGCTTTGTTCTCCTACGAGGGCAATGACTATGTGGCGGCGCTCGAGCGCGACGGATCGTTCAACGTGATCAAGATCTTCAACATCAATGCCTGCGGGGGCGGCAATCCCTGCACGATCGGAGCACCGCTTTTCGTCAGCGTCGGCGTCCCGCCCAGGAATTCAGATCAGTTCCTGACGTACTCGATCAACGACGGTTCACCGTTCCTTTACTACGGCCTGTTCGGGGGCCTGTCCGGCCAGAAAGTCGAGCAACTGCTCGACCTGACGACCCTCGGTCGCGGCCCGGGCCAGAACATCACCGAGATCACCGACGGTGGCCCGACCTACTTTGATGAATGCGTCGAAGAAGATCTCGGCTACTGGGCCTGGTACTACCCGGGCAACGAGTTCGGCCTCAATAATCTGACGCCGCGTGTCGGCAAGTTTCATCCGGACACCGACTTCTTCTACCGCGCGGCCGGCGGTGTCTTCGACGTCCACGTCCGAGAGGAGAATCTGGCGGTCACCACCACGGTGGTCAATCCCGAGCCGGACGGCCTGTACTGGATGACAGACCAGATCACATTCCAGGGCGAGGGCTCGAACGGCTGCGATCCCCAGGGCGTATGGACCTGGACGCCGGAGACAACCTCAGAAGTCGACGCGTTCCTGGTCAGCGAGACGGGCGATCAGGTGACGTTCCGGTTCGAGTGCAATACCGCCAGCCGCTGTAGCGGCGCGGTGGCCCGGGTTTCCGGCGCCAACTCCGATCCGTCGTGCGCCGACGCCGAGGAGATTTCAGCAGCGATCTTCATGAAAGACCCGAGGGTCGAGATCCTTGGGATCGAGCCGTCAAGCGGCACGTTCGACCAATGCAGCAATGTCGATTTCACCGCGACGCTCGTCGGCCGGGGGCCGGTCGATCTCGATTGGAGCGCCCGGCGCGGCCCGGCAATGGATCCGGATCAGGAGCTCCAGCAGACCTTCGGCGACACTGTCGACGCGGAGGATCTCTCGACTGCAGATTCCGTCTTCACGTGGGATACCGCGGCGGCGATCTTCGCCGGCATCTTCCAAGACGGCTTCGAGTCGGGCAACACCGACGCCTGGGGTCAGCCGGCGGTGCTGGCCGAAGAGTTCGTGATCGGCGCCGGGCTCGACGGCGAGGCACCGGTCTTCTCGGCGACGGTCGAGCTGACGACTTGCTCGCCGTGAGACCGGCGCTCACCTGAGACCGTGCCTGGTTGCTCGACGGCCAGGCGCGGCGATCCACGTCATGTAGAATAGCGTTCTTTCAATAGCTGTCTGCGTCGGGCATACGCCGACAGCAAAGCGGAGAACGAATACATGGCCAGATTCCTCTTGATGGCCGCGAGCGCGGCCTATCTCTTGGCATTCGTCGGTTGTCAGCGTGACGTGGAGCACCAAGAGCAAACAGAGCAGCCCGCGCCCGTTGCCTCGGTAGAGGCCGAACCGTCGCCGACTGAGAGCGATCCGCGGCGACCGGAGTTGAACCTGGACGAACGCGGTCGAGCTCTGCGGGGTTATGACCCGGTTGCCTACTTCACTGAGGGCAAGGCGATTCCTGGCGATGAGGCCATTCGCGAAACCTGGGATGGTGCCGAGTACATGTTCGCTACCGAGGCCAGTCGGGCGGCGTTCGTCGAACAACCAGAGCGCTATCTGCCGGCCCATGGGGGCTTTTGCACTTTCGGCATCGTGTTGGAGAAGAAGTTCGACGGTGACCCGGAAGTCTGGGTGCTTCACGACGAGGAGCTTCACGTCTTTCTCAACCCGGAGGTCCGGAACAAGTTCCTGAGCGACGAGAGCAACTTTGCGCGGGTCGAAGCGAACTGGCCGCGGATCCGAGATCAGACGGCGCAGGAGTTGGAGGAAGCGAGCGCTCCCAGTGCCGCCAGCGACGCCTGAGGCGGGGGATCTTCCGTGGGACGGCGAGCCGGCGATTCCTGAGCCGGAAGGAGGGGTCGCGGCCTATCGACCGCGGGTTCCGGCGGTTTTGGCGGCCCTCGCGCTGCTGCTCACCCTGGGATTGGGCTACGTAGCCTCACGACACAAAGCGTCCCAAGACGCGATCCTCGAGGAGCAGCGGCAGCTCTTGGAGCTAAAGACCTCTCTGTCGCGGGTCGAGCGGCAAGTCTTGCTCGCCCGCAACGATGAGTCGACTCTGCTTCTCAAGGGCGGTGCGGGTCCCATCGATGGCTTACGGAAATGCATGCACGACGTCGACCAGGCTTGGAGAGAGCTCGAGGGGAATCCCCGTTCCAAAGAGGTGGTGGGGGATTTGGCAGTCGTCCAGGAAACCATCGGCCGATATCGCTCGGCTGTGGATACATCGGTCAGGATCCTGAAGCGCCTGGGGCGTGCTGGGGAACCCGGCCTGCTCGACGAGTTGCAGGTTGCAGAGGCTGCTCTTGACAGTCTTTTTGGTCGCCTCGGCGTTTCCGAGCCGAGTCTGCGTTTTGCCAATCTTCGACTGCGGCAGCGAGATTTCAGCAACAGTCTGAACATCGAGCACGCCGAGGCCTTGCTCCGAGATACCGAAGCGTTGGCCGAAGACATCAGTGCTCGGGCCCAGTCTGCCTTGACGCCCCAGCTTCTCGACGTCATCCAGGACTACCGATCCGATGTCTTTCAGGCGATGTCTGGCGTCCTGGAGCTCGAGCTTGCCACCTCCCAGAGCAGCCTGCGCTTCGATCGCGTCTCGCCGGCCATCCGCGACATCGAGAGCCATCTCGACGCGTTGCTGCAGGCGGCGGCGCGAGATCTCCAGTCGCGACGCCGAGCATCCTTGACCCAGACGGTCTTGATGATCGCCGCGGTCTTTGTCATCGCCCTACTATTGATGTTTTTCGAGACGAAGAGAGCGATGGCGTGGCTGGCTCTCGAATCTCGGCTCCAGCAAGCGCAAAAGCTGGAGAGCCTGGGCGTCCTGACCGGCGGCATCGCGCATGATTTCAACAATCTCCTGACAGGAGTGCTCGGCCACGCCCAGCTCGCGCTGAACAAATTGCCGCCGGGATCCGGCATTCGCCGCCATGTCCAGTCGATCAAGACCGCGGCGCGGCGCGCGGCCGAGTTGACCCAGCAGATGTTGGCCTATGCTGGGGAGGCCCGTTTCGTCTTCGAGGCTTGTGACCTCGGAGACCTGGTTGAGGAGATGACTCGACTGCTCGAGACCGCGGTCTCAAAGAAAGTGCGTCTCCACCATCACCGTGCTTCTGAAAGAACCGTCGTCGAGGCCGATACCACCCAGATCCGGCAGGTGATCATGAACCTGATCACCAATGCTTCCGATGCTCTCGGTGAGAGTGAAGGAACCGTATCCATCCAGACCGGTCTCATCGAACTCGCTGATACCGATCTCCCACAGAGTGCAGTCGGCTATCGGTTGACGCCCGGTCGTTTCGTCTTTCTCGAAATCGTGGACGACGGCTGTGGGATGGACGAAGAGACCCGAAGTCGGATATTCGAGCCCTTTTTCTCCACCAAGGCCAAAGGGCGAGGCCTGGGCATGGCCGCGGTGCTCGGCATCGTCAAGGCTCATCACGGGGCGATCCAAGTCGATAGCGAGCCGCGTCGCGGATCGACGTTTCGGGTCTTTCTGCCGGCCTCGAACCGGCGTGTCGCAACCGCGCCGGGGCGGGCCAGCCATGTGACTCGCCGTGAGGGCTTGGGAACCGTGTTGGTCGTCGACGATGACGAAATGGTGCGGGTGGTATCGCGGGCGTGCCTGAAAGAGCTCGGTTTTGAGGCCCTGATCGCTGAGGACGGTTTGAGCGCGGTGCGTCTCTTCGATCAGCACAACGACGAGATCCAGATCGTACTACTCGATATGAGCATGCCCGGTCTCGACGGCGAGGAGACATTGCACGAGCTACGCCGGATCCGTCCAGGCGTGAAGGTCATCCTATGCAGTGGGCATCCGGAAGAGAAGATCATCTCCCGTGTTCAAGGATTGGCTGGATTCCTCGAGAAACCTTATGGCCCCGATCAGCTGGCAGAGAAAGTTTTTGAAGCTCTGGGTCTGCGACTGGACTCCGAGCTCAGGGAGCAAGACGAGCCTGCCCGAGGCGTTCCAGAGAAGGTCGTTTGAAGCGATCGGTACTCGTTGAGGCTGCCGCAAGATGGTTCGTAATGTCGGCCGGCTATCCTCCTCCATAGGAGGTAAGCGTCATGGCCGCGGAGGAAAGAAGCCGCCGGGAGTCACTCGGCGGCATGGCGAATTCTCGTCCCGGGGATACCAAAGCCACCGAGGACACGAGGATTCTGCTCGTGGACGACGACGAGGTGTTGCTCGGTGTCTATAGGTTGTTGCTCGAGGTCGCGGGCTTTGCGGTCATCACGAGTGACGGTGCCAACCAGGGTTTTGAAATGCTGGCCGAAGCCAGCCGCCTGGGACGTCCGTTCGATCTCCTGATCACGGATTTCGATATGCCCGAAAATCGAGGCAACGTGCTGATCAAGGCGGTGCGAGATCTCGAGAAAGATGATCGCGTCTCGGGCCAGGATCGACTGCCGATCCTGCTTTTGACCGGCGTGGCGCTCTCGACGCTATCGAAGCGTGAGCAAGATGACCTGATGACTCCCGGGGTCTCCTACCTGAGCAAAGCCAGCGCCAACGATCGATTGGTTCCGACCGTTAAGCGCATCCTGCGCCGACACTCGGCTTGAGCGGTCCAGCATTGTCGACTATTCTCACCGGCATCCGGGAAATCTCTGCCGCCGGAGGCTCCCAGTCCTGAACCGAGGAGGTCCAGAATGCTGAACTGGTTGCAAGGCGACCAGGACGTCTATGCACTGATCGCGCGCAAGAACTATCCCCGGGCGGTCAAGGTGTTGAATCGGCAACTGCGCAAGAATCCGCGCAGCGTACACCTGCGCCAGTTGCTCGCTGATGTGCTCACTCGGCTGGACGAACGCCAGCAGGCGATCGCTATTCTCGAACCCCTGGTCGACGAATTCGTAGCCGAGGGATTTGCGGCCAAGGCGATCGCGATGTTGAAGAAGATTCAGCGCATCGATCCAGGACGCTCAGACATCGACGGCAAGCTGGCCACGCTGATCGAAGCTCAGGATGCCGGCACCGCCGAGAGCCATGTGCCGTTGATCCGGGCACACCTGGAAGATACCCAGGAGGCCCCGCTGGAAGCGACCGCCGAGGTTCCGGCCGCATTCGGAGAACCGCCGATGCGCACTTCCGAGCTGCGCGCGGACTGGTTCGAGGAAGCGGTGGAGGAGCGCCAGGATTTTCATTGGTCGCCTCTCCTGGCCGGCTTTACCCGCGAAGAGCTCGCGGCTCTCATCGGTGGCCTGAGATTGTTGATCAAGAACCCGGGAGCGATCATCTACGGCGAGGACGAGCCCGGTTCGAGCCTCTTTATCCTCGCCAGCGGCAAGGCCCGGGTCTATCGACGCGATGGATCGGGTCACTATGAACAGGTCGACGTTCGTCAAGAGGGAGATTTCTTTGGAGAGGCATCGGTTCTCACCCTGAGCAATCGCCGATTCACCGTGACCGCGATCACCGAATGCGAGCTCCTGGAGCTGGATCGGGCAACGTTCGACCGTCTATCGAAGAGATTCCCCAAGGTCTACGAGACCATTCAGCAACTCCATGACAGCCGGCCATGGACTTCGTCGGAGTCTCGAGCCGGCACCTGAACACCCCGGAAACAACCGCGACTTTTTCCAGGGGTGGGAGTTTTTCCGTACTTGGAGCGACTCCGGAACCCGTGAAGTCGAGCACAAAGCTTCGGACTCCATAGCCCGATCTTTTGCTCAAAAATCCTGCCGAGAGCGATGTTCTCGGGAGCCCAAGTGCCAAAGAGGCGTTGAGAGTCAGTCGATTCCTACGCTTCTCGTAAGAGATGTCCGTATGGAATAGCCAATCGGCACATCATAGAATAGTTACTGGCACATGATTTGCTGAAGAGCTTATTAACCGAGGAGGCGTCGGGAGCGAGAGGGATCTTTATTAGACGAACGATGGGATAGCCGATGGATACTCGAAGTGGAGCGCTGGTCGTTTTGGCTCAACAGGGCGCCTTGCTCCGAAGGAATCTGAGAAAACCGATCCCGATCGAGTCGAGGCGGATCGCCCTCGAGCGCATGATTACGCTCGACTTTCCACACTGCGGGGCGTACTTCGCCGAATACTCCTCCAACATCTCGATGACCGGGATGTTCATCAGGACGGATCGAATTCAGGCACCGGGAACGCTCGTCAAGCTCGAGTTCAGCCTATCCGACGACTCGAGTTTGATCGAGAGCCAGGCCGAGGTCGTCTGGGTGCGCAGGCGCCACGAGAGCCCGGATCGCCCCTCCGGCCTGGGACTGCGCTTTGTCGATCTGGATAAAGAAAGTCGACATCTGATCCGCTGGGCTGTCGAACAGCGACTGAGGGACGGGCGCTCTACCCCTTCTGATGAGTCGGAGAGAACGGCGGCGGGCGCGAGCGACGGCGAGAGCAAACAACAATCCTCCGGCTCGATCGGGCTCCCGACTCAGGGTGCCGGGAGCTTGCGGGGAGCCAAGGCCCCGCGGGAAACGGCCACCTCTCCCCAGGAGAACAAGCCACCTCAAAATAAGAGATCCCCCCGAGAGGGAAAGATCGTCTCAGAAGCTAAGCCTTCTCCAGACAAGGGCGGCGTGGAGTCGAGGCTTGAGTCATATGCGGGCGCTCGGGCAGTGCAAGACACAGGCAACCGTCGGGGGTGGCTGGTTTGGGTCGCTTTGACCGGGCTCATCGCCAGTGTGCTCTTCTTCGTCTTTAAGGGAGATGAGCCCGAAGCCGCCTTCGAGGCAGTCGAGCCGGCGAGCGCTGTCGCGGACGAAGCGATGGAGGCCGTCGTCGAGACGAGAGATGCCGATGTGCGGGCAGTGGTAGAAGAACCGCCGGCGCCGGCAGAGGTCCCCGGGTTGTCACCGCGGCCATTGGATGAGATCGCGACGGTGATCGCTTCCTGGGCCGAGGCCTGGTCGATGCAGCGCACGGACTCCTATCTCGAGTTCTATGCTGAAAGCTATCGGCCCACGGGTGGCCTGAGTGTGGTTCAGTGGCGCGAGCAACGTCGAGAGCGCATCACAGCCCCTCGGCGTATCGAGGTGGGGATCTCGGATCTTGAGGTCCAACTGCTCGAGTCTGAGCGTGCTCGGGCTACTTTCAGCCAGTCTTATCGATCGGATCGTTATCAGGATCGTACGCTCAAGACGCTCGAACTGGTGCTCGAAAACGGCCGATGGAAGATTCAGAACGAGAGATCAGAGACCTGAAGCACAAGTTCTGAGCGTAGATCGGCGAAGTGCTCGCCGATTCGTGCGATCAGCCCAGGGGCCTCAGTCAAGGCTCCGTCACGGGTCATGTGTTCCAGCCGTTTGCACACCTTGGTCATGCGCTGACCGCCGACCATTCCTGAGGACGACTTCAGTGTGTGGGCGAGGCGCTCTACCGTCTCGAGGTCGCCGGCCGCTAGCGCTGTATCGAGGCCGTCGATTCGCGCGGGGGTCGTGCTGAGAAAGACTTCGATCGTCTCGCGAAGAATGTCGCCTTCACCTTCGTCCAACTCGCGCAGACTTTCCAGAACCCGACGGTCCAGAATCAGGGTCTGGGTCTCGAGCGGCTGGGCAGCTTGAGCGATGCGCGCCTCTTCAAGCTTCGCCGGTGTCGAAGGCGTCGTAGGCAGGGACTCGGCCAGCGTTTCCTGACAGCGCTCCAGTGCGGCTCTCAGTTCGGCACGTTTGAGAGGTTTGCTCAGGTAATCGTCCATACCGGCCGCCAAACACTTTTCGCGGTCTCCTCGCAGTGCGTTGGCGGTGATAGCGATCAGCCAGGGTCCTTCGGATCGAGGCCACCGAACGCGGATGCGGCGCGCGGTCTCGAGCCCATCGAGCTCCGGCATCTGGACGTCGAGCAGTACGACGTCATAACGCTGATGGGCCAGTGCTTCCAGAGCCTCGAGGCCGTTGGTAGCGCAATCGGCCGGACAGCCCAACCGTTCCAGCATGCGCAGAGTGACCGTTCGGTTGACCTCATCATCCTCGGCTAGCAAGATGGAAAGCGGTTCCAGATCGTAGTCGTCCGGCGGGGCTGGGGGCAACATCGGCTCGAACGATGGGTGGGAGATCTTCTCCCATGCATCTGTCGATCCGACATCGCGGGGGAGAACCGCTCCCGAGCCAGTCCTCGTCTGCCTGGAGGAGCTTAAAGAATGGCGATCCTCGGGTCGAGATTCGAAGATTCGGATGAGTGCGGCGTGGAGCTCGCCCGGCTTGACCGGGGCGCTCAGACGAGCGGCGTAACTCGGCTCCGTCTCCTGCCGTTGATCGGGGAGCGCAATCCATCGGATGGCGATCCAGGGTGTCGGCGTCGAGCCCTCTGACAGCAGGTGGCTGAGTTTGAGTAGCGAGGTCTGATCGTCCGTGGTGCGACCGAAGATCGCCACATCGAAGGTCCCATGGTCGCGGATTCGCTCGAGCGTCCTACGGGCCGAGCCCATGACTGTAGGTATCATTCCCCAGAACTCGACGAGATCTGCAAGCGTCTGCCGAGTGAAGACGCCCTGTTCCAGAATCAATACGCTCTTGCCTTCGAGCTCGAGGCGCTTCGGGCCGAGGAAAGTATCGATCGCGGCGGTCTCGCGTTTCGTAGGTACGGTGAACTGGAAGGTCGAACCGTGCCCCGGTTCGCTTTCAGCCCACATCTTGCCTCCCATCAAGTCGCACAGGCGACGGCTGATAGCAAGCCCCAGGCCGGAACCCCGGTGCTGCCTCGTGTCGGAGTCGTCGACTTGTCTGAATGCCTCGAACAGACCTTCGAGCAGGTGCGGGGGGATACCGATGCCCGTATCCACGACTCTGAAGTGAAGCTCGACCGTCTCCTGGTCGATGTCGGCCTTGCCAAGGCCGACGTCGAGCAGTACCCCGCCTTGCTCGGTGAACTTGACAGCGTTGCCTAGAAGATTGACCAGGATCTGGCGCAATCGAACGCCATCGCCGCCGACCACCACCGGAACGTCCGGATCAGCCGCGTAGGCCAGATCCAGACCTTTCTCGGCGGCTCGCGCGGCGAGCAGATCGAGAGATGCCTCAATACAGTCGCGCAGCCTGAACGGCCGCGACTCGAGCTCGAACTTGCCGGCCTCGATTTTCGAGAAATCGAGGATGTCGTCGATCAGCACCAGGACGGCGTCGCCACTGTTTCGGGCGACCTCAGCAAGCTCGCGCTGCTCGGCCGAGAGGTCCGTGTCGAGCAGTAGATCGGTGGTACCGATCACTCCGTTGAGCGGAGTGCGGATCTCGTGACTCATGGTCGCCAGGAAACGGGTCTTCGATTGGCTGGCTTCGAGCAGTTTCTGCGTCCGGTCTCGGACCCGTTTCTCGAGCTCACGACGCAGCGCCTCCAGCTCTTTGTGCGTGCGCATGAACTGATTTGCCAGGGACGCCGCCAGCGAGATCACGAGAAACGCGAATCCGAAGGCGACGATTCGGGGGCCGGCGTAGAGGCCGCGGGTGACCGCGACATCGTTGAGGAATGCGACAGCCGACCCGATAGTACCCACCGCGACGATATGGGCTTCCGGGTGCTTGCGCCAGGCTTCCCGAAAGATGGTCCAGACACCGTAGCCGACCAGGGCGACCAGACCCAGTTGCCAGAAGGGCAGCACCAGCAGGTTGAGCGTGAGGCCCGGGGTTACGACGACCAGCAGCGCCAAGATCACATTCAGGGCCTGGTAGATCCTCAGAGGTCGCCGGATCTCGAGTCCGAGCAGCGGCCAGACCAGCTGGATGAAGCCTGGCGCCATCAGGAAGAGCAGGAGATACTCGGCCTCCTTGAACGCTAGGAAGTGGTCGCCGAGCCGGTATTTCCACTGGGTGCAGAGGAAGGTGTAGCCGGCGAATGCGATCGAGCAGAATCCGAACCAGAGGTAGCCGGTAAGCTGCGGTCGACGCCGGAAAAGCTCCAGATAGAACAATCCGATGATCGCGAAGAAGCCCGCCAGGAACAACGACGGCAGCTCCGAGACCAGCTCGCGCCGGACCAGGTCCTCGATGGGGCCGAGCAGGAAGGCCCCTTCGTAAGGGCCGGTGGAGCTGGCCGGAAGCCGCGGCGACTTCCAGACTCTGAGCGCGATGATCAACCGTCCGTCGGGATCGATCGCCTCGGGCGGTACGGCGTAGATGCGATGGCGGTCGTAGTCGAAGTCAGATGCCGGCGGCAGAGCCCCGACTCCGCCGAGCGGCAGGCCTCCGGCGAAGACTTCGTAAGCGCTATCGATCTTGCCCAGACTCAGGCCCAGGCGCGGGTTGGCAGGAGGGAGCAGCGAACCCGAGGTACGGACGCCGACCTCCAGTCGGTACCAGGAGAGCTCGGCGGAAGAGTCCGGTCTCGGGCCGGCCGGAACTTTGACCCGGCTCCACTGAGAGTCGTCGTACTCGGGGGCGGCCCATCCCGGATCGTCGCCGGCCTGGAACCTCCAGTCGACCGCCAGGCTGAGGGTCTGGTCAGCCTCGGTGAGCTCGACCACTGTATCCTGGGCGAGGGCGTCCTGGGCGAGCGCGGGCGCGGCGGCGAGCAGCAGCGCTGTGCCGAGAATAGGTCCGGAGAGCCTTGGGATTAGGACAATCATT